>Ga0172373_10008868_pt1 | contig 12657 bp, 18 predicted proteins | sample Lak10m_2_FD_114546 | JGI IMG/M metagenome (GOLD analysis project Ga0172373, IMG submission 114546) | Freshwater microbial communities from Kabuno Bay, South-Kivu, Congo - kab_092012_10m | ecosystem: Environmental > Aquatic > Freshwater > Lake | place: Democratic Republic of the Congo... | reverse complement strand
TTTGGACTTTTTAGTCAAGAAAACAGAAGATTCAAACCTTTTTATCAGTTTTTATACGGATTTTAACGACGTTATGACATTTTGTGATGAATGTGATGGGGACGGAAGTGAATCTTGTTACAATTGTGATGGGAGTGAAGAGGAAGAGTGCCCTCAATGCGATGGTGCAGGTGTTGATGAAGAGGGAGAAGTTTGTGAAGAGTGCAACGGAAATGGTAAAATTGATTGCTCTGTTTGTTATGGAGACGGAAGTTTTCCTTGTGATACTTGCTCAGGAGATGGAGAAGTTGAAGATTTGGAACAGACACAAATTTCCTTGCAATTGTATCTATCATCTGACCCCTTACTTAATAACAATTTTTCGGATGAGGAAAATAGTAAAGTTTTAGTGGTAAAGGATGAAAGTATAATGCGAAAAATTCTTATTGATGGTGAAATCTACAATTTCAAGGAAAATATTGACGCCACCGAAAAAATGAACTTTGACCATGGCGAACTTTATTTAATTGACGAAATTTCTGATTTGGAAACTAAGGGTATGTTTTTGAAAAAGATTGTGTGGGGGATAGATACAGTTGAGCGTTATATGAAAGAAAGTCTTGATTCAATATTATAAAAAAGGTCGGATTTCTCCGACCTTTTGGGACTGACAGATTGTCAGTCGCTCCACCACCTGACAGGATGTCAGGAATTTACTTGTTAACTAACATTTCCATTTTTGACCTGAAGTGTTCCGTTATGTTTGTTTCACTTTCCACTTCTTGAGTCTTGGAAATAATAATAGAGTCAACTAAGTACTTGTGTGGGACATTTACTAAAAAATCTGTCCCGTTGAAAAACGAAAGGTTCTCCTTGAGTTCCAAACATCCATGAACCATCTTCAAGAAAATCTTGAATTGAACGGCATCTAAAAAACTTTCGTTAACCAGTACACCGAACTTCTCATGTTCGATACGAATGTGGTGGTAATTCAATTTCATAACCTTTTTGTTTTACAGTTCAAAGATAAGAAACGTTTTTCAATCTGCCAAATTATAAAACAAAAAAACCCCCAACCTTTCGGAAGGGGGTTTGGCTAATGCTCTGAGACTACGAGCTTAGGTGGTCAGTCTTTGGTGGGATTATCCTTTCCCCACTCGGTCCACAACAGTTGCCTGTCGTAACCAACCAATGTCGGTAATTTAAGTCTACCACTCTTTTCGTTGACACCAACTCAACTGTTACTCATATCTCTTAAGCCTTCGGGGCTCACTAAGGGATTGCAGTCCCACGAGTAGTTTCACAATTAACACCAAGGGACTTGCGGTCCAATTGGTGCCTTCATTGGTCCGATGACCTGAAGGATTAGACACCTTTGAGTATCAACGCCCGAAGACTTTTGCTTGTATCATAGAATATCATTCAATTGATATGTAGCGTTGTGGAAGAATGAAAGATGTGCTTCGGGAGAAGTTCCGCTCCTTTTGGGAACAAAATGCTTCACACCTCTCTGTGAACCCGCCAGTTCACGGTCACTCAGGACTACGGTAGGTTTAACCCCGTGGTAACCCCTCGGACTGGTACCCAGCTTTACAACACCCGGCGGGATGTCTCAAACCGTCACCTGTACCTTTTCCTATTAGTGTCTCCACCTCAACACCGACTCTCCACGAAATCGGAGTGATATCATCCCCTCAGCACTTGCCGTCAGGGTTTCAACCGTAGGTACTTTGTTTAGTTGTCAAGACCGAAGCCCTGCGAGACTACAAAGGTCGCTAAACCCATTCATCCCTTTTAGTCCCATCACTGGGGTTATCTAAAGACGCTAAACCGCCTATTTTGTAATTCAAAGAACTCATCAGGTTTCCCTGACTTGTTGTTAAAGTATAATCAAAGATTTGAGTTTGTCAAGTCCCTAATAAACTTTTTTTGTTGCGGGGGAAGGGTTCGAACCTCCGACCTTTGGGTTATGAGCCCAACAAGCTACCACTGCTCTACCCCGCTATATTAAAGAACAATCCCGAAAAAAAAATCCCACAACATAAATGCTCTCTCGAACACTCGTTGTGGGATGTGAATAAGGACTTAGGAGTCCCTCTTCCGAGTGTTCCACAAATATAAGACAAAAATAGGGGTTGTCAAATGGCTTGTAGAACTTTTTGTGGGGGTGTTTCAACCTCTCGGTTGAGTAAATAAATATATCGAAACTTTCAAAAAGTTAAACCATTCCCAAGACAGCTTCTAACAATTTTTTGAAAAACTTTCCCGTATCGAGTTTTTCAATCATATCATAGTTGAAATAACCATAGTTGGTGTGTTCGTGTCCATCTTTAGCATTCTCCAAATCTGGATATAGATATGCATTCTCCTCTAATAGATAGACGTACATCCACCCTTTAATGAATTTTCCGTCCCTTGAGGTACGGGGAACTAATCCAACAAATTTTAATTTGTCTGAGGATATGACCACATCCGTTTCTTCGTGAAATTCTCTAACAGCAGCTTCTTTTGTGGTTTCACCTTTTTCAACACTTCCTGCCGGAACTGACCAAACACCTGGCAAACTTGATTTCGCAGACCTTTTACAAAGTAACACTTCATCGTTAACCTTTACTATAACACCAACATAAACTTTTTCTTTCATATTTATAATTACCATGAGATTAAAAATAGGGGATAATATTTTCCAAGTCAAAATCGTAACATCTAAATTTGATAAGGCTCAAGGAATGATGAACCGAAAGTTCAGCAACCATTTCAATGGGATGTTATTTGTTATGGATGATGATTGGAATTGTTTTTGGATGAAAAACTGTATCATCTCCTTGGACATTATTTTTATTCAGGGAAATTATATCACAGAAATTCACCATGATTGCCCACCATGTAAGACCGAAGATTGTGATAACTATTGTGGAGATGGTAGATTAGTTCTCGAAATTGAAGGTGGCTCAGCTAAAGAACTTGAAATAAAAAAGGGGGACGAAGTAAAATTTTTACTTTAGTCCCCCCTTTATTAGTGTTTTACCTTTTTAGTATAACCCAAATTTAGATAATAGTCTTTCAAAGAAATTCCCTCTAAGTCCAAGTTTAACCATTCTCTCGTAGACATCAGGACCTGGTATCCCATCAACGTCCATCTTTTCCATTTTTTGAAACTTTTTCAAGGCTTCTACCGTTGAGGGACCCCATTTTTCATCTACAACAATTTTTGTTGGAATTTTTTTCATTTTGAAGTAGTCATTCAAAGCGTTTTGAATCTCGTGGACATCACCCGAACTTAGTTGATAACTCGAAAGTTGTTCTTGTAGGTTTTTTTTCAAGTCACCCACTTTGAATTCTTTTACCACAACTCTGTCTTTCTTGACAGTCTCGATGAGTTTTGCTAGAGCACTTTCAGTTATTTTAATATTCTTTTTCATTCTAATGTGAATAGGTATTTTCCTTTATTGATGAGTTGTAACATTTCATCTCTTACATTCAACAAATCCGAATCTGTGACTTCATCAAATATTTGGTCGAAGCTGATAAGAAAATCTACCGAGTCATCAATAAACTCTTGTAAACTCATTTGTGATAAGTCTTCAAAATCTAAACTCAAACCTCCTAAGTATTCAGGTCTTCCATGTTTTCCCATACACGATTCCACAAAGTTATCAATAAGGTCCGTTAGGTCTTCATAAATTTTACCATACGCTTTGTGTTTGGCGTATGAATGAGTTTGCCAGTGCATAAAACGAAACTGAGTTTGTATCTGAACTAACTTGGCAATTACTTCGGCATTCATAAAAATAGTTTTATTATAAATACCTTATAAAAGAAAAAACCCCCACTTTTAGTGAGGGTTATTTCTCTTAGACTAATTGACCAACTAATTTCTTAGCCTCATCAATCATGGCCTCGGTGCTACTGTACTTACAAGTACAAGATGGTCTTCCGTGGTCTCTAAGGATTTGTTTTGCTTGTTCGAGTGTCATACCAATAAATATAACTTATTTGTTTATGTTGTACATCAATCCTACTTGTGAAAAATCGAAACATTGAACGGATAACTCACAACTTGATTATTCATTATAATGCTCACAACTCCGTAATAAACTCCGTCAGGAACTCCTCTACCATCCCAATCATTGTTATACTGTTCACTCTGATAAACAACATTTCCCCAACGGTTATAAATTACAAGGGGTCTAAAGTCATATAACTGCAGATTGCGAATTACAAAGAAATCATTGACCCCATCACCGTTTGGACTGAAGACGTTAGGAATCGTAATTGTGGGTGGTTCAGGTTGAATGCACGTCACGTAGTTACTTTCGCTTGTGTAACCATTGTTTTGGGTAACAACCTTAATGTTGTATGAACCCACTTCTAAGGTATCGGAACCCATGCAATAAACCGTATCAGTCAATGGCAAATCATTCCATTTAACCCATCGATTATTGTAGTTTATAAACACATCGTACAACGGGTTCAACCAACCATCATATTGGTTCCAAACCAAACAAACTGAGTCGCAAGAACCATTGCTTCGTAACCATATTGATTGGATTGAATCTGAGGGTCCAAATACGAATCCATTGAAACGAAAATCAATTTTATATGAATAACTCTGTCCATCAACATTTGTGGCTGTTAGGTCATCATAATAAAGTTTTTTCCAATCAGTAACAACCTGCCTAAACGAATATTGAGTTCCATCCCAACGGTAGATACCATACCCTTCAAAATAAGTGGTGTCAAAACTGTTTGTATCGATGGACCACTCCAAGGCTGTGTGAGCATCATTAACAACTGTTACATTTTCGAATTTCCAAACTGGGTCGTAACAATCGTCAACGATAATGACAAGGGTATCGAACTCCTCCATTGGAAAACCACACTTGTTTACCAAGGTATTTCCATCGTTACCCGTTTTGGAATACAAGAAGTAACGACCATTTACCAAGAGTGGTTTGAACAAAACAACTTTAATTACCTGAGTTTCGTTGTTGACATCACAAGTTGGGATAAGTCGCTTTACAGGGATTGGTTGACCAAGAGGGTTAGTCATTCTAAAGTCACTACCATCCAAAGCAACGGATTCACAATCAATTTTAATTTCGAAATGCAAATCAATTGCTGTGTCCCCACAGTTATAATCAACCGCTGGCAACATCGTTACCGAATCCAAATATTGACCAGGATAATCATAGTCAAGAATAACTCCCTGAGTGGCCGCAGGAGAACAGTTTGCTGTTATTGAAACCATCATATCTCTTGATGAGGAGCCAACCGGATACCAAACGGTAAACGTGCTGTCAAATCGATACTCGGTAATCTTGACACTCATTACATCAATCTCCTGTTGGGTAGGACGGAAATTAATTGTTCCCGTTTTTGGATTGATGTTGAAGAAAGTGGAGGTTACGGGTTGATTGGCTGAAAAACCGGGGTCAAAAGGGATATTGGTTTGCGTGGGGTAAGCACCCTCACGGCAACTTATCATTTGGTAATGAATACTGTCCCCATTATATTCAACACTCGTTTGAGCCCAATTGAACGTTTTATTAATACAGAACGCCCGAACCGGTTCTGAGACAAAGATTGGGGAGGAATTGTTTCCCAAAGTGTTATTCAAGTCCGCATCAAAGAAAAACCCATCAGTACCAAGAGCACCGTTGGAATTGAAAATATTGGTAATAGCACCAGGTCTACAACAATCCGACCACCAAAATTTGAAGTTGGTGCAAGTACCTGGAAGAATTACAAACCCTTTGTAAGTATAAATCTCAAGAGTTTTGGTTCCAACGGAACCTGCAGTGACACAATCGAACAAGGTAGGTGCAACCAAACCAGACCCCGCTTGTGGTGTCATATTAATATTTTGATTTGGGAAACACGATGAGCTGACAGTAACCGTTGTATTGAGAGGCATACCAATACCGTTGACATCCCTGTAAAGACGAAGGATTACCTTGTAATGATTACTAATACCAGTGGAGTCACCGATGTATCTGTATTGGATATCCCCCCCTGCATAGTGGGAACCAAATCCCACAAAAGAGAACAACAATAAAATCAGAGTAAAAAGTTTTTTCATTATCAAATAAATAGATAATAAAAACCTAATAAAAAAACCCCACTCTTTAAAGGGGGGTCAATGAAAAATATTTTACAGCAATTATAACACTTCAGTTAAAATCCGCCATTCTTCAAGTCGGTTACCATCAAAGGTAGCCTCCACTGGTTTACCCTTAAGTTTGTCAACACTATCAACCTTCGCCTCTATCAAAAGTTTTGATAAGAACCTCATGGTTTCATCATAAATTTTTGACCTATCGTCTTCGCTCCATTGCATGTGTTTTGAATGTTTGACCCGTTCAGCATCCCAGTATCCTTGAAAATCCGATACACCCCAAGCTTCACCTGAAAGTGTAACAGATAGACCTAGCATACTATCTTGATATCCACCATGACCAAAGGTAACTTGTTCAATTTTTCCTAATCGTTTTTCCATTTTAAGTTAAGTTAGTAACCCTATTATAATCCTTTATAGATTTGACGAATAGTATCTTCATCACTTTGGTTCATAACCAGTCGAGACTGACGAATCTTTTCACAAATTATATCCCACTCTTGGTCTAAGATATTTGGAAGATTCACATCTTCATCGGTTTTTATCATGTGGGACATGATGTGACCGTCTTCAATCAGAGCTTTGATGAGTTCTTTAATTTCCGAGGATGAACACTCACTAACATACTCATCAGGGTCGATATCAATTTCAGCAGCGAACTCAGGCATTTATTTCAGTATTAAGGATTAATTCTTTGGGAAAGTTAACTGACTGCATGAGTCCGATGTAAAGAGGGATATACTTGCGATTGATGTAATCTGCCCGCGAGAATGCAAGTTGTAGGTTGTTTTCAACCACCGCTTGAACAAAACTACCACCTGTGTATCCAACGTTCCACTTAGTACATAGGATACTTTCTCCGATGTTAAGGATGTGTTGGTATTCATCATCGGTTGGGGTATAACCATGTGTCAAGTACATTTCTCGACTGCAATAGTCTTCCACCAATTGACGAACGGTTTGTATTTCTTCTTCTTTTGTCATGATTTGTGTTTTTGATATTCAACAAAGTAAAACTACAACAAGACTTTTAATCCACCAAATTTTCTTCGAAATTAATTTTCTGTTGTTTTTTCTCGTCAACAAAACCTTGAACTCTTTTCCGTGCAACTTCAGTGTAATTGGGTGAAAGTTCGATACCAATCCAACGACGGTCTAACACTTCTGCCGCAACCATACTAGTTCCACTACCTGCGAATGGGTCCAAAACGACATCATTCTTATAAGTTAGAATCTTGATTGCCTTAGTGGGAATATCCATTGAGAATGTTGCTTTGGTCATACTCTTTGTGTCGGCAAAGTAGTGCCATTGTCCAAAGACCAAATCAATGAACTCTCGTTTTTGGTCTTCAGTGTAAACCTTCTTTTGTTTGATTACTCCATTCTCATCTTCAACATCAACCAATTCGTTCATCCATTGAGGTTGACCCTTAATTTTCTTGATGTGTTGTTTCTTGTACGCAAGAATCACACACTCTTTCGGGTTGTAGATGTACGGAGAACTCGGGCTCATCCAACTACCCCAAGCGGTTGTACGGCTACGGTGTGGTGACTCTTCTTCCAAGTCAACGATTCCAAAGAATTTGTATCCGATTTGTTTCATGGTTTGCCATACTTCACTAACCAAGAAAACTCGTCCACCTTTTTCTTGACGATTAATCTCGTAGGGGATGTTCAAAGCAATACGTCCATCGTCCTTGAGAACTCGGTAAGCCTCGGTCATCCACTCTTTGGTGAACTTAAGATATTGGTCAGGAGTCATATCATCATCATGAACATCATATGCGATGTTCACACCGTAAGGAGGTGACGTAACAAGAAGGTCGATAGAACCCTCAGGGATGGTTTTCATAACCTCAATACAATCTCCATTGAGGATTTTACCTGTAAAATTTTCAATCATTTTCTGAATTCGTTAATTAAACCTAGCACAAATATAAACAAAATAATTGGCCAACCAAAAAATATAAAACTAATTTCAATTAATTCTACCTTTTGATTGGTCAACAACATCAAGTGATGATAAATCATTGTAAAGATTAACCCCCACAATAAATAAAGAATCATTTCTGTGATTCTAAAAGTTGGATTTTTCTCTCCAAATACCAAAGAGCCTTTTTCAAGTCCTGTATTTCTTTGTCACTTCCTTTTTTACCCGCTCTTGCAATATACTTGAATGTATTACCCAAATGAAAGTCCATATCCAAAGCCTCAATCACTTTGATAACTTCGTAAGGATTATTTTCCCCCCCGTAGTGAGAAGGATGATTAACGTATTCGTAGGGCGATGTGTGTGTTGACATTTTATTTAAGAGTTAAAATAGGACAATAGTAAGTTTTCCAATCAGGGTGCCAATAAAATCCACCGTTGTTGGTTTGTTTATCAGGACCATCTATTTCTGTTAATTCTAAGGTTTCGAACTCCATATTACAAATGGGGTTGACAATATCAAAATGGTCTTGTGTCATGTGAAGTCCATCTTCGTCACCTCGGGGGTTATTGAAGAAGGAAAGAATACCGTTTGGTTTGAGCATGTTGGGAGCGTTTCTAAGAAAGTCCCAAATCTGTTCATCCCACGTGTCGATATAAATCCCATCGAACTGAGGAAGGTATTTGAGAAACCACTGCCAGTCCCCGTGAAGAATTTTCACGTTGGGTTTGAGATGCCATCCGTCGTCCATCATTTTGGTGAAGACATCCAAGTGAGGTTCGATAATCCAGTGCTCGGTGTGGGGATATTTTTCGATTTCAGTATCAATGATTCCCATACCGAATCCTACGTTGAGTACTCTTCCTCCATTACGGGTGATTACTTTTGCGGCTTGTTCCATGATGGGACGCTCCCATTCCATCATAACCGCCTGTCCTGTTTCGTCCATCAATCTACCGTCTTCGGTATATGTCAGGATTTGTTGAATATAAGGTTTGTTCATTATTCGTGACCGAGACTGTCAATTGTTCTCTCTTCAACAGAATAATCATGACCTCCCAAATAAGAAAGAGCTTGTTTGGCTTTTTCTATATCAATTTTAGCCGTCATGTTGTGATTAATTTTGTCAATTTGTAGTGCAAAATCTAACGCTTCTGAGATTACTCTAACAATTTTATAGGGGTCTCCGTTTGATGCAGGACGACGGTCTTCGACATAACCCTTCCATTCTTTAGAGGTTGCTAAAGGAACTCTGATAGATGCTCCTCGGTCTGACACTCCCCAGCTAAAGGTGTCAATTGATTGAGTTTCATGTTTACCGGTAAGACGAAGTGCATTTTCTGAACCATAGTTTTGAATATGCTCTTGGTGGCGACTATCGAACGCTCTGAAGATATTATGGAAATATTCCTCACCACCATCATCTCTCATTTTTTTGTTCGAGAAGTTACAATGGAGTCCTGAACCATTCCAATCGCCTTGAACTGGTTTGGGGTGGAATTCGATTTTGAATCCGTACTCTTCACTCATTTGAAGAAGAATGTAACGAGCCATCCATAGGTCGTCACCAGCCTTTAGTTTACTTTGACTGAATACTTGGAACTCCCATTGACCGAGTAATACCTCAGCGTTTGTTCCTGTGATATCAATACCCGCTTTGATGCACATCTCCATATGGTTGTCAACAAACTCTCGTCCGTGAACTTGACCGTTTCCGACTCCACAGTAGTACTTACCTTGGGGTTCAGGGTACCCGTTCTTCGGAAATCCAAGTGGACGTCCGTTTTGGTAGATGGTGTATTCTTGCTCAAATCCAAACCAAAGGTCTTCTTCTTCAAACCCAACATCTGCACGAGTATTAGATTCATGTGGAGTACCGTCAGGATACAAAACCTCACAAAGCACAAAATATGATTTCAGGTACCCTTTATTGAGGATGTTATCATACATTCTGACTGGTTTCAAGATACAATCCGAAAATTTACCCTCCGCTTGACGGGTGGAGGAACCATCGAAACTCCACTCAGGACAATCACCCAAAGTGACTCTTCCCTCGTCATTCTTGATGTTTATTACTTTAACCTTACTTCTAAGGTTTGGCTCGGGGGTATAACCATCAAGCCATACATATTCTAATTTAATTTTCATAGTAATTCAAAATAAAATTTACCCAACTTGAGGGACTTCTTATATTTGTTTCTAACAGAAAACAAAGGTTGTGTTGTAACAGAAACTCCTCGACCAAACAATCTTAGCCAAGTTGTCCCTTTGGAAATTGAGAAAGCAAAAATAGGTAAACGAAAAATTCGTATCGAAACCGCCAAATGGTTCCTATTTATCACTCTATGAATTCTTACGAACATAATACTCCTTTCCCATTGGACTTTCCTCGACCAAATCATCTTCGATTAACTTTTTTATCACTCTGTTTGTGACATCATGTTCCTGTTTGAGAATGTAACGAGCAATGTAACTGACATGAACAGGTTGACTCAATTTACTCATCAATGTCTTTAAGGTGATTTGGTCGATTTCCATTAGTCTTGTTTTTTTGATTTTTTCTTTTTCGGTTTTTCCTCAACGACAACTTCAGACACTTCTCCTCGTCTTTCTGACTTCCAAAGTGATTTACTTACAAAGTTCCAATATCCGGTTGACACTTTCAAATCAGCTTCTTTGTTCTCAACTCGGGCAATGTGTCCCTTTTTATAACTGTTGTTGTCCTTGGTGGCTTGAATGCATTTCATATTAATCAATTATTTCTTTTTCAAAGATATTAAACAATTCCTCATCAGTCAAACCTGAAAGGTAAGATTCGTAAACTCTATGAGAAAAATTATCAGTAAACACAAAAACGTCACCTTTTTTCAAGAATGACGTTAGGGTTCTGTTGACAAGATGTCTGACGGTTTGTTCTTTAGTAAGGTATAGTTTAGAAATTCCCATACCCAAATCTACGAAACAAATTTGGTATTATCAAAGTAAACCAAGTTTTTTGGATGAACTGATTGTAGAATATAAGAAACAATTTTTCTTTTAATCATCGGAATCAAAGTTTCATTCATCGGAAACTTATTATTACTGATGACCTCAAATAATGGTAATTTTCTTGTTTCTTCGTTGTCCCCCCATGTTGAAGTCTCCAAACAAATATCAAAAACTCTGAGTCCTTGAGGGTTACCCTCCCAAATTAGGTCCATATAAAGTTTGGAGTCTTTAGTAGATTTTTTCAAATGAAATTCCCACAAGAGAATTTTTTTTGTCTCTTTATTAGGAAGAAATACAAACCCTCGACCTGAGTTGTAGTTTTTTCTATTTTTTTTAAGTGATACGTGAGTTGACTCAAATACAATCGACCAAATCGATTTACCGATATTAAATGTATCCAAGAGTCGATTACCTGAAAAAACAATTGTCTTTTCGATTTCATCAAACTCCTCTTCGGTTAAATTAGTTATTCTCTTGGGTTGAAGTTCTTTGATAAGGATTTCATCGTCAGGAAATTCCAATTTTTTCTTTGTCAATAACAAAACTCGTTCCTTCATCAAAGATTGAAGATTGGCTAAATGCAAGGAGAGTTCGACAAAATCAGGATAAATTTCAAAGTTCTCGAAATTCTTTTCACACTTTTGAATGTAATCTAATACGGTGTATTTGTTGTATTCAAAATCTATTGGCTGAGAGAACATCCATTCGGGGTCCAATTTGAATTGTTGTCTTTTTTTTCTAGCCATACATCAAAAATAACATAAATTAATTTTTATTCAACTCGCACTATAAAATATGTCTCACCATCAAAACCAACCTCATCCACATTTCCATCATATGTTGAAATAGAAACGTAACCATCGTGTCTGATGATGTCGTCAATCAAACCGCTTTCATCAACAAAGTTTTTATAATCTATTTCTAAATTATCCATTGCGGATATTAGATTTTCTTTAGCATAATCAATGTATTCTTGTATCTTTTCTTCGATTTTCTCATCAGGAAATTCACCCTCAGGGTTTTCGGTAAGTTCATCCATTTCTTCCATGAGATTATCCAAAACATTTTCAATTTTTCTTATGACCTCCATAATTTGGTCTTTTCTGTCCTCATTTTTTTCAACCTCACGAGCCCTTGATAATTCAAAGGTCCTTTCTTCCAATTGGTCGTATCGTTTTTTGTAACCTTGATACCTCTTTTTTTGTTCATCCGACAACTCCCTGTCCTCCTCATCCAAGTAATTCTCAGGGTCGTGATAGATACTCTCGTTATAATACTCTTCGAGATAACCAATAACTTGGTCTTCATCGATGTTTTGTTCAATCAACCAACTTGGAAATAAATCTAAAGAATTATATTCTAAGTATTCTTCCAAACTTTCTCTTGTTGCATCTTCAATTTGGGACTCATCTCCGATTGCATAGCTCTCACCTAATTTTTCAATATTAAACTTTTGAAGGTGTCCATAATGTCTGTCAATATCAGGTTCTAAATCATAAACATCAGAAAAATTATTAAACTCTTCGAGTTGTTCTTGAAGTTGACTTATCTGTGTTTCTAATTTCGTTGAGGGATTATCCTCATATTCTGTTTCTAACTCCAAAATCCTTGCTCTAAGATTATCGATAAGTTCCTTGGTTT
>Ga0172373_10008867_pt1 | contig 12659 bp, 19 predicted proteins | sample Lak10m_2_FD_114546 | JGI IMG/M metagenome (GOLD analysis project Ga0172373, IMG submission 114546) | Freshwater microbial communities from Kabuno Bay, South-Kivu, Congo - kab_092012_10m | ecosystem: Environmental > Aquatic > Freshwater > Lake | place: Democratic Republic of the Congo... | reverse complement strand
TGATTATTCATCAATGATTATTCATCAATGATTATTCATCAATGATTATTCATCAATGATTATTCATCAATGATTATTCATCAATGATTATTCATCAATGATTATTCATCAATGATTATTCATTAAAAATATTTTTAATATAATTCTTATAATTTTTCTTATTATATAAATCAATAAATTTATTTCTTTTATATTGCTTCCTAAAAGCAATATTATTATGATTCATTTCACTTTTACTTGGTGGATATGTTAAACACCAATCTAATAATACATTAGTATCAATAATACGTGAATATTTATATTTATATTCAAAAGACATATACATAATAGCACGTGCAATAATACCTCTACTATCCTCTTCTGGAATAAATAATTTACGTTTAGTATCAATATAATTATCAGAATTACTAATTTTATTAAAATTAAGTGGATAATCAATATTAGCAAAATCTATATATTTGTAATTTGATCGCATATTATTAATTTCACCATGACATTTAAATATATTATGCATATCATTATAACTTATTTTATTCATATAACATTTAGGGAATATGTGTTCTAATGTAGGTTTAGAATTATAAGTTGATTTAATAGTTATAGAATTTATATTATATATTTCTGGATTATTTCCAGAAAAAATAATTGAACTACGAATCGTAAAGAAAATTGATCTAATCATCAAAGTTATTTTTAATCATTTAAAAATCATTTTTTATTATTAATATTAGTAGAAATGAATAAATTTTTATTTTTTTTCATTATATTAATATTATTAATAATACTATTTTTTGTTTTTAATTCTATTATTTGGATTGATAGAAAAAAATTAACAAATATAAATGATATTATTATTAGATATTTAATTTATTTAAATTTTTTTGTAATTATTGCATTAATTTTATATTTATTATTTTATTATTAATTATTAATGACTTTTATTGATTATATTGAAAATCTCTATCAATCTTTAGATATTTATAGAGCAATCATTCTAGTTAAAAATAATAATGATATTAAATTATTATTATCTGATTTAAAAAAAATAATCATAATCCATTAATTATAACAAATGAAACAAATGAAATTAATTATAATTATAGATTATTTATAATTAATAATTTTAATATTATTCAAAAATTTAAAAAAGATAGTTTTAATTTAATAATAGTTTATTAATATTTCATTTATTATTAATTTCTTTCTATTGAATTAGAACATATGGTTAGAGGTAGTAGTAGAACTTCATCTTCTGGAAATGATTATTCTAGATTATTTATAATTTTAGGTATTATTGCTTTTGCAATAATTGGTGGTGTTTTAGTTGGTTCAAGTTATAAAGAAACATTTAATAATCCTATTATGCTTACATATATTTATTTGGATAACTGTGGTCATTGTGTTAATTTTGATCCCATATGGAAAGAAATGAGTACTAATTCCAAATATACTAATTTTATAACTTTTAATAAATATGAAGCAGGACAAGTAGACCAAGTAACACAAGTTGAATATACTAAAATTTTTAGTCCATTTGGAGATGGTTCAAAAATAACTTCATTTCCTACAGTTATATTAACATTTCAAGGTATTAAAACTGAATATATGGGTACTAGAACTAAAGAAGATATAATAACTTGGGTAAATTCATTAACAAAAAGTAATTTACCTTTAGAATAAAAAAAATAAATAATTAATTTAAATTAATGAATAAATTATTTTTATTTTTATCAATTTTAATTATAATTATTTTAATTTATTTTTTACTTATTCGAATTAATGACCATTTTTCAACTCAAACATCTATCGCATTCTTTTCTAAAAATAATTGCAATAAATGTGATGATTTTTATAAAAATACTTGGAGAAAAATGGTTTTTAATGACAAATATCTTGATATCTTTTTTAATAGATATGATTATAATGATAATTATAATCTTGCTCAAAGATATGGTGTTTCTTCTGATTTACCTGCTTTAGTTTTAACTTCTCCTATTATTAAAATATATAAAAAAGAAAATAATGGTATTGATGGTAATTTTAGTGAAAATGATATTGTAAAATGGATAAATAAATATGCTAATAGAGATTCTAATAAAATTAATTGGATATTTGTAAATAGACCAAGTTAATTTTTATAATATCATTATAGAAATGAAAAAAATAGGAACGAATATAAACGGTAATAAAATTACACTTCATGATTTATATGAAATTAAAAAAAAAAAAGAAGTTAATAATACTAATGTTTTTAGATATATATTAGATAATTGTTATAAAAAAATTAAACATGTTGCTGAACATGGCGGTATGTGTCTTTATCATAAAATACCTAAAATTGTTATAGGTTTTCCTTTATATAATTTTAATAATTGTATGAATTTTTTAATTAAACAATTACAAGTTTCTGGTTTATTTGTATCGAGATTAGAAGAACCTAATGATGAATATTTATATATATCTTGGAAATTAGATGATATATCTACTAATGCTAAATCACGTTTATTATTGTAATTTATTGTAAATTCATATAATCATTAATTTCTTTAAATCCTTGTAAAAATAAATCATTTATTTCATTTTCAGTTAAACCTAAATCAATATAATTTTCTTCTTCATTTATAATTGGATTAAATATACTTCTAATTGGACTATTTTTTATTATTAAAAAATTTGGATAACATGTAAATTTATTATAATATGATAATTTATATGTATTATTATAAAATATATATAATATATTATATAAATATGATGGAAATGTTAATTCCTGTTCTTTTTTAATTTCAGGTATTCTATAATCATTATCAACATTTACTGCAACACCCAATATATTATCCTTATTTACATGTTCAAAACAATCTATCGGAAAATTATTTGTTAAATATCCATCTATATAATAATATCCATCTATATATATCGGTTTTGATAATAATGGTATACACATTGATGCTGCAACTGCTTCTGTAACTGATATATTTGGTGTATTATCAACATTAAAAATTATATTTTTACCATCATTTATACGTGTAGCACTAACATTTAAATTTATTCCTGTTTTTTTTGCTAATTCTAGAAATGTTAAATCATCTTGATTATATGTTTCTTTAATAAATTCTTTAATTAAATGTACATATTCAAGTGATGAACCTAAACCATATGAATCTATCATATTTAAAAATGAATTCATTTCTATTTTGGTTAATTTTGGATTACTACATAGTTTATAAATAAATCCTTCTAATTGTTCTATTGGAATTTTTAATGCAAATGCTAATGAAAAAAAAGCACCCATTGATGTTCCCGCTACATCTCTTATTTTTTTATCTAAATTATAACAATATATATATCTTAGAATTCCACATAAACATAAAGTTCTTAATGCATTTCCGCCAAAAACTAAATGTGTTATTATTTTCATTTTTCATTATTATCATCTAAATAATAATCCTTTAAATATCATTCTTATTATTCATATAATCATTCATTTCTTTAAATCCTTGTAAAATTAAATTATTTATTTCATCATCTGTTAAACTAATATCTATATAATGTTCATTTATTCTTGGTTGCATTATACTTCTTATTGAATTATTTTTTATAACTAAAACATTTGTATGTTTTAATAATCTATCCATAAAACAATATTTATATGTATTCATATGCATCATATATGTTATATCAATTATATATTTAATTAATGAAAAATTATTATTATCATCATCATTATTATTATCATTGTTTTTTAAATTAATAACACCAACACCAAAAATATTATCTTTATTATTTTCATTTATAAAACAATCAATTGGAAAATTATTACTTAAACATCCATCTACATAATATTTCTTTCCTATTTTAATAGGTTTTGAAAGAATAGGAATACACATAGATGCTGCAATTGCATCTATAACTGATATATTAGGTGTATCATTTACATTAAAAATTTCATTTTTACCTGTAGTTACACATGTTACACTTACATATAAATTTATTCCTGTTTTTTTAGATAATTCTAAAAATGTTATATCTCTTTGTTGATAATGTTTATTTAAATAATCACGTATTGATTCAAAATAATCTAATGATGATGTTAAACCATATGTTTCAATTATATTTAAAAAAGATGATGAATCAAATCTACTAAATTTTGGATTTTTTGCTATATTATATATCATATTTTCTAATTCATCTATTGGTATTTTTAATGCAAATGCAAAACCAAAAAAAGCACCCATTGATGTTCCCGCTACATCTCTAATATGAGTATGTAAATTATAACAATATAAATATCTTAATACACCACATAAACATAAAGATCTTAAAGCATTTCCTGAAAAAACTAAATGAGTTATTTGATTTTTCATTTCCTTTTTATTTTCTTATCTTTTTATTTTTGATTTAATTCTACTAACTTAGTAATTTGGTCTATTAATATTATTATTACTATTCCTAAAAATATAAATAAAAATAGATTATATAAATTAATATCCACTTTTAAAGAATTTGTTGTAATATTATTCCAATTTGTAAATTGTTCTATATTTTCATATATATCAGTTGATTCTGATATTGGTTTTTTAAAATTATTTCTTAAACTTTTAAGATAATCAACTAAAAATGGTGTTGTTCTATATTCATCTGTTTTATCTATATTATTTGTCTTAATATCATTTACTTTAACATATGCATCAAATTCATCAAAATCATAAGCACGAATACCATCTTTTTTAAAATCATCTTTTAATATTGGTGTTTCTTTCATTGAATCTTCAATTACTTTTCTAAAAGTTCCGGTATTATCACATTTATTTGGAACTATATATGCTGGTGCTTGAATCGGTTTACAACTATTTGCATTAGGATTTTCCTTATCTATTTTTTTCTTTTTATTATTATTAACCTTATCATCATTTGGAAATGCTTCATCTAATAAGGAAAAATTAATCATTTTCTATAATTATTATTGAAAAGAAAAAAAATAATTATTATAGAATGGATATTAATTTATTTATTAAATATTTATTAATAGGTATTTTAAGTGCATATTTATTAATATACGGTTTACGACCTTCTATTCCTTATCCTGAAACAATATTAGAATTTTATGAAAATTTTTGGTTATTATTAATATTAGTTATATTTAATTTTTATGTCTTTTTATGGGATAGAACAGTTGGTGTTTTATTAGGATTATCTGTTATTGCTTTAATTTTTGATATGATTCAATTTGCTAATTAATTATTGATATAAGAAATTTATAATAATGTTATTTAATGTCTGATTCTAGTAAAGACCTTTTATTATCATCTTTAACTTCTTATTATAATAAATATAATGATAATAAATTTATTTTAAAAGATATAATTGATGGTAAACATCAATTATCACTTAGAATGATTGATTGGTTAGTTACGATATATGCTAAAAATAATAATATCATTTATTGGATATCAAATGATAATGATGAAATATATTATCATTTACCTGAAGGAAATGCAAATAAATATAAAAAAATAAATTTATATTTGGATTATAGAGCACAATTAAAATCATTTAAAAAAATAAATTTTGATTCTTTTCGAAGACATGACAGAATCACTTTTATTATTGATAATAATAAACAACAATCTATTGAATCAACTATTGGTCAATTAAATTTTTTTAAATGGGCATTTAGTAATAAAGTTATTAATTTTGCTTTGGAAAATCAAAAAATAATTTATGAAAATATGTCAAAAAATATTTATAAAAAAATATCTAAAGAAAAAAAGAAAATTATTATGCATCAACAAGATATTGTAAATACTAAATGTTTCGTTTCCTTTGATTAAAATGCTGGTGAACTACCTATTTCAAAACTTACTGGTCGAATATCTGGTTCTATTGTTGATATCATCCATGGACTTACTGCAACTTGGGGATTTGGTATTTCTGAACGTAATTGTAAATTAGCATTTCTTAATGATTGACCAACGGTATTAATACCCATATGATAACCTGCAGTTAAAAAGTTTTTATCTGTTATATCACCAGCACTTGATGGATTTACTCCAGCCCATTTAAGATTAGCATCTTTTGGTAATAAATCATCTTTTGTTAATCTATCTCTTTTAAAACAAGTTGTCGGATCTTGTGTTCCTGGAATATAATTTTCAAATGTTTCAGTATCTTCTCCATTTAATGGTAAATAATTTTGTTGTTGATTATCAAATGCTGATAATCCATTATTATTTTTCTTATCTTTTGATGATTCATTTAAAGACATTGGGGTCGGTGATTCTGTTGTTTTCTTAGTTAAATCACTTTTTTGTGCATAAGGATCATTTACTGCAACTGATTCTTTATTAATATATTTTTGCGGATTTTCAAGTATTCCATTTTCAAATCCTTCATTATATAAAGATCCTAATGGAGAATTATAACCACCATTCATATTAAATAATGAATTATCATTTGTAAAACGTTCTACTTTATCTGTTTTACATTTAGAATTATATGAAAGTAATAGTAATAATATTAAGAGTAATAATATGGCAATTGAGAAGGATATAACAATTGAACTAGTTGAACCCATTTATAAACGTCTATCTATTATCATATATAGATAAAATATTATTTTTTAATTTATTAATTTTATTTTCCCAATTTTTAATATTATTTTCATTAATAATTTCGTTATATAATCTTTTAGTGTTATCTAGTCCATTTTCTAATTTTTCTATTCTTTTTCTTATTTCTTCCTCATATGCTATTAAATCATATTTCCATTCTTCCTCTATTTCTTCTCTATTCCAATCATTATTTGTTTCTGGTAATTCTTCTATATTTATATATTTAAGTCCCCATTTATTTATTATTAAATCTTTATTTATATAAATACCTAAAAATACTATATCTATACTTATTATTAAATTTTTATTCTTTTTATTCGCTAATAAAAAATTTATTATTTCATTTGAATCTTTTTCTATTTCATTTATATATATCTCTGTATCTATTTTATTACTTAATATTATTGTTATCGTATTATCATCTATATCATATGAATTTATATAATTTATTGTTTCAATATTTTCACTTGTTGTTATATATTCATTTGCATCTAAATCTATTTCTTTTATTTTATTTATTTGTTCCTTATTATTTTTCTCTGGAATTATACATTCTAAATAATATCCGTTATTATCACTTAATTGTTTTAAATTTTTTATTTTAATTTCTGATAACTCTATTGAAATTTTATCCTGAGAATTGCATATATAACTTTTACCCTTTTTCTGCGGAATTTTAAATAAATGTTTCATTCTTATTATTATTAAGGTAATTGCATTATTAATAATGACGCATAATAGTAAATTAATTAGATTAATTATTAAATTTATTAAAGATGAAATATTAAAATCAGATATTAGAACAGAAATTATTAAACCTATTTTAATTTATACATTATATTATATTATACCATTTTTAATTATCTTCCTTTTACTTAATTTTATTACAACTATAACTGCCGTTTTTCTTGTTTTTAATTTTAAAAAATAAAAAATAATATATATATATTTAATAGATATATATTAATGCCTACTACTTCTAGAAAAAAAGCTGGTTGTACTTCTTATGCTAATGTAACTGACGATTATATGTTATATAATGCCGCCGTTAATAACCCTGCCTCTGTAAAAACTACTACTACTGGTGGTAATAAACGTTCTTTAAAAAACCGTCGTGGAGGTACTAATGATATGCAAAAAGACTCTGTTTATACTTTAAAAACTCATCGTGGAGGTACTAATGATATGCAAAAAGACTCTGTTTATACTTTAAAAACTCATCGTGGAGGTTATGAAGGTACTAATGGATTACAAGACTCTGCTAATGCTTTATTAGGTTTATCCAGTGGAATAATGGGTGCCGTTAATCAAGGTCTTAATCAATTAACTGGTAATCAAGCTTCTACTATTCCTCCCTCTTCCGGTTCTTCTGTTAATTCACCACAATTTGTCTCTTATACTGTTCCTAGTGTTACTTCTCAAGTACAACAACCACAAGTTGTCTCAAAAGGAGGTCGTGGTGGATGTGGAACATGTGGTTCAAAAAAAGGCGGTGCTGTTGAATTAGCACCTTTTGCAGCGTCTCTCGCTTTCTTAGCCGCCCGTATGTCTATGGATGATAAATTAAATTTTTCCAATTTATTAAACTTTAATGATTCTGTTCACTCTTCAACTAGTCGTTCAACCCGTCGTTCAACTCGCAAATAAATATATTTAATATTTCATTTTATTTTTCTCTTCATTTAAATATTTTATTGATTTACCCACTATTTCATTATATTCTCCTTTATTATAATTTTTAATTATATACCATCCTCTTTTATATGTATTTTCATCTGTTTCATACGGTTCTTTTTCTATTTTATATATATTATTATCATAAATTATTATAATATTTGTTGAATTCATTTAAATATTTATCTGTTATGATAATAATAATATTCATTTTTTTAAATATCATTTAATAATGAAGTTATTAGAAATGATTTTATTATTAATTTCTTTTTATAACGATATTATATTTAAGGATATGTAAAATAATAATTAAAAAAATGGAATTATCAGAAATCGAATTATCATTACATACATTAATATTTTCTTTTTCACTTATTATTCCATCTACAATAATATTTTTTAGTATTTATTATGTTTAATTATCCATTTATTTTTTATCTTTATCTTTTAATTATGGATTTAAAAGATATTGATGAACATCTAGAATTATCTGAAAGTAATATTAATATTACCTTACAATCTATATTATCTTCTATTACTATAAATAATTCTATTAATGTTAGTGAATCTATTTATACTGATACTAATATTGATAAATGGATTACAAAATTACCAATAACTCGTGGTGGTGCTATTGTTATGGATAAAATAATTAAAAATCCTATAAATGATAAAGATTTACTTATTAAACGTCAACAAACTTATTATGAAATATTTAATTATCAATTACAAACTTTAAAAGAACATGAAAAAGATATTTTATGGATTATGAATCTTAAAAAAGATATTGAAGATGATATGAGTATTAATCTTCTTTTTCCATCTACTTATTTAATTAATTATTTAAATAATTATCGTTTTTTTTTAGATGGATATCATTTATATAAAATTTTTTTAATTCCTTGTAGTTGTATTTTTTATCCATTATCTATTATTGTAACTCCTTATTATTATTTAAATAAATATATGGGTTTAAATTTAGGTTTTGGTAAATATTTAGAACTTTTATTTCAATTTTTAAAAATGTTTTTACAACCTTCCGGAAATTTACGAAAAGATTTTTTTAAAATTATTAGTTTTTTAATTTATATTTTTATTTATATTTATGGTGTTTATCAAACCTTTATTATTTCATATATTACTTTTAAAATTCGTAATAAACTTTTAACTAAAATTAAAGGTTTAGTCGATTTTATTAAAACTTCTTTAGTTATTATTAAACGATCTAAAAATATATGGAAATCTTTTGATATTTATAATCTTAATGAAAATGAAATTTATTATTCTATCTCTAAATTAAATAATATTAAATATGATATTTCTACTGTTTATAAATTATGGAAAGATAATGAATATAAACTTGCTATTATTAAAATTTTAAAAGTTATTTATATTTTAGATGTTATTAATGTTGTCTCTAAATTAAAAAGAAATACATATTGGACTATACCCGAATATTCTAATACAAATACTATTATTATCGGTATCGGTAATCCCTTATTAAACAATAATCAAGTTTTAAATCCTGTTAATTTAACCAAAAATTTAATTATTACTGGTGTTAATGCTGGAGGTAAAACAACTTATGTAAAATCTATCGCTTCTAATATCATTTTAAGTCAAACTATTGGTGTTATTAATGCTCTTAAAGCAAATATTATTATTTATGATGCTATTATTTCCTTTATGAGAGTTAAAGATGAAGTTGGTCATAAATCTTATTTTGAAGCAGAATCTGATTGTTGTAATAATTTAATTAATATTGCTAATGATTTACATAAAAATAAACAAAAAGGTTTATTTGTTTTAGATGAACCTATGCATTCAACACCTCCTATTGAAGGTATGTCTGTTGCATATGCTGTTGCAAAATATTTAGGCAAATTATCAGGTATAACTACTATTATTACAACTCATTTTCATAATTTAATTGAATTAGGACAATCCACCAATAAAACTAATTATATTAATATATCTGTTAATGCTACTAAAGATGAATTAATACCTGATAAATTTAATTTTGATTATAAAATTAATAAAGGATTTTCTAAACAAACTATTGCTATTGAATTATTAAAAAAACAAAAATTTAATGATGAGATTATTAATAGTGCGATTGAAATTAAAAACAAATTATGTAATCAAAATTTAAGATATGATTTATAAACTATTACTTAATTTTAATAATTTTTTACTTTATTTTGTTGCTTTTTTTATGATTTGTCTACTGCTTTATGTAATTTATAAAATTTTTATAATTGAAAATGATATATATTTATTAACTGATAAAGTTAATAAAATTGAAATTGAATATAGTGGCGGTTCTCTTGAAAAATCTATTATGAAAGTTACTAAAAATCAATTACCTGAACAAGATAAAAATTATGATTTGAATATGAATGAAATTATTATGAATAATATTTTTGAAAATAATGATTATTCTAAACAACAATCATCTTTACCTCAAAAACCCATTATTACTGAAATTAATATTATTGATATTGATAAAGTTACTCCAAAAACTAATAATTCAGAATCAATTGAACATTCTTCTGATATTATTTTTGATTTAAAAAAAGATGTAATTACTGATGATAAGGAATCTATAATAAGTGTTAATTCATCCACTAAAAAGAAATTATTAAAATTAAATTTAGAACGATTAAAAGAAAAATGTAATGAACAAGGAATATTATCTACTGGTACTAAAGCACAATTAATTGAACGATTGCTCGAAAAAGAACACTCTCTAAATCTCTCAGATGCAGTATCACTCGATTCAACCATCCCAGCAATTACTGTCGAACCGTCAGACTAAAGACAAAAATATGTCTTTTTATTTTTCCATTTACTCAATTTACACCACAAGGTCACCATGAGTAACTTCAATCACCCTCTGATTATCCAAATGAGCAGACACAACAACAGGGTACGCATAAACCTTACTTTCCCGATTCCTATACCAATGCCGAAAAGACTTATAGCAAATGATACAACAACAACACAATACGAAATACATAATGACACATGCAACGAGAATATTTGAAATCATCGAATCTGGCACATAATCCACACTAACGATAGTTGAATTATTCATATTATGTTTTTGGGGGTTCCACCAATCTAATAATTTAATTTATAAAAGTCATTATTTATTTTTATAGGTTAAAATTAATACAAAAATAGAATTAAAGAATTATAATCATTTTATTAATTATGGATAATAATTTTGATTTAGGATTAATAAAAATACCTTTATCTGTATTTAAAGAACTTTATGAATCTGACAATACTTTTAAAAATGAAACTTTAGAAAAAAAAGCAAATGAATTAGTTTCTAATTATAAGTGTTTTGTTTCTAATTATGATGCAAAAAGTTTATGGGAAAAAAAGAAAATTATTGCTGCACAAAAAAAAGGAGGAGGACATAAAAATAATAATAATTCAAATAATAGAACTCGTCCTTTTGTATTATTAATTGATTTAAATGATGATGTTAAATATAAAAAAGAATTCACTTCTTTTTTAAATAAATTAACTGACATTAATAAAGAAGTTATTTATAATAAAATTACTTTATTTATTAAAGTTCTTGATGATAATAAATTAAATACACTTTTTGATATTTTAATTAATTTTATTAAAGTATCTTCTAATAATATTTATATTGATGTTCTTTATTTATTTCCTGAAAATTATATTAATGAACATATTAATAATTATTGTAGTTCATATTTAAATAATAAAGATTGGATGCCTGATAAAGAATTTATTATTGATAATAAAATTCTTTATAATAATAATAATTATGATAATTATTGTAAATTTGTTAAAATTAAAAAACAATCTATATCAATCCTAAAAGCATTAATTAATATAAATAAAAAACTTAATAAAAATGATTTTTTTAATATTATTACTAATGATATAAGTGATTCTATCGCTTTTTATATAGAAGATAATCAATATAAACATATTACTGAATTTTTATTAGAACAAATATTATTAACTCTTGAATATTTAAATAATGATACTATAATTAAAAAAATTAAAGAATATAATTTAACCGATTTAGATTATTCAACAAAATTTAAAATTTTAAAAATTACTGAAAAATTTTAAATATTATTATATTTAATTAGATATGGAAAAAATTAAAGACTGTCCCGCAAATAAAATATATAATCCTCAAACTAAACGTTGTGTTTTAAAAACTGGTGTTATTGGCAAAAAAATAATTGAATATATGTCTTTATTAAATAAAATTGAAGAACCTAAAAAAGAACCTAAAAAAGAACCTAAAAAAGAACCTAAAAAAGAACCTAAAAAAGAACCTAAAAAAGAACCTAAAAAAGAACCTAAAAAAGAACC
>Ga0172373_10008864_pt1 | contig 12660 bp, 8 predicted proteins | sample Lak10m_2_FD_114546 | JGI IMG/M metagenome (GOLD analysis project Ga0172373, IMG submission 114546) | Freshwater microbial communities from Kabuno Bay, South-Kivu, Congo - kab_092012_10m | ecosystem: Environmental > Aquatic > Freshwater > Lake | place: Democratic Republic of the Congo: South-Kivu... | reverse complement strand
GGTCGAAGGCGCGAACGCGAACACGAACGCGTTCGAGCAGATGATGCAGCTCCAGGCGCAGATGAAGACGGTGCAGGAGATGCTGGAGCAGATGCAGCGGAAGGGGAAGAAGGGGAAGGGGGAGAAGGGGGAGAAGGGGGAGAAGGCGAAGCGCGTGCTCACCGAGAGCGCGCGCCTTGCCCTGGCGCACGGGCGTCAGGTGCGCCAGGAGAAGCTGGCCGCGACGCGGGAGAAGAGGGAGGAGGAGAAGCTTCTCGTGGACAAGGAGAAGCGCGCCAAGGGGCTGAACCAGCGCCGCAAGGAGCGGATGGAATCGGAGAGCGACAAGGAGGAGGGGGAGGCGGAGGAGACGGAGACGGTGGTGGAGACGGAGGCGGAGGAGACGGAGGAGGAGATCGCCCGGAAGGCTGCCGAGAAGGCGGCCAAGAAGGCGGCCAAGAAGGCCAAGAAGCGCGAGGAGTCGGAGAAGCGGCGCATCCTCAACATCCGCCGCCGTGCCATCATCAACAAGGTGGCGAAGCTCAAGGAGCAGCTGAAGGAGGCGATCAACCTGGCCCATGAGCTGGGCGTGGCGGACGAGGCCGCCCAGGCGGTGTACGTGCCGCGGGTCAAGAGCGACAAGGGATCCGGATCTGGGTCGGAGACCGAGACCGAGGTCGAGGCCAAGGCCGCCGCGCCCAAGACCCCCGCCTCCGAGCCCATGGTTGCGGCAGAGGTTGCGGCAGAGGTTGCGGCAGAGGTCGCCGCCACTGAAGCGGTCGTCGCCACCAAGGTCGAGGTCGCCACCGCCGCCACCAAGGTCGCGGTCGCCACCGCCGCCACCGAGGCCGCCGCCACCGAGCCCGCCACCGAGCCCGCCACCGAGCCCGCCACCAAGCCTGCCTCTGTCGCAGAGGAGGAGGAGAAGGTGAACAGCCAGCCGATCGAATGGTGACGACAAAAAAACGATCGTGTATGTTTTGTGTGACAAATGACACCCCGCCACCTCCTCCTCGCCCCACTCCTCCTCCTCTTCGCCCTGTTTGCTTCCACCACCGCTTTCACAACTTCTGCGCCCCTACGACTCCCCGCCTTCTCGGTGGATCGATCCGAATACCTTCTCGGTGCCACGCGAGAAGAGCGACGCGTCACACTCCTCGTCATGGGCGGGTATGGCATCGAACACCCCGATCGACCCCGCATGTACACGCACGCGCACCGCACCGGACCCGATCAAATTTTTGAAGAGACGTGGCGCGCGATGCGCTACGGCGGCGACCACCCTCAACCGCGCGGCACTGATACCTGGACCTTGACAACCGATACGACCGACACGACCGACACGCACGACATTGTCGGTACGTGGCGCATGATGTACTCGGGACCCGATCAACGGAGCGGCAACTTCTTCGACGCCATCATCTTTGACGACCCCATCCTTCACAACATAACCACTCCGTTGTGCTTTTCCAAGAATGGAGCGCACATGCTCTGCCTCCACCTCCCCTTCAACACATCGGATGGATTTTTCGCTCCGGATCGAACGCTCGGCTACATTGGACCCACTGACCACCCCCTGCGCATCCACACGTGCGTCGCCGGCATGCGCACCGCCGTAACACCCGGAGTGGCGAGACGCATCGCGGAATTTACCGAACATCACATCACCAACATGGGCATGTCCCACATCCATCTCGTCTTCCTGCACCACCTCGCCTCCCCCTCGGACCTACAACGCCTCGCGCAGTGGTTGCACCCTTGGATCGCACCGGGACAGCTCACCCTCGCATGGCAACCTTTGGACTCGCCGCCCCCCGCGACGGGATGGCACACCGAGTCGCTGAAATTTCTCGCCGCCACCGCCTGCCTCCACGAAGCGCGCCGGACCGGGGCCGCCTGGGTCGCGGTGCACGACCTCGATGAGTTTTGGATACCCGACCCCTCCACACCACCGCTCCTCCCTTATTTGCACCACCATGGGTTTCCCGCGGCGTGCGGCGTACACGCCCTCTCCAACGTCTACCTACACGGACCCGAACACGAATTGACCGATGACTGGATGGGACGTTGGTATCGCAACGGAACCTCCACCGTCAACAATCACGAATACCTCAAGAGCATCAGTCGAACTCTGACGACGTGGGGGGCGATGATGCACTTTCCCATTTCGTGCGATGTCAACGGGCGCAATGCGTCGACATGGTTTTCCCCCAAGTTGCGCGAGACGCAACGCACCCTGTTGCCGCTCATCCCGTTCCACCTCTACCATTTTATGAACATGCTGCAGGATCGAACCTCTATGCGCGGCGGACGCGATCGCACCCACCCCACCCACCAACGATCGGAATATCACGCGGTGTGGTTTCCCCGCATCGAACAAACATTGGATGCGTGGTGGAGTCAGCTCACGTTTAAATTGTCGGAATCCATTTAAGGATCGATTTGTTGTAACCACGCCACCTCTTCATCGCTCAAGCTCGTCGGTGCCGATTGAGCTAGTTGGTTGAGCTCCACGAGGCTGCGCAGCGTAATAGAGATGCGCGTGGCGCTGCGCTTGCGCGCGGGGATGGCGTGTGTCCACAAGTTGCGCGCGGCACCTTCTAAAACAAGCAGTGACCGGCGCGGCACCGTCACCTCATACCACTTGGAGGTGTCGAGGATGCACTCGAATCGAAAGACGGCATCCGACGCCAAACTGATCGAGTAGATGGTGGGACCAAACGCAGCGGCATCGAGGTGGGCAGCGATGCCCTGCCCCGAAGTGTACTCGTTGACAATCATCTGGTGGATCGGGGTGTCGGATTCGAGGCGTGCCAGGTAGGGTCGAATCCAAGTGGGGAGCGGCGGTCCCACGTGCTCCGCGCGCCGCACGGAACAGGCGCGCCGCCGGTACGAGTAAATGTACCCAAACTGTTGCGTGCGACGTTGGAGGTCGGGGTTGTCATCCCACGGATGCACATGAATGTGGTGCAACAGGTCGCGCTCCTCCTCCTTCGTGATCCAATCTGTCACGATGCGCAGCGGGCACTCCATGTCCGCAAATGTGACAAGTATATGTACATTGTGAATGGGGTTACAGTTGGCCATGGAGGCGTGGGTGCACCTTCTACTTCCGCGCGAGTACACCTCGCTGGAGGAGTGGACCGAGTACGTGGCGGCGTATGCCGCTACATTGGACCCGGACCAGCTCCCCGCGTTGGATCGCGCGTTGCTCCCCAAGGTGCACATCTTGGCGGAGGGATTGGTGCATCGACACGAGCAAACGGCGTCGAACCTATTGGTCGACATGTATACGCGTTTGCAGGAGCATGCTAGTCGCGAGGAGCTGCTCGAGATGGCGGGTCGCCGGCAGGATGTCTTGGCTCGCGCCGACTCCATCCGCCCCCTGATGCGCACAACCAATGAACGACATGCTCGGCATCCGAGCGAGGCGTGCGCCCCGATGGAATCTGTTCCGACGGTGCTTCCCGAGGAGGTCGCCCGCCTCTTGACGGAACGCGACCGCGAGGATGCCGCGACCGAGGTGGTGTGCAGCACACGAGCCTCCGTAGAAGGTGCCGTGCGTGGCACCTGCTGGGACCTGAGTTCGGTGGGGTTGCGCGGCACGCTATCCGACGCGATCGGACGTCTAAACCATCTGACCCGATTGGATCTGACCCAGAACGACTTGGAGCAACTTCCGTCGTGCATCGGCCTCTTGACGGCACTGGAGGTGTTCAATGTGGATCGCAACTTGCTCGTCGCCATCCCCGAAAGTATCGGCAACCTCACTCGGTTGCGCGAGTTGCGCGTGGGTTTCAACCAATTGGAGGCGTTGCCCGAGTCGATCGGCAACTTGACCGATCTGCGCCTCTTGATCGGTACGAAGAATGTCCTGCGTCGGTTTCCGCGCAGCCTGATGCGCCTCGTCAACCTGCGTCTCCTTCAATTCCCGTTGAATCCCGTGGAGGAGGCGGAGCGCGCGTGGTTTCGGCAAACGCTGCTTCCCTCGCTGCGTCGCATCGAAAGCACCGTGGGTACACTATAATTCCTTGTGTAGTTGGATGGTGAGGTATCCTCCAACCGAAATGAGGATGTGGAAGAGTTCATGGTAGCCGAAATGATGGGGTAGAAGCGTCGGGCGTTTCGTCTGGTACATCCACAGTCCGATGCTGTAGAGTCCGAGTGTGGTGAGGATGCGGGTGGTGGAGCGCACCGGGAGGGTGCGCGCGAGCGCGGGGAGGATGGGGAGAATGGTGGCGGTGGCAACCACTTTGGGGATGGCGGATCCGATGCCTCGATGTAAAATGAAGTAGGCGCCGGTCGCCGCCGCGGACCAGGAGCTAGCGACGAGCCAGGCAGCTTCGCCGCGCGGCAGGTGGCGCGCAAGCGGAAGATAGCTTCCGGCCGCGAGCAAGAGGATGGCGACATGATCGCACTTTTGAACCAGAATTTCGATCGCGTGCGAAGGCCACTTCACCATGTGATATGCAGCGCTGCATCCATAGCACAACATGGCGGAGGCGCCAAAGGTGGCAATGTCGGCCCGGGCGCGCCAGATGGAGGGTGGCAAGAGGAGAGGGATGGCGAAGGTGGAGATGAGATGAAACCAACCCCGACAGGTGGGTTTGTGTCCACCCTCACAATACAAGGGTTCGTGCGGGTGAAGGCGGGTGAATGTGTTCATGTTTGATATGGATGCGGTTTCTGCGTACTCACAACCCCGGGCGGGAGCGCTTCACCTGGATGGCGGAGGCGTGGGCTGGGGCCGGTGCGGCGGCGCGTGCTTGGGCGCGTGCCGCGGCGCGTGCCACCTGGTGTGGGCTGAAACTGTTCTTGACGTGGATCATGTCCATGATCTCGCCCAGCACCGTCTTCACCGCCTCGTTGCGCTCCTCCTCCCCCAGGGCGGCAAGTTCGGGGGAGTGGGCCTCCAGATAGTGCACCTGCTCGGGGGTCAAGCTGCGAACGGTTGTTGCCACGTTGGCCGCCTTCATCACCCGCTCCAACGCCTCGGGCTCCAACTCGCTGCACCCAAAGACCGGCCAAACTTCGTCGTCAAGGTCTCGCGCAACAATGCGCAACATCTCCCACAAGGTGTCGATGTGGGGGCTGTTGGGGGCGATCAAGAAGCTGCTTTCTTCGACACCTTCTCGCTGGTAAAACATAATGGTTTTGGCCACAGGTGCGGCGGGTGCAGGTGCGGCCGGAATCGGTACAGCGGCGGGTGCAGGTGCGGGTTCAGGTGCGGCTGGAGTCGGGGCAGTGGCGGGTGTCGGGGCGGCGGGTGCAGGTGTGGTAGGGGCCGGGGCAACGGGCTCCATGGTGGCAACAGGTGTCGGGGCAGCGGGTGCCGCGGCATCCGCGGCGTCCCACCCTGCGTCGCGGGCCCGCAAGAAGATGGAGATCAGCACAGTGCGCGCCTGGTCCTTCGCCGCCCGTTCGCTGACCCGTGTCATCCCGGTGGAGATGGTCCCCAACGCCACCACATCCGTCTCGGGCATCACGTACGTCCTGTTCACGGAACAGGAACCCTTCAGAACCTCCTTCACCACTGCGGGAGGATGCGCGCTGTACCCTTGCACGATGCGAAATGCGTACAAGTAACCCTTGTCGTCGTCAAAGGCCACCATATGGTGAAATTTGCTAAACAAGGCTGACAGGTCCACTCCGGCCACTTCGGGGATAAGCACCGCCGACGTGTCGGCGATGTTTTCGTTAAAGTGGAGCGTTCGCGTCATCCGGTGCGAGTCCGGTGCGAGCAGGGCGGGCGGGTGGCGCGAGAAGTCTGACCCGGATGGCGTCACAACGCGATGTGCAATTTGCACTTTCCCGATGATACATAAGCGGCACAAGAGTTCAAACAAACCCTCCCCCTCCATGAGCAACCCCACCACGGCAGCCCGCTTCTTGGAGCGTCAGCGCATGACCCAAGTGGCGCGGCATCGCGCGGTCCAACGTCGGCGCACGCGTCCCTCCAACTCCGCCATGGAATTGCTGCAGAGCCTCATTCACCAGCAAGTTGCGATCCCCGTCCCCATCTTGAACCAACGTCGTTTCGTGTCCCTGTTGCAGGAGTTGATGCCATGGATCATGACTGTGATGGCGACGTTTCAGTTTCACATCCGTCCCGAGGGCGCCGTGGTTGGGCGCGCCAAATCCGACACCTTGTTCAAGGTGCTCGACACGGTGTACACGGTGGTGCCGTCCTTGTACACCCGCTCCCCTCTCGAGAGCGTATCCAATCCCACCACGGTGCACGCCTTTGTCAACGCCCTCTTCGACCTGGGCGAGGAGGGTGTGCACCTTCACATTTCTCTCCCTTTCGACCCCGAGACGTCGCGCTCTCAGCGGTTGATGTGGTCCTGTCGCTTCCTGGCCAAGTTTATGCCCGAGGTTCGGTACGATCGTGAACAGAGTGTGTTGCAGTTGTCGTTGGGTCATGGCACCTCGGTGGAGGAAAAGGTGCGGGAGTTTGCGCATGACACTGCGGCCAATCTGATGGCTGCTTATCAGCGCTGGGTTGCCACTCCGAGTTTGTCACACTACTGGGTCCCCTACGACAACATCGATGACGAGACGCGCGAGGACCTGAAGCGACTTCAGATTTCCACCCAAGGTGTCATGTACGACTTGAGTGGGCAAGAGTTGTCGGTCAATGAGTTGGAACAGCTTCTCGAAGCCATCGATGTGTGAATACCATAATCACCACTCAGACTCTGATGGAGCCCGCCACCGATCCCGTCACGGATCCATCCGCCGCCACCGATCCCGCCACTGCTCCTTCAATCGTTCCACCCGCCGTCGTCATCAATCCACCCACCCATTGCGCACCTTCCACGATGGTCGACACCATCCGCCACCACTATGGGTTTAACATCCTTGTACAGGCGGCGGATGCCGTTTGCTCGCCCGAAGGGCAGGCTGCTTTTGAAACCCCCGAGGTGGCTCGGGCAGCTTGCTACTCGGTGTCCATGGCTGCGGCAGATACCACCAACCCCGTTCCGTCCCAGTGCAAAACGGATGCCTGTGCCGATGACGACTACGACTGCCTCACGGCATTTGCCTGCCAAGATAATTTGCACATGCGCGCTTGTTCGATGGCGGTCACGGGTACCCCGACGGGATTGTGCCAACTGTACACGGATTTGTCCGTCGTTATGTGAGGGTGCACTTTGCACAAGCGATGGCTGCGCCTTAGCCCCAGAATCACCACACCCACGACTATCAAAAAATGCTCCACCTCGTCCTCCTCCTCTCCACCCTCCTCCACTTCTCGGCGGCGTGCCAAACCATTGCGACCGGCTACACGCACACCTCTTGCGCCACCTTTGCCGATGGACGGGTCAAGTGCTGGGGTGACAATCGCAACGGACTGATGCTCAACCTGAACCCCACCGACACCATCATCGGCGACACCCCCTCCGACATGGGGGATGCCTTGGAGTACACGGGCACGGTGCGCGCCCTCTCCCTCTCCATGGGGGAACGACATGCCTGTGCCTACCTGCAGAGCCTCACCAACAGCTCAGATGTCATCTTCTCGTGCTGGGGCGCCAACGACCACTTACAGGTGGGGGACCCCGAACCGCGCCCCGCCATCATCGATACCCTGATCTATGCCGGATCATCGGTGGATACTCTCGTGATGAATGTTGCGGTGGGAGCCAACCACTCGTGCATGCTGGACATCAACTCCACGGGCGTGAACACAATCAAGTGCTGGGGGCTGGTGCCGAGCGTGGATGCCAATGGACAGGTGGTGATGACGGAACGTACCTACGCCAACGCCACCCGACCTTTGGAGACAACCGACTACCCCGGTTTGACTGCCGGCAATCGGCACACTTGCGCTCTCTTGACTTCCACTGGATCGCAATATAGCGTGTATTGCTGGGGTGACAATTCTCGCGGACAACTGGGTCCTTACGCAGTAACATCCTCGGCGGAACCGCTGCTAGTAACAACTCTCACTAGCTACAGCACCACCTTGCAGGCGGGAGGTGACGTGACATGCCTGATCGACTATGCGAAACATCTCACTTGTTGGGGCGACAACACGTATGGCCAGCTCGCCACCCTCCGCCCAACCAGCGGCCTCAACCTCATCCCCATCACCAACGTCGTCGGAATGAACATCGGCGGCACCCATGTCTGCGCCATCAAGACGGATTTTTCGTTGTGGTGCTGGGGCGGCAATGCGCGCGGACAATTGGGTCGAGGTTTCGCCTCGGTCAATGAGACCACGCCTCAACAGGTGACCACCTCCAAGGCGACCTTTGCCGTTGGCACGGGCGCGGCACACACCTGCCTCCTCTACGAGGATGGCACGGTGCATTGCTGGGGTGACAACACGTACGGACAGCTGGGGCAGGGAACGTCTGCGACCTCGCTGATGGCACCGGGCAACGCCACATCTCTCTATTCCAAGTGTCGGTCGTGCGCCGCGGGCTATGCGTCAACGCAACCCTGTCTGTCGTGCAGCACGCTCAATTTTTACCCACCCATGTCGAGCTCCATCGCGTGTATGTTTTGCTCCGGACAGAACGAATACAGCCAATACGGGTCATCGCAATGCCGGACATGTGAACTCGGAAAGTACACCTCCATCGCTACAAGCGTGTATTGCACCATCTGTCCTGAAAATTACTACTGTCCGACATTTGGAGGTCTTTGGGCATGCGACGCTATCATCGGCGGTAGTGTCTCTATGAGTGGTCAGAGTTCTCCGTCAGGATGCTACTGCCGCGGGAACCAAACGGTGGAGATCGTGGCGGAGCCATTCCTGTATCGCTGCGGGTGTCCGGCTGGATACTGGTACGATGCCCTGACCTATAATTGTTTCCCCTGCACCTCTGGCATGTACAAGACATCGACAGAACGTACCACGTGCACAACCTGCCCCGATGTGCGCATGTCGTCAAACGGCACCGTGTGCACATGCCCTATCTCGATGCAATGGAATGAGACGTTGGGGCAGTGTGTGTGTTCTGCCGGCATGGAACTCACCTTGGTGGAAGGTGCCAGCGTGTGCGCGCCGTGCTCCGCGGGCACGTACCAGACGACGCCGTCGCTCAAGGCATGCGCGGCATGCCCCACATCGATGACGGGCCCTGAAGGGTCGACGTCGGCATCGCTGTGCGTGTGCGACTCGGTATCGGGGTTTGTGCAAGATGGCAGCGCCTGCGTGTGTCCTCCGGGATGGGGCTACGATGCCACCGAGGGGAGGTGCAGTGCGTGCGCGACGGGTACCTACAAAGGCGGATCATCTCTCGAGAGCTGCACCGCATGCCCCGATACCCACATGACATCGAGCGTGGGTTCCACCAGTGCCGACAACTGTACGTGCACGGGAACGATGGTGCGCGATGGGGTATCGTGTGCGTGCCCAGCGGGGCAGGGGTATTCGACGCGCCTCGATGCATGCACCCCGTGCTTGGCGGGCACGTACAAGGAGGGCGTGTCATTGGACGGATGCACTACGTGTCTTGATGTGCACATGACGTCGGCCGAAGGTGCCACCTCGGCAAGTCAATGCACGTGCCTTGCGTCTCGCGGATTCGTGGAGTCGAACGGAAGCTGCGCGTGCCCAGCCGGCATGCAATACCTGGCGACCCTCGACGCCTGCAACGCATGCCCCGTGGGCACGTACAAACCCTCTACATCTCTCGACGGTTGCACTACGTGTCTTGATACCCACATGACATCGGCCGAGGGTGCCACCTCTGCGAGTCAATGCACCTGCTTGGCGTCTCGTGGGTTTGTCGAGTCGAACGGAAGCTGCGCATGCCCAGCCGGCATGCAATACCTGGCATCGCTCGACGCCTGCAACGCATGCCCCGTGGGCACGTACAAACCCTCTACATCTCTCGACGGTTGCACTACGTGTCTTGATACCCACATGACCTCCGTTGAGGGTGCCACCTCGGCCAGCCAATGCACCTGCTTGGCGTCTCGTGGGTTTGTCGAGTCGAACGGAAGCTGTGCGTGCCCAACCGGCATGCAATACCTGGCATCCCTCGACGCCTGCAGCGCATGCCCAGTGGGCACGTACAAAACCTCCACGTCACTCGACGGTTGCACTACGTGTCTTGATGTGCACATGACCTCCGTCGAGGGTGCCACCTCGGCCAGCCAATGCACCTGCTTGGCGTCGCGTGGGTTTGTCGAGTCGAACGGAAGCTGTGCGTGCCCAGCCGGCATGCAATACTTGGCATCGCTCGACGCCTGCAGCGCATGCCCGGTGGGCACGTACAAACCTTCCACATCACTCGACGGATGCATCACTTGTCCCGATACCCACATGACGTCGGCCGAGGGTGCCACTTCCAAGAGTCAATGCACCTGCACGAGCAATTTTGTACTCGTCAACGGATCTTGCCTGTGTCCACCGGGCACCTGGTTGGATACGCTCACCGGGTCGTGTTCCTCCTGTCCCGAAGGCACATATCAAGAATCGTTTGGCTTGTCATCGACGTGTACCGCCTGCGGCGCCTACCGCACATCTCCGTCGCGGAGCAATGTGTCGACCCAATGTCGGTGCGACACCGACTTGGAGTTTGTCGACGTGGAGGGCTCCTGTTTGTGTCCGGCGGGGTACGGGTTGTCGGGTCTGCGCTGTGCCGCGTGCGGCAACGGACTTTACACGTCCCAGCCTAGCCTCTCAACGTGCATTGCGTGCACCAGCGTGGATCCTCTCGCGGTGCCCAACGCCGAGGTGGCGGCGACGGAATGTGTCTGCGCGCGCAACTACTACCGGAACGCCGCTGGCGCCTGCGTCGCATGCGTGTCAGGCATGGAGTGCGAAGTTGCGGGTGCCACCTTGGAGTCGGTGCATGTAACCTCCGGCATGTGGCGTGGATCCAACGCCAGTGTGCGCGTGCGTTCGTGCCCGTATGCAGAGGCGTGTGTCGGCGCAGATGACTCCATGTGTGCGGAGGGATACATAGGACCGTTGTGTGCTGTCTGCGCGGACGGGTACACGGCGGCATCTCCGCACGCACCCTGCACCTCCTGCCGGCACCAAGCAAGTGCTCTGTCCTCTATCGTGGGCCTCGTGCTCGTGGGTGGTGCATTGACGTTGGTGTCGATCCTGTACCTTCGCGACCGTCAACGCGCTCACGCATGGATGGAGCTGGTGTACACCTTCATCTACGCCCCCGCGGTGCGCGTGCGCCTGAAGGTGCTGCTCGTTTACTTCCAGATCCTGGGCGACTTTCAGAGTGTGCTGAGCGCCGACTACCCCGCCAACTACACGGGATTCCTGCGCGTCCTGCAACTGATGAGCTTCCAGTGGGGCGCATGGACCTCGGCAGATTGTTGGGGGTCGGGTGGGTTCTCCTTTTATGATGAGCTGCTCGCCAAGACCCTGCTACCTCTGTCGGTGGGGGGCGCCTTGGTTTTGGTGTACGGCGCGTTGTGGTTGCGCGCATGGTGCCGGAACGACGCGGCAGCCTGTCGCACCCTTGTATCCTCAGCCGCTGCGTGGATCTTCTTCTCCTGTTTCCTCTTCTTCTCCTCCGCCTCCACTGCAGTGTTTCAAACGTTCAATGTGGATCGCGACTTTGACAATGGCGACTGTTGGCTGAAGGTGGATTATTCGCTGTCGTGTCGCGAAGATGATGCCGCCTACCGTCGGTTCCGCGCCTACGCGATCGCTATGATGCTCGTGTACCCGATCGGCATCCCACTCCTGTTTGGCACCTCGGTGTGGTGGAACCGGGTGCGCATCGCACGGGCCCCCGAGGTGGTGGCGGCGGAGGTGAAGCGGGGCGACACGGACCTTGCTACAGATATGATGGCGACCTTTGTGCACGACTACGAGCACGTGGCGTCGTTGGATCTGGATGCGCGCGACAACGGGCTCGCGATGAAACGGTTGCGTCGCGAAGTGGGGCGACGCTTGACGGTGGAGGCGGCGCGGCGTTCATCCGACACGTACGCCTACGTGTCGCTATTTGAAGCGTACCGCCCTGACATGTGCTGGTGGGAGTGTGTCGAGTGCGCACGTCGCTTGGCGCTCACGGGTCTTCTCGTGTTCCTCGGACCCGGGTCGATGCAGCAGCTCGCGGTGGCACTGCTGGTGTGTATCGCCTTTGTGCTCGTGTATGCGCGGGCGACGCCCTTCTTGGCGCCTTCGCACAACACCTTCATCTTGGCGGCCCAGTGGGGGGTGCTGTTGCAGCTATTCGGAACCCTGATGCTCAAGTTGGATGCCTTCTCGCGATGGTCGGATGCCATCGGCGCGGGTATGGTGACGGTGGGTGTCGTGTTCCCATTGCTGCCGGTGCTGCAGAGCATGGATACTCGGGATGCACTGCGACGCGCCAAGTCGGTGAGTGGCGGTCGTGCCGTGTCGCTGAGCCTATCGCTGCGCCAACTGGCTTGGCATTCGGATGCCGTGGGCCCCAAAGCCAAGTTGGCTTTGGCACCGGTGCAGCATGTGGTGAATCCATTGGTGGAGAGTGAAGGTGGAACGGGGTCGCGAGGCAGTAGCACCAGTGTGTAAAAATCGATTGATCCGCGTGCTCACACGACATGTTTTGAGTAACCGCAGGTGCAAGGGGATGATGTGGGTGAGGTTGTGGGTGCAGCCGTCGGTGCCGCTGTCGGTGCCGCTGTCGGTGCCGCTGTCGGTGCCGCTGTCGGTGCCGCTGTCGGTGCCGCTGTCGGTGCCGCTGTCGGTGCCGCTGTCGGTGCCGC
>Ga0172373_10008861_pt1 | contig 12662 bp, 11 predicted proteins | sample Lak10m_2_FD_114546 | JGI IMG/M metagenome (GOLD analysis project Ga0172373, IMG submission 114546) | Freshwater microbial communities from Kabuno Bay, South-Kivu, Congo - kab_092012_10m | ecosystem: Environmental > Aquatic > Freshwater > Lake | place: Democratic Republic of the Congo... | reverse complement strand
TAACCAATCAATCGATGGAAACGACAGTCGCGAGTGTGCAAGGCTTAACCTATGGTGGATTTAAAGCAAAGGTTGCCGACGTCGTAACCGAAGAAATTGGGTCTTTACAAAAACGTTATCAAGCGATGATCAATTCCGGACTCGTTCAGGAAGTACTAAATCAAGGAGCGAAACGGGCAGAACTTGTTGCGAATGCCACCCTGCAACGCGTAAAGAAAGCTCTTGGTTTATGGTAATTCCCCGGCATTTGATTGCCTTAGATTTAGATGGAACTTTGCTCAATCAAGATAAAAAAATCTCAAAGCAAACCCTCACTTATTTAAAACGAATTAAAAATCAGCATGTGATTGTTTTGGCAACGGGTCGACCTTATCGCTCTTTTATCAAATATTATCAACAACTTGGTCTCAATACACCGATGGTTTGCTATAACGGTGCCTTTGTTACGAATCCCACCGATGCCACCTTTCAATCCACTAGCTTTGCATTTCCTCAAGCGGTGGTTAAACAAATCTATTTAGACATTGGCGTTGACCATCTCGATAATGTGATGTGCGAAACCAACGTCAACATTTGGTTGCTAAAGCAAGAAAAAAATCTTGCCTCATTTTTTTGGCATGAAAATATGAATATCATTTATGGACCACTGGAAAATACTTTAAATGAAGATCCAATGACCATGATTATCAAAGTTAAAAAAAGAAGTCCAAAACTAAATCAAAAAATCATCGAAGCGGTGAAAAAACATCAAGGATTAAAAGTTCGCTTTTGGGGTCGTTCGGAATTTTGTGAAATATATTATGGCCATATATCTAAAGGGACTGCATTATTAAGTTTATTAAAACACTATCGCATTCCTAGAAAATATTTTATGAGTTTTGGCGATGCAGAAAATGATCGAGAAATGTTAAAATTTGCAGCGATTAGCTTTGTGATGAAAAATGCGGAACCGCCAATCAAAAAATATGGTAAATTTATCACCAAAAAAGATCATCAACACGACGGTATTATTGATGAACTAGACCGTTATTTCAAACGTTTGTCTTCACTTAAGTAAAGTTTAGAAAAAGATTGTAGATATTGGTTTAATTTTACTTGCACTTCCGTGGTGCTTTTCCCGTGGATTAAAAAATAGAATTTGCACTTAGGTTCAGTTCCGCTTGGACGAACGACAATACTTGAACCGTCATTAAAATTCAATTTAATGACATTCGCTTTCGGTAAAGCAATTGTGGAATGATGTCCTTTATCATCTTTGGCAACTTGAAATTGGTAATCCTCAAATAACACGACTTTAAATTCTTGGAATGGTTTAAATGGAGTCTGGCGTATTTTATTCATCAATTGATTAAGGAATTGTTCACCTTCAATCCCAGATAAACTCAAGGAAAATTGCTTATCAAGGTGGTAACCATAAGTTTGATATAGTCGATCTAAAGCTTGTCCTAAATTAATGCCATGAAGTGCATGATGTAACGCCATTTCTGCATAAAGCGTCAGCGCTTGAATCGCGTCTTTATCACGTACAAAATCACCAATTAAACACCCATATGATTCTTCATAACCAAAAATGAAGTGTGGCCCAGCATGGTGTTCATAAAAATCAATGCGATCGCCTATAAATTTAAAACCGGTTAGGAATGTCTCAGTTTTCACCTTGTATTGTTGGGCAATTTTACGCCCAAGCTGAGAAGAAACAATCGTATCATAAATGATGCCATTGGAGGGAAGCTTATTTTGTTGTAGCCGTTGTGAAAGCAAATATTCGATTAAAAGCGAAGCTGATTGATTACCATCTAATAATTGGTAATCCCCATTTGCATCACGATAACCTAATCCAACCCGATCGGCATCTGGATCCGCGACCATTACTAATGGGGCGTTAAATTTTTGCGCATAGGCTATCGCCTTTTCATAGGCTAACTTTTCTTCAGGATTGGGGGATAAAGTACCCTTAAAATCGGGATCGGGTTGGCTTTGTTCTGGCACAACAAACACATCAAATCCTAATGACTTAAAAAGGGATGGAAGGATACGATAACTTGCACCATGTTGTGGGGAAAAGATAATTTTAAAATGATGCTTAGGTAAATGCGGTTGAAGTTGTAAAGATTTGACTAAATTCACGTAGATATTTTCAACTTCCAAAGGTACGGTTTTAATTCGACCTGTTGGTTCGAATATTGGGACTTTGATTTCTAATGGTTCTGGTAATGTTGAAAGAATTTGAATCAAGGATTCAATTTTGTGAGGAACCAGTTGACAACCTTGATCATCATAAACTTTGTAACCATTGTATTCTTTTGGATTATGAGAAGCAGTTAACATAATGCCACCCAAACATTGTAAATGCCTGACAGCAAAAGACAATAAGGGAGTGGGAACAAGTTCAGAAAATACATACGTATCGATGCCCATCTGATTTAAAATTTGTGAGGTTAAGGTTGTATAGGTGATGGCATTACGACGATTATCGTGGGCAATAACCACCCCTCTAGTTAGCGATTGTGGGTAAAGTCGACGTACCATTAAACCATATGCAACGGTAGCTTTTTTGATGGTAAATTCATTGATTCGGTTCGTTCCAAGACCCATCAGTCCGCGCATCCCTGCCGTACCAAATTCAATATCTTTAAAGAAAGCATCTTCGATTTCTGTAGGTTTTAAAGTTTGTAATTGAACCTTAAAATTGGCAGGCATGTTCGGATGATTTAACCAAGATAAATATTGTGAATTTGCTAAGTTATTCATGAGGATAATTTTACCAATAATTCTTCTTCTGTTCTATCTAATTTAATTGTAAAGTTTTTATTGGATAACCCTTTTAAAACTCCCGTCATGTCACCAAAACTTAATTCGGTGGCATGCAAGAACTGATGTTCGTAATGGTGATGTTCCATTAACCATTTATTCGCTTTAAAATCACCATATTTTCGATCACCTGCAATTGGGTGTTGAATCGCTTGCATATGCACCCTGATTTGATGCGTCCTTCCAGTAATTAAATGGACTTTAATCAAGGTAAAATTCCCATAGTTTTTGATGACTTCATACTCGGTTAGTGCAGACAATCCTTGTTGAGTTTGCTTTGCAACAAATACCATTTTTTTGCTTTCTTCTTTCACCAAGGGTAAATCAATTTTCCCTTTGCCAGTTAATGGCCCAACAACAAGAGCGAGGTATTGTTTACTAATTTCATCTCTATCTTTAAAAAGGCGATGTAACGCTTGTAAACCTTCAATCGTTTTTCCATATAGAACCAATCCACTGGTGTTCCGATCAAGACGATGACCTGGCGCCGGAGTAAAGCCAGGTTGATTAGGTTGGTATTCCCCTTTTGCATAAAGATGTTCAATGACCATTTCCGTTAGGGTATGTTGCCGAATATCTTCTTCGCCTTGAACTAGCATCCCTTTGGGTTTGTGAATCATCAAGCAATGGGCATCCTCATACACAATTGGTAAATCCAAAAGCTTTTTTTGATATCGGCGATGAACGGTAAAGTCTTGTAACTGATCGTCATGGACATAGGCTTGAAGAATATCGTTTTCTTTTAAAATATATTCTATCGTAATTCTCTTACCATTGACTTTGACATCTTTTTTTCTAAAAAGTTTATAAATAAATGAAAGCGGTGCTTCTTTTAACCACTTTCGCATAAATTTATCCGCACGTTGATTGGCGGTTTGAGCGGTGATGGTAATTTGTTTCATCTCCGATATTTTATCACTTCTTGGTGTCGCCATCGGGTAAGTTTTGTTATAATCATAATCACGGAGAAATACCCAAGTGGCTGAAGGGGCAGGCTTGGAAAGCTTGTAGGTCCTTAACCGGGCGCGAGGGTTCAAATCCCTCTTTCTCCGCCAAATAAAACAATGAATATTATCTTAGCCTTACTTCTTACATTATTTGCCGGACTAGCTTCTGGTATCGGTGGTCTATTAGCATTTACTAAACTGGCAAACAATGCGAAATTTTTTGCTTCAAGTTTGGGGTTTTCTGCAGGGGTGATGATTTATGTTTCTTTTCTAGAAATCATTCCAAAAGGTTTAGTCGCTTTAAACCAAAACTTTACGGCTTCGGTAAGTGAATGGATTGCAATTGGTGGATTTTTTATTGGTATTTTGTTTATCTTATTGATTGATCAAATGATTCCTCATGATCACAACCCTCACGAAATCAAGGAAAAGAACCAAACTTCAAGTTTAATGCGAATGGGTTTATTTTCAGCGTTTGCCATTGCCCTACACAATTTTCCTGAAGGAATGGCAACGTTTTATGCTGCACTAGAGGATTTGCATTTGGGTTTAGGGATTATGATTGCGATTGCGCTTCATAATATTCCAGAAGGCGTTGCGATTGCGCTACCGATATTTCAAGCGACAAAAAATCGGGTAAAAGCTTTTAATTTCGCCTTACTCTCTGGATTGGCTGAACCGATTGGCGCGTTGATTGGATTTTTAATTTTTTCTTCAATATTACCGACGAGCGTCTTTGGTGTCATTTTTCCATTTGTCGCAGGCATCATGGTCTATATTTCTTTAGACGAATTACTGCCTACCTCAGAAAAATATGGGCATCATCATTTATCGATTCTAGGATTAATCGGTGGTATGGCTGTGATGGCCCTATCGCTTTTAATGATTTGATTTTTGATAGACAATTTGATTATCAACGATGGTCATCATCACCGAAGTACTTGCTAATTTATTTTCGTCCTTTAAAAAATCTTGATCAAAGAACGTGAAATCTGCAAGATTACCAACCTGGAGTGTGCCGCGATGGGCTAAATCATAGGTGGGTGTATTTGCACCAATTGTATAGAGTTTAACCGCATCCAACATGGTTAATTTTTCTTCTGGTTGATACACTTGCTGATTATGGTCGCTGATGCGAAGATAGGCAGCTTTAATACCCAATAACGGATTTGGAATTTCTACAGGCGCATCACTACTACCACATAAGACCAATTGCGATTCTTGGTAGTGTTTCCAAGGATATATCAGTTCGGTTTTAGGTGAAATCATTGCCAATGCCCAAGGCAAGTCTGATGACATAAACTGAGGTTGAATGTCAAAAATTAAGGGTAGTTTTTTTAATTTATCCAAAGTAGATAATTTGGCAAATGAAGCATGAATAATGCGGTCATGCAATCCAGCCTTGACTGGATGCTTGGCTAACCAATCCGCAACTTCATCTAATGCTTGATCGCCGATGGTATGAATCGCAATCGGTAAACCTGCTTGACGAATTCGGACCAACAAAGCTTCCCAATCCTGCAAACTAAATTGTCTTTCTCCAAATTGATTTGAATGCTGATAAGGTTGAGACATCCAAGCGGTTTGACTAGAAATGGTGCCGTCATAGAAAGTCTTAATCGCGCCAAGCTGTAAATAAGGATTTTGATTCAACCAGGGGCGTTTACTTTCTAGGAAGTGCGTCAATTCTAGGTGATGAATTAATAAATGCGTGCGAAACGGAACCATCTTTAAAGCATCCTCAAACGCTTCTAAGGTTTCCTTAAACCCATTAAAATAAAAAAGATCATCACTATGGCCGCCGGTTATCCCAAAAGCTTGTAAGGTCTTTATCGCTTTGACAATCATTACCGTCAATTCAGATTTTGAGTATTTGGGAATACTCTGGACTGCTGTCATCGCTTCAGCCTCATGAAGAATGCCTGTAGGATGACGATGAAGACCAATCCGATTCAATAATACTTGATTCACGGTTGCCCCATGATAGTCTGCGTGTCTAAGCAATATTGGTATGGTTGATGACAGTCGATCGAGATCAGTTTTGGTTAGATTCTGTTCAAGATGACCTTGGGCATACAAAAATGGAGATTTTAAATGCTGCTGAATTTTCTTAAGAATCGCATTTTTATCTGTCGACTTATTTAATTGTAATAAAGTAAGTTTTTCACCATATCCCAATATATGTAAATGCGCATCGACAAATCCGGGTAAACCCATCCAACCATGAAGATCAATAGACCGTTGAGCTCGCCAAATTGGATGATGACCTAAATGAATAATCTTGCCATCTTCAACCCAAACTTCATCAACCGTCGGTTGTGATTCATTCAATGTATAAAAGTGACCATGATAGTATCGGATTTTCATATGAAAGATAAAAAAGATGGCCTATTCAGCAATCTTAGCATCTTGTAAACGTTGAGCGCGACGTTGTAATTTTTCTAATTGTTTTTCTTCTTCACTGGCAAGGCGTTGCATTAACAATGCAAAGATCATAGCACCAGTGATCATGAGTAAACTACCCCAAATTTGCCAAGAAAAGTTAGTCGAGAGAAATTCATTCATCGCACTTTCGGCAATCCTAATCCAATTTTGGTCATAGGATAAAGGTAAAAAATCACGCAAAAAACCAAGAATAGCAAGTGCTAAACCTGCCACTAAAAAGAGCAAGGATACCATTCGCCAGAATTGTTGCCCCAACGTTAATTGCATTTTTTTATTATTAGTCATATTCATTTCCTAGGGTGATTTTAGCAATTATTGAGGGAAATATCAATTGCATTTATTCAATGATTTCTTTTAAGTGATAGACTCTTTTAATGAAAAATTTGGCATGTTTTTTGACTTCTGGATGAGCATGCTCCATGCAATAGCTTTGAGCAAAAGCCTTAAACATGGGAATATCATTTCCGGAGTCACCCACCACGATGACATCTTTTGGGTTAATTCCTTTTTTATCAATTAAAACTTTTAGCGCATTGGCTTTATTGGTACCAAGTGCGGTAACCTCAATTAATCCGTTAATCCATGCAATTTCAAGATGGGGAAATTTCTTTTTTAATTTTTTACTTTCTTCCAAGGCCAAACGTTTTCCATGTTTACTAATCCCAAAATAAATCAACAATCGTTGAATCACTGCATCGCCTTTAACTTGATTCATAAAGTAGGCATTGTCTTTTTTATAGGCTTCACGATATCGACCTTGAAAAAGGTAATAAAGTCGATAAATGATATCGAGGTACCATACATAATTTGAGGTAAATACTAAATTGGATTCATTGCTAGTATCAATCGAGAACATGAAACGTCGGTGCCTGCTTTTGATATAGTTTGTCACGGATTCAACGTCTTTTGAGGTCATGGATTGGTCAAGTATCACTTGATGTTGTTGCACGACCATGCATCCATTACGACAAACAAAGTCAAGATCTAAATTAATTTGTTTTAAAACCTTTTCCACAAAAAAGCGATTTCTCGAAGTAACAAAAACAACGTCATGACCCTTGGCAATTGCGTATTTTAAAAATGCAATATTTTGCTTAGATACTAAACTAATTCTCTTCTTTGGATAGAATAACGTTCCATCTAAATCGATTGCAAACAATTTTGGCATGATTTATTGTAATTTATTTTCAGCTTGAATTAAACCAAAACCACCGTCTTGGCGATGGTATAAAAGACTAATTTGTTTATCTTCAATATCAAGATAAATGAAGAAATTATGGCCTAAGGCTTCCATTCTGGTAATCGCTTCTTCCATCGTCATGGGATTCAAGAAAATTGATTTTGTACGAACAACTTCATCTTTTTTACTTTGAACTTTTTCAGTTTCAATTGCTTCTAAAATGATGGATTCTCCTAAACTTTGATGCTTATAACTTTTAATTCGGGTCTTGAGTTTGCGGAGTTGATTATTCAGTTTATCGAGTGCTAAATCCACTGCCGCATATAAGTCATCATGTTTAACTTCGGCTCTGAGGTCCATCATCGGTGTAAAAATGGTAATTTCAACTTTGGCTCCAACTTTATAGGAGCGAACAACCACGCGGCATGTGACATCATCCTTGATAACAAAAAACTTGGAGAGGTGATCAAGTTTCTTTTGAATTGTATTCGAAATAGCACTGGTAACCTCAATATTTTTACCGACAATTTGGTATTTCATATGCCACTCCTTATATTGATATTATCTCAAGTTTTTCTTGAACAAGGTAGTGGTAATGGAGATTTTTAAAAAAGTAATTTTTGAATATCCGTGACTTGATCCGTTTTTTCCCAAGGAACATCCAAATCAGGCCTGCCAAAATGACCGTAAATCGCTAAATCTCTATATTTAAAGGATGGACGATTCAAGGAGAAATGTTGAATAATGTCACCGGGTTTAAAAAAGAATAACTTTTTGACGACTTGAAGAACTTTTGCTTCAGTTAAACCTTTTTTTAAAGTTCCAAATGTAAATAGGGTCAAAGAGACAGGCTCAGCTTGACCAATCACATACGCGATTTGAACTTCGACTTTTTTGGCAACACCAGCGGCCACTAAGTTTAAGGCAATATATCTTGCTAAATAGGCTCCTGAACGATCAACTTTTGTGGCATCTTTGCCAGAAAAAGATCCACCGCCATGGCGGGCATAACCCCCATAGGTATCAACAATGATTTTCCTTCCTGTTAATCCGGTATCGCCTGCAGGACCGCCAATGACAAATCGATCGGAGGGATTGATAAACACTTCATAATCTAAATTTAAGTTAAAGGACTGGATAACTGGTTTGATAATCTTTTCAGATATGAATTCCTTAAATTCAACAAAAGGAGTTTTTGGATCGTGTTGGATGGACATCACAACTTTGCTAACTTTTACTTTTTTCCCATGGTAAGCAATTGTGATTTGGGATTTCATATCCGGCCTTGCATATGGAAATTGCCCTTGTTTTCTGAGGCGAGATGCAATTCTTACCAATTTTTGAGCGATGACAATTGCGAGCGGCATTTTCCCTTCAGTTTCATCAGTCGCAAATCCAAACATCAATCCTTGATCGCCAGCAGTTGTTTCCCCTTTGGTTACAGCTTGATTGATATCCTCTGATTGGGTTTGCACCCAGTCAAAAATTTGCACTTCATTTACCGAAAAATCTAATTTGGGATCTGTATATCCAATCTCTTTCATCACTTGTTTAGCAATCAAGGTGAAATCTGGTCTTTTGATGTTAGAATTGGAAAATCTTACTTCCCCGCCGATTAATAGTTTTTGCTTTGCAGCAAAACATTCAATCGCTACGTGTGCTAGTGGATCAATTGCTAAACAGGCGTCTAATATTGCATCTGCAATTTGATCGCATACCTTATCAGGATGACCTTCAGAAACTGCTTCTGAGGTGAAAACCATTTCTTCTTTCATTCATGAAACCTCCTTGAATAAAAAAACTTTCCACGAAGGAAAGTGTGTTAAAGACTTTCGCTCATATCGATCAGAGGTGGAACTCTGCTTGAACCAGCACTTACTAGATTTCTAGAGTTGCTACTGTGGTCGGTTCGTCTACACAGTGTCGGGATATGACCTTAATTTGATTATACAAATTTAGTGCTAAAAATCAATCAATTTTACTTAATTAACTCTCCTTGAGCATCACCACTTAAACCTGCCGCATTGGCTTCATCGGTATCGATATGCATGGCAAGATAAAAATCTTTTCTAACACGAATGACGACATCCCCAAATATTAAAGATCGGGAAGGTGACGTTAACTTAACCGAAACTATTTGCTTATCTTTTACATGGAAATAAATTGCATCCTCAGGTGTCATGTGAATATGGCGTTTGGCAATAATGCAACCAATTGGGAGTATGATTTTCCCCTTCGGCCCGATGATGGTGATGGGACTTGAACCTTGGATATCACCGGATTCACGAATGGGAGGATTAATGCCTAAAGTCCTTGCTTCAGTCGCTGATACTTCGACTTGAGATGCAGGTCTGACTGGGCCTAAAACCACGACATTTTCAAAGGTTCTTTTGGGTCCAACTAGCGTTAATCGAACATTGGAAACATACTGTCCTGGTTGAGATAATGGTCTGACCGCTTGCATTTGAAAACCTGGCCCACAAAGGATTTCTAAATCCTTTTGGGTAAGGTGAATATGCCGAGCAGAAGTTTCAACTAAAATGGTTTTCATTTTTGTCCCCACTATTATATATGATTATCGATTAAGGATAATATTTTTTGATCACGGATTGATACTCTTTTTTGAGATTCCTTAACGTATCTGGCCAGCGTTTGACTAAATCAATTTGAGCTTGTTCACCAACTTTTTTCCGCTTCGAAGGCCGATCTAATATCTCGATAATACGTTTGGCAAAGTTTTTCGCGTTTCCGCTTTGAATAAAGCCATTCACATTGTCCGTAATTTGATCAGCGATAGAAGTATGCTTCATCACCAACGTAGGTAATGCATGGACAGCAGCTTCTTTGACAACCAAGGGGTCATTATCATAAGCAGAAGGAAAGAAAAATAAGTCTGCATTTTTATATAACAAAGATAGGGTTTGATTATCGGTAATTTTTCCAGTAAAAATGACTTTGTTTTTCATGTTTTTTTCTTGAGCATATGATTGGATTGCTTCTTGGTGACGCCCTTCTCCTACCAAGACTAATTGATACCGACGATTGAGATGATCAAGTTCATGTAAAGTATCCATGATTAACTTTAGATTTTTTTGCCAGATTATTTGCCCAACGAATAAAATCGTTTTTTGCTTAAAATCTATCCTAAATTTATCTTGAAGCTCAATTAATATTTGCGGATTAGGGTTGTGAAATGCTTGAATATCGGTTCCGTTCGAAATGACTTTGATGCCCCGTCTAGATAAACCATAATTTTGAATGGTTTTGACGGTTGCTTTTGAAACGGTCCATAAGGCAAAGGCTTTTGAAAAAAATTGCATCGTCAGGTTGTTTAAGATCTTGGATAACCATTTACTTTTAGTGGCAGCATAATAATCTTCATAATATTTACTATGAAAGTTTGCGATGAGAGGTACTTGATTCTTTTTGGCAAGTTTTAAAGCCAAGTTACCTAATAAAAGTGGGGTGTGTGTATGGTATATCGTCGGTCCATCATAATTAAATAGTTTGCGGAATTTTTGCCGATTGAAACCATAAGGTATTGGGTAAAATAAACCTGGAATTTTCAATTGAGGAAGCGCAATAATTCGATAGGGGAATGGCGTAACATCACCTTGAAATGGCACTACCACGGACACATCAATTCCTTCCCTTACGAGATGGCGAGCATATGCGTCAACTGTTCTCACTACTCCATCAATCAAAGGATAAAACCCATCGTTAAATATGAATACTTTTAATGGGAGTTTAAAATTGATTTTCTTCGTTTTATTCTTTAGATTTCGAATCTTTATTTGTGCTGAAATCGTCATCAACATTCCTAAAATTAACCAAATATAAAACAATAAAAAACGCCAAACAAAGATGGCAATGACTAAAAATTGGCCAGATAGAAAAACATTAAATAACGTGGTAAAGGTGAACTCAGCGGCACCCGCACTACCCAACGTTGGAACTGTACCTAAGACAACATTGGCCAATGCCATCATCATCAAAACGTTGAAATAGTTGAAGGGTGGATTGATCAAACCAAAGTTTGTCTGAGGAAACGTGCTCAAAATAAAGAACGGTAAACTTAACAAGGCAAGTTGCGAAATAATCGACCAAATCAAAACTATCCAAAGTTTGCTTTGCTTGTGTTTATAGTTGTTAAAAGCTTTTCGATATTGATTTAAACTATCAGAAATACTTAAATTCCATCTCAGGTATTTTTTTGGAAAAAAAATTCGAATGAATTGTAAGGTTATCTTCTCTATGATTGGACTCAACGAAGCAGCAACAAAAAAAATCGGGCCTAAACAGGTGAAAAGAAAACCAAACCAAGCAAATAATAAAATAGTGGGATTGATTAAATGACCATAAAAAATTAACGCAAAGGCAACGATGATGGTCATCGCGAAACGCATCAGAAGTAAATCGAGCATCACCACGGAAGTAGCCTTACCAATGGATAGACCTTTTTGATAATTAAGTCCAATCATAATCGGTTGAGATCCTAAACCCCATGGCGTAATCAAAACATAATATCTAGCGAGAATCCCGAAGCGAAGACTTTGCCAAAAACTAATCATGATGTTTTTGTCCTTGAGCAGAATCCAATAACGATAGCCACTGCTAATCATAATCAATAAAAACATCAAAACAGAAACGATGAACATCCATTCATTCTGAAGCCATGTTTGTTCAAATCCCAAAAAATTTGGCCAATCAAAGGTACCTAAATCACTTAAAATGGATATAAAAGATAACAGAATTCCTAATCCGATAGAAATGAATAGAAATACAATGCTAAAAAGGGATGAAGACCCATTCTTTCTGTCCAGATTAATTTGGTTCTGATTTACTTTCATAATCTTGATTTCATTTTAACGAAAGTGGAGTAAAATAGTAAGCAATGTCAGCAAAACTTATCCAAATAAAAACATTAAAGCAATATTTAAAGCAAAAAGATGTGAAAAAACTAAGAGCTCTTTTTGACCGTTTTCATATTATTGACTTAGCAACATTAGTCAATCAGTTAGATCATCCAGAAGATTTATTGTTTATCTTTCGTACCTGTAATTCTGACCACACCGCAGAACTCTTTTCGCATTTGTCTAATCAACAACAAGAAAATCTCATCCATATTTTTACTGACAAACAATTAATTGAACTTTTGAATCACTCTTATCAAGATGATATCACAGACTTTCTTTCGGATATGCCAGCTAATTTAGTATCAAAAATTTTGAAAGTGGCGGACCCATCACTTCGACAAGAAATAAATATTTTGCTCAATT
>Ga0172373_10008858_pt1 | contig 12669 bp, 25 predicted proteins | sample Lak10m_2_FD_114546 | JGI IMG/M metagenome (GOLD analysis project Ga0172373, IMG submission 114546) | Freshwater microbial communities from Kabuno Bay, South-Kivu, Congo - kab_092012_10m | ecosystem: Environmental > Aquatic > Freshwater > Lake | place: Democratic Republic of the Congo... | reverse complement strand
TTCCAAGGCGTCAAAGACTGGTTCTCTGACAAGTTCCCGAACATCGCTGGCTTCATCACCAATACGTTTTCTGTCGCCAAAGACGCCGTGCTGTCCATCTTCCAAGGCGTCAAAGACTGGTTCGCAGGCACATTCCCAAGCATTGCTAAGTTCATTACCGGGGCGTTTGATTCGGCGGCATCGGCGGTGCTTGGCATTTTCAAGGGGGTGAAGGCGTGGTTCTCAGGGTTCCTAGACTGGATTAAAGCAGGCGTCGGGAAAATCGCAGAATGGGGCAGCGCCATCAAAGGGTTCTTTGGAGGCGGAGGCTCTCAAAATGCGGCAAAAGCAACCAGCGCGAAAGGAGCAAATAGCGGCGCTCCTGCTCTCGCCCCAAGCCCTCAAGCGGCAGCGGCGGTCACGGGCGGAAACCAAAACGTCAATCAGCAAACCCAAATCGTCGTCCAAGGCGCAGGAAGCCCGGACGCAACTGCCCGCGCTGTTGCGGGCCAGCAAAACCGGGTGAATGCTGACATGGCACGGAACATGAAGGGGGCCGCACGATGAGCCTATTCGAACGAAGCGAACTGGTGACCTTTTTCCCGCGCCGCGCAATCGCTGGCCTGTCCGCGACCGTGACCATCGAGGAAGTGGCAAGCGACGAACTCGAGATTACGCAACACCCGGTGCAGCAAGGCGCGTCGATTACCGACCATGCCTATGTCAAGCCCGCGAATCTGAGCATGAAGGTCATGTGGAACTCGGACGACCGCCCGTTGGCCGAAACGTATCAGGCGCTCATCGACTTGCAGGCAAGCCGTGAGCCGTTCGACATCGTGACCGGCAAGCGCATTTACACGAACATGCTGTTCAAGTCGCTCGGGGTGACGACCGACGCCTTCACGGAAAACGTCCTGAGCATCAATGCGGACTTTGTGGAAATCTTCGTGACTGCCCTCGAAGTGGTGACGGTTCCCCCCCGCAAGCAACAGAAGAATCCCGGCAAGACCGGGGCGACTCAGAACGCAGGCAAGAAAAACGCGACTGAGGAAGTGAATCCGAAAAAACGAAGCGCCCTCCGGGCGTTGGCGGGGTGACGACATGGCACAAAGACTTTTCCGAATCCCCCTCATCAATGAGCCTCAGATATTCGACATCGACTTGGTGGAACGCGCCTATCAGATGATTTGCCGTTACAACCCGGAAATGCCCGCGTGGCAAATCTGCATCCGGGACGGAATCACCGGCCAACCGCTGATTACCTGCATGCCGCTGGTTACGGGCGTGGATTTGCTTTCGCAATACCGGCACGTCGGCATCCCCGGGACGCTGTTTTGCTACACCGAAGGAAACGCAGACGCACCGCCGACGCTGCAAAACCTCGGCATCGAGGGGCAACTGTATTACTTGGTGGAGGATGAGGCGTGAGCCAGCTTCAATACATTCGCAAATGCACCCTCATCGTGGCCGGTGCTTCGGGGGAGGGCCTCGACCTTTCGCCCATGCGAATCGTGTTTAAGACCAAGAAATCGGACGCTCAGACGCCGAACACCGCTGAAATCCGGGTGTATAACCTCGCGCCTGAGACTGCCAAGCAGATTCGCCAAGAGTTCAAGACCGTCACCCTGCAAGCAGGCTACGAATCGAACTACGGCGTCATCTTCACCGGCAACATCAAGCAGGTGCGATTCGGGCGCGAAAACGGAACGGACACTTACATCGACATCGCAGCCGGTGACGGGGACGACGCTTACAACTTCGCGGTGGTGAACACGACCCTCGCAGCGGGGGCCAAGCAAAGCGACCAAATCAGCGCGGCAGGCAACGCAATGGCCGGTCGAGGGGTAGGGGTAGGGTATGTTGCCGAAACGGGCGCTCAGGCCCTCCCACGGGGCAAGGTAATGTATGGCATGGCCCGGGACTATCTTCGCCAATCGGCGGAAGCCTCATCGACGACGTGGAGCATCCAAGACGGCAAGCTGCAACTGGTGTCCCTGACCGGGACGCTCCCGAATCAGGCCATCCTTTTGAACAGCAAGTCGGGCCTTGTCGGGACGCCTGAGCAAACGAACGACGGTATCACCGTGCGCTGCTTGCTCAATCCCCTGCTCAAGATTGGCGGCAAGGTCATGATTGACGAAAAGGACGTCGCGGAGGCGAAGCTACCCGACACCGACAAAAAAGCGGAGGCGAACAAGCCCGCGTCGATTGCAAGCGACGGGGTGTATCGCGTCCTGACCATTGAACACGCGGGGGACACCCGGGGCAACGACTGGTATTCCAACATCGTTTGCCTCGATGTCGATGAGACTGCCCCGCCCGGGAAGCAGGTGAAGCCAGCATGAACCGCGACGAACGACTAGACGACCCCGAAGAATCCTTGCGGCTTGCGCTGGAAAACGCGCAGTCGCAGATTTGGACGGCTACCCCGGCCATCGTGCAGGGGGTGAATCTGGCCGCGCAAACGCTGTCGGTGCAGCCCGCCATTCAGGGGACGCTTTCAAACCCGGACGGCACGACGCAAACCGTAAACCTTCCGCTTTTGGTCGATGTCCCTATCGTATGGCCCCGGGCCGGTGGATTCGCCCTGACTTTCCCGATTGCGGTGGGCGACGAAGTGCTGGTTGTGTTCGGCGCTCGGTGCATCGACTCTTGGTGGCAGTCGGGAAGTGTTGGCGCTCCGGCTGAGGCCCGCATGCACGACCTCAGCGACGGCTTCGCAATACTGGCCCCGACCTCGCAGCCGAAGAAGTTTGCGAACGTCAGTTCAACGAACGTTCAGCTTCGGGACACCGCTGGCACGACTTACGTTGAGATTACGCCCGGCGGCAAGGCCCGCGTCGTGGGTGCGTCGGCAATCGACATCGAGGCCCCGACCATCAATCTGAATGGCTCAAGTGCCGTGAATGTGACCGCGCCGACCATCGCATTGAATGGGCAGGTCACGCAGGCAAGCGGCTCGTTCTCGATTGGCGGAATCACGTTTGGCACCCACAAGCACACCGGGGTGCAATCAGGGCCATCAAATACTGGCGGCCCAACCAACTAATCAGGATAATGTCAAGTATGAGATACCGCAAATTAGACGCAAATGGGGACATGACATTCGGGAATCAGCAAGCCGACTTTTGGCGCGACGTCCCGGAGGCCCCCGCGCAAGCTATTTTGACCCGGCTCCGCTTGTGGCTCGGGGAATGGTTCATCGACACAACAGAGGGGACGCCATACCAACAGGCCATCCTTGGAATGCACACCTCCGCGACCGTGGAACCGGCCATCCGCCGCCGCATCCTCGGGACGCAGGGGGTCACGACAATCGAAGAATTCAACATGGTGCGCGACCCTGACAACCGCAAGGTGACGGTCGATGCTGTGGTGAATACTGAATTTGGCACGTCAATCGTGCAGGGGGTCTTGTAATGGCGATTTCGGACTTGTTTTTCCTGAATGAGAATGGGGTCGTATTCCCCGACTACCCGACCGTCCTTGAGCAACTCAAGGCCGAATACCGCACCATCTACGGCGAAGACACCTACCTCGAAGCTGACTCCCAAGACGGCCAATGGATTGCCGTCATGGCGCTGGCAATGTTCGACACGATGCAGGTGGCCGCCGCCGTTTACAACAGCTTCTCACCCCTGACCGCGCAATCGGACGCCCTGAGCCGGAACGTCAAAATCAACGGCATCCGCCGCCTCAGCCCGTCCTTCTCGACTGCCGACCTCCGAATCATCGGGCAGGCTGGCAGCATCATCACGAACGGGCAGGCCGAAGACACGCTCGGTCAAAAGTGGAACCTCCCGGCGTCGGTCACAATTCCGGTGGGCGGTGAAATCACCGTGACCGCAACCGCCGCGCAAATCGGCGCTATCTCAGCGGCCTCGAACACCATCACGAAGATTGCGACGCCGACAATCGGTTGGCAGTCGGTGACGAACTTGGCCGCCGCGACTGAGGGCGACCCGGTGGAATCCGACGCGCAGCTTCGCCGCCGTCAAACTAACTCGACCATGATTCCTTCGCAAACCGTCATGGAGGGCATCATTGGGGCCGTGGCAAGCCTCGAAGGGGTATCCCGGTATCGCGGCTACGAAAACGACACCGCGACGACCAACGACGACGGCATTCCGGCGCATTCAATCTCGGTGGTGGTGGAGGGTGGCGACACGACGCAGATTGCCGACGCTATCGCCAACAAGAAGCCCGCCGGAACCGGCACCTACGGCTCGACATCGGTGACCGTTTACGACCAATACAACATTCCGAACGTCATCAAGTTCTACCGTCCGACGGTGGCGACGATTGGTGTCGAAGTGTCGCTCACGGCTCGGGCCGGATACCTCAGCACGACCGCCGCGCTAATTCAGGCCGCCGTTGCGAACTACATCGAGGGGCTGGAAATCGGTGACGACGTTTACATCACCAAGCTGTTTGTCCCGGCTAACCTGCTAAATAACCCGGAACTGGCCGACACCTTTGACGTGACGCAGGTGCGAATCAAGAAAAATGCCGGTTCGTTTGGCACCTCGAACATTACGCTGGCCTTCAATGAGATTGCCGACTGCGACCCTGCAACCAATGTGACGGTGATTGTGACATGACGACCGACGAATACCTCGCTCTCATCACAACGGAACACCAAGACCGGCCCCGGTTCATGGCGACGGTGCAGGCTTCCGTCGCTCCGTTTGCAGCTTTGCAGGCGCTTATGCGTTCCTACATCCCGGCCTTTGACGTCGATTCCGCCCTTGGGCAGCAACTCGACATCGTGGCTTTGTGGGTTGGCGTGACCCGCCGCGTGGCTGTCCCGATTGAAGGGTTCTACTTCTCATGGGACGACACCGTTGCGAACGGGTGGGACGCAGGTGTTTGGAAAGGTATTGGCGACCCCGACGCGGGCTTTGTGGACTTGCCGGATGACCTGTTCCGGTCGGTTATCAAAGCCAAAATCGAGGCGAACCAATGGAAGGGTGACATCCCGGGCGCGTATCGAATCCTCGACGCGGCTTACGGTGTGGGCGACAATATCACCATCAAAGACAACCAAGACATGACAATGACCGTGACAATCACCGAAGGGGCGCTGGCCCCGGTGCAAGAAGCCGTGATTACGCAGGGCTACATTCCAATCAAGCCCGCCGGAGTCGAGGCGGAATATGTGACGGCATAAGGAGAAACGAATGGCGACCAATGAAATCCTACCGTTTGCCTCGACGAACACGGGGACAAACCTTTTAACGCAGGCCGAATACGCTGCCGACGCGCAGCGCACCATCGGACACCAACCCGGCATTGCTCGGTCAAAGCTGGAAAACAAGGCGCTCCGCCAAGCATCGCTCATGGCCGCTGGCCTTGCTGAGTTTATTGCGGATTATCAGGCGAACAACGTCACCGACTCGCTGACCGCGCAACAGGTGGCCGACTATTTGCTGGCCGCAATCAACGCAAACATCCCGGTGGTGCCTGACGCAAGCACAACAGTAAAAGGCATTATTGAACTTGCAACTTCTTCGGAAGCGCAGGCTTACTCTAGTTCGGCGCTGGCTATATCGCCATCAACTTTAAACCAAGCCCTTAAAGGCTCAAATCAATCGTTAGCCGGAGTGGCTTCAAACGGCTATCAAAGATTTCCGGGTGGGTTAATACTGCAATGGGGGCATCAAACCGTTCCCGGCAATGGCTCGACAATCACATTACCGCTTGCGTTTCCAAACACGCCAATCATGTCTTATGCGTGTGATTACGGAAGCGGAACTCACGTTTGTTCAACTACTGACCTCACTCATACATCGTTTAAGGCTTGGGCGCGGAATCCGCAATCGCCAAGCACCTACGTAAGCACTTCATACGCTTGGTGGGCCATAGGTCAATAAGGAGAAAAAATGTTTTACGCAAAATCAACCGGCGGATTTTATGACAAGAGCATTCACTCGGTCATCCCGTCCGACGCGGTAGAAATCACAAAAGAATATTACGCGGAACTGATGGCCGGGCAATCAGAAGGCCAGTTAATTCAGGCTGACAATAAAGGGTTTCCAAGGCTTGCTCCATACCCGCCGCCAACACCCGAAGAAGCGCAACAACAGAGGAATGCGGAAGCGCGGCAGCATTTAGCAAATACTGACTGGTATGTGGTGCGCTTTATTGAAACAGGCGTGGAAATTCCCGATGATGTTCGCGCCTCGCGTGAAAATGCTCGGCGTATGGTGGTGGAGTAAATCATGACGTGCGAAACCATCACCCCAATAATTTCCCCGATTAAGCGGGGAGACACCTTTGCATTGGCCTGCACCTACAAGCAGAACGGCGTGGTGTATGACGTCACAAACTTTACGATTCGCTCTCAGGTGCGCGACTCATCCGGGGCGCTGGTGGAAGAACTGACCGCCACAAAGGCAAACCAAACGACCAACCCGGGCGTGTTTGTGCTGTCCGCCGCCGACCCGGTGGATTGGCCGGTCGATATTCTGTCGTGCGACATTCAATTCTCGGATTCGGAAGGCGTCGTTCGCTCGACTCAGACCTTTCAAATCCCGGTAGTGGAGGACATCACGCAATGACCGACCAAGTAATCATCACCGAAGGTCAACTCACCAAGGTGGAGGTGACGCCTCCAAATCAGCCCACGGTAGAGTTCAACTTAACCACAATCGGACTTCGCGGCCCGCAAGGCATCCAAGGCCCGGTAGGGCCTCCCGGCCCAAACGAGATTGGCGGCTTTCCTGTCGCTGTCGCGGACGCGAAGGAAAAAGACCTGCTGCAACTCAAATCGTGGTCGTGGCAAAACACCCCGCAAGAGGCCCTGACCGACGGCGGAAATTTCTGAAAAGGAGAATCACATGAGCAACACTATTCGAATCAAACGCAGGGCCTCCGGGGCCTCAGGCGCTCCGGCGTCGCTGGATAACGCCGAACTGGCGTTTAACGAAGTCGATGACGTCCTTTACTACGGTAAGGGAACCGGCGGCGCGGGTGGCACGGCCACATCGGTCATTCCGATTGCTGGCCCCGGCCAGTTTGTCGATAAATCGACCAACCAGACCATCGGCGGCACAAAGACATTTTCAAGCCTGATTGGCGGCTCGATTGACGGCAACGCGGCGACCGCGACGAAGTGGGCGACCGCCCGCAATCTGAGCCTGACCGGCGACGGCACCGCGACGCTTTCGGGCGTCGATGGTTCGGCGGCTGTATCGGCGGCCCTCACGCTGGCAACCGTGAACGCAAACGTCGGCACGTTCTTGAAGACGACCGTGAACGCGAAGGGCTTGGTGACGGCGGCGACGACCGCCAACATCAATGACCTCGCTGCCCCGTCCGCTGACTACTCGATGAACAACTTTAAGCTGACCAACCTTGCCGCCCCTACGGCGGACGGTGACGCAGCAAATAAGGGTTACGTCGATTCCGTCGCGCAGGGCCTCGACGTGAAGGCGTCGGTGGTTGCAGCAACCACGGCCAACATCACCCTGTCCGGCACTCAAACGATTGACGGCGTGGCCGTCGTAGCAGGCGACCGCGTATTGGTCAAAGCGCAATCGACCGCATCGCAGAATGGCATTTATGTTGCGGCCTCCGGCGCTTGGACTCGCTCGACCGACGCCGACGTTTGGAATGAACTCGTTTCCGCGTTTGTGTTTGTGGAGCAAGGCTCGACTCTGGCCGACACCGGCTGGGTTTGCACGGTCGATGCAGGCGGCACTCTTGGAACCACCGCGATTACATTCGCGCAGTTCTCGGGCGCTGGCACCTACACGGCAGGAACGGGCCTCACGCTGTCCGGCGGCGAGTTCCGCATTACCAACACCGCCGTTACGGCTGGTTCGTATGGCAGCGCATCGCAGACCCTCAGCGCGACCGTAAACGCTCAGGGCCAACTCACCGCCCTATCGGCTCAGTCGATTGCGATTGCCAACACGCAGGTGTCGGGTCTTGGCACGATGTCAACGCAGAACGCCAACAGCGTGAACATCACCGGAGGCTCTATCACCAACCTCAGCACGTTCGACGGCATCACAATCGACGGCGGCACGTTCTAATTCATCATCCCGCGTAGATACGCGAAAGGGGAAGCCAAATGGCAAATAAACTGATTCTCAAGCGTTCGTCGGTGGCATCAAAGGTGCCGCTGGCGACCGACCTTGAGCCGGGAGAACTGGCGGTTAATCTGGCCGACCAGAAGCTCTATTCCAAAAAATCTGATGGCACCGTCATCCTCGTTGGTTCGGGTCTTGGTGGCGCTGGTGACGTGCAAGGCCCGGCATCATCGACCGATAACGCGATTGCTAGATTCGATGGGGCGACCGGGAAGATTATTCAAAACAGCGCAACGGCGATTGATGACGTCGGGAGCGTTTTCTTAGGTGGGGCGGTTCGTAAAAACTGGAATGCCGACTCGCGTGTGGCGCAAATCGGATTAAGTGGCGTCGTAAACGCAGGTGTCGGCGCTGAAACATACTACGGCAATAATTGGTATTTCGATGGAACCAATGACAAGCGCATAGCTGCCGCTAGGGTTGCGCGGGCAGGATTCCTAAATCAAGCTGCAAAAACATTCGTCATTCAATACGGTGCAAACGGCTCGGCTGACTCAAATATTTCGTTTGAAGAAGCCATGCTCATGAACGAAAATGGTGTTTTTACAAAGCCTAAAAATCCTGCATTTATCGCCTACAACACAACCGGAGGCCAGCAAGTTTTTAATGGGGCTAATGTGGTGCTGGCAACTACCGCTGTGAATACTGGAAATCACTACAACACATCAAACGGCAGATTCACGGCTCCGGTGACGGGGCTTTATTATTTTTCAATCGCGCTCCGCAACGAGGCAGCTTATGGACGCGCTGATATTCGCAAAAACGGTGGAACGAGCTATGCTCGATTAGAGTATCCAAGCGGTTACCCCGTTTACTCTCACAACGAAGTAAGCACCATAATAGTGTTGGCGGCAAACGACTATGTTGATGTGTATGCAACCGGCCCTGTTTCGGCTGACACAGGGTTAGTGGGCGACCATTTTTCGGGCTATTTGATAAGTTAAGGAGATTCGCAATGAAGACGTATTCCATTCAGCTCACGGACGCACAAGACCTCGCTCTTGCGTATGCCGCCTACTCGCAAGAGGATTGGATTCAAAACGCAGTTTTAGAACGCTGCCGAACCGCAGAGGATGACATTGTTCGTATTTGTGTTGAAAAATGCCTTGAAACAAACACCCCAATTCCGAATAGCAAAGATGAAATGGTCATGCTTGCTTATGCGCGTGAGTGGGTAAAGACGGCAAAACAGATTTCGGATGAGCAAGAAGCATTGGAGTTAAGTCGTGACGCAGGAACTATTTAACATCGTGGTTGGCGTCGCGGGCGCTCTTGGCGGCTGGTGGCTCAAAGTCATGTGGGAATCGCTCAAAGACCTCCGTGACCAAGATGGCAAGCTGGCCGAAAAAGTAAGTCGAATCGAGGTGCTTGTCGCGGGGACGTATGTGAGCCGGGAGGAATTAGACCGCGCCATAAATCGCCTGTTCGACAAGCTAGACCATATCGAACTCAAGATTGACGCGAAGGCCGACCGATGACATTTCGACTCTCTCAGAAGTCCATTGACCGCCTTTCCGGGGTGCATCCTGACTTGGTGGCCGTGGTGAAGCGGGCGCTGGAAATCACCGAAGTCGATTTCGCCGTGCTTGAGGGCGTCCGTTCCCGGACACGGCAAGAGCAACTGTTCAAGCAGAAGGCGACCAAAACCATGAACTCGCGGCACCTCACCGGCCACGCCGTCGATTTGGGGGCTTACGTCGGCGGGGCGATTCGGTGGGACTGGCCGTTGTATTACCAAATCGCGGACGCCATGAAGGCCGCCGCTGCCGAACTCGAGATTCCCTTGACGTGGGGCGGTGACTGGAAGACGTTTCCCGACGGGCCGCATTTCGAACTGCCTTGGGCGCAATACCCTGCATGACACCGCACGACAAATGGCGCAACCGACGACGCATGGCTTGGGCCTCGATGATTGCCGGGCTGGCCTTTCCGCTGCTCTTGCTGTTCACGGAATCAGACCAACTCGGAGCCATCGCCGGGCCGTTTTACGTTTTTGTCGGGGCAGTCGTCGGCGCTTACATCGGATTCGCAACGGTCGATGACCGTTGGCAAAAAGAGGGAGATTGGAATGCTAAGTATCAGGAACGTGATTCTCGGGGCCGTGGTGGCGTCAATCGTGGGCGCAATCGCGGGATGGTGGATAACCGACGATATTCTGACCTCGAAACATGAGGCTCAGATTCAGCGCATGCGACTCGACGCAGCCGACGCTTTGCAGGCCGCGACCGAACGCGCTATTCAGGCCGAACGCGAGGGCATCTCGCTGGCCCTTAAATTGGAGGTTCAGAATGCAGAAAACAGAAAACGCCTCGATGGTGTCCTTGCTGACAATCGCCGCCTTAGCCGTGAGCTTGGCGGGTTGCGCGACCCGTTCGCCATCGCCCCCGGTGGTTGCACCATGCCCGCCCCCTCCCCCGGCACCGGCCTCGTTGCAACTCCCCCCGCCCCCGGCAGACTTTCAAATGAGGCTTCGGAGTTTCTTCTTGAGTTCGCCCGCGACGCCGACCGCGCTGCCGAATACGCCAACACCTGTCACCGATGGATTGAGGAAGTGAATGGACGACGCTGACCGCGCAGCCGACCGGGAAGATATTGCCCGTGAGGCCGCCGTTGCGGCCATAAGGCGTCGAATTGAGGCCATGCCTAGCCTTGGGTATTGCTACTATTGCGGAGAGGCTCTGAGGGCCGGAAAACGCTTTTGTGACGCCGACTGCCGGGACGATTACGAACGGCAGGAAAACATGAGGAAGCGGAACGGCCGTTAATTCGGCTTGCGCTCCCCGGTTTCGTAGGCTTCCCGGCCATCAAGCGCGTGGTGCCGGTAGTAATCGTGTTCCTCATCGGGTGTCGGGCGGCACCAACATTCGGGCGTTGCCTCATGCTCCCGCAAGTCGTGAAGCGGGATGATGTGATACCTCAGCGGCGGATTGAACGCTTTGCCCATTGCCAGCCCCTCCATGTTGAAACCTCCGGGTCGATGTCGAACGGAGAAACCCCGGTGACCTGTTCCTGATAGGTGCGAAGCCGCCGAAGACCTTTCCCGATTATCTGCCTCACGCGCTCCCGGGTGCAATTCATGACCTCCCCGGTTTCGTCGAGGGTGTTGCCCTCGATGACGTGCAGCCATATTGCTTGCGTTTCGCGCTCGGTCAAAGGCGTCGCGTCGAGAATCTTGCGAATCAGGTCGGCGGATTCGTAATCTGGTTCGGTGACTTGCTCCCATGACCAACCATGCGGCTCAGGCGGAGGCGGTTCATCATGCCGGGAATACCAAATCTGCTTGACGGCGCTTGGCAGCGAAGCGACATTCAGCTTGCCGTAGTGAGGGGAGCCAAACCCGGTTTTCATTTGCGGGACGCTTCCCAACATTGCATCCGGGGCCATCCCGGCTTTACCGTGGTGCAGTAGGTTCGAGGCGAACCGAGGCGGACGAAGCACGTTTGCCGAAGGTCATGGTCTTGCATGATGGCCGTGCAATAGCTTTTCTGTCCCGTTTGCAGCGCCCGGCAATAGGCCCGCTGGTCGGAATCCTTGATGGTGACGCAATCGGCGGCCTGAGCGCGGCCCCCGGCAAACCAAAGGCCGATGACGGCCAGCGCAATCAGTAATCGTCGCATGACGCCTCCATGTGTTCGAACACTTCATCGTCGATTCTGGAACGCTCCCGGTCGGTAAGTTTCCGTTCCAACCATGCAGCCGGACGGCCCCGACGGTCAAGCACTTCCCAATCGCCGCAACCGCCCTCCGCCGGGTAACAGTTTTCGGGCGGGCCTGAGACATAGGCCGGAACGTAGCGTTCGTAATCGGTCACCCGGATGATGCAGGGGATTCCGCAAACAGTCGATTCGAACTCGCTCATTGCATCCTCGCTTGAATGATTGACGGGTCAACGTGCATCATGGTTTGAAAATACACCGCGAACGCCGCCTTGGTGCCGTCGTCGATGGGCATGGTTTTCACACGCTCAAGTGCTTCCTGCATCGCGCAGTTCCAGCCCGACGCAAACACCCAACGGGCCGCGTCGTTTGGCGAAAGGGCGAACTCACCGTAGAGGTGTTCGAAGTGTTCCAGCGCGGTCATTTGCATTCCCCGTCGAACGGAGGCCATCCGGCGCGGTCATTGGCCGGGACGCCTCGGGCCGCGTCCGCCTTCCAGATGGCGACCATCTCGCAGTAGTGTTCGCGCTGCGCCTGTTCGTCCTGAGCGTCGAAATGCCCGGCGATGCCAAAGGCGACGATCAGAATCAGGAACACGCCGATTGCCTGCCAGCGGGGCATCGACAAGAGGCTACGTTTAACGGGCTTGATGTACATGGTTTTCTCCTTCGGTTTGGCCGCGCTCATTGACCGGCGGGAGGCCGTGCTTGGCGCGGATTTCGTTGATGGCCCGGAGTTCGTCGCGGGCTACGGTCTTGTAAGCCGGGAGTTGAACCTCCCGGTAGATGTTGATCGCTTCGGGGTAATTCACGATGCCCGGAGCCGGGAACAGATGCAGCGCGGAAAAGGCGAGGTCGAGGATTCTCATGATGCGCTCACTTCGAGGCCGTCGAGAAATGCGGACATCCGGAAGTACAGTTCGCGCTTCGGGATGTGGC
>Ga0172373_10008857_pt1 | contig 12669 bp, 11 predicted proteins | sample Lak10m_2_FD_114546 | JGI IMG/M metagenome (GOLD analysis project Ga0172373, IMG submission 114546) | Freshwater microbial communities from Kabuno Bay, South-Kivu, Congo - kab_092012_10m | ecosystem: Environmental > Aquatic > Freshwater > Lake | place: Democratic Republic of the Congo... | reverse complement strand
TTGCGCTGACCGGTTTCCATCTCGTGGGCCATCAGCACACGAACATCAGCCACGCCATTGCGCACAACGGCGCGAATTTTCATCGGATCTGCCATGTCTTTCTCCTTGGCTTTGAATGGGACCGGGCGATCAGCCGCCGCAGCCGCCCAGCGTGACCTTGATTTCCTTCTTGGCGACGTAGAACTTGCCGTCGGCCTTGACGACGGCGAACACGTCCGAGGTCTGGCCCATCTTGATGCGCATGTTCACATCGGCCTCAGCCCCTTCGAGAATGTCGTAGGCCCCAGCCAATGCGCTCGGATTTTTCTCAACCAGCAGCGCCATCATCTGGGTGTTGGCGAGCCCGCTCCTGATGCCCACTGGAACCACTGCACCGTTTTCGGCGATGTCTGGAGCGTTGATGACGATATCTTTGGATTCAGGTGCGCCGGCGGCGCCCAGCGCCTTCAGCGTTTCGGCAATGCCGACAGTTTTGAAAGCCTGTTCAAGCGACTGCGCGCTGGCCTGGCCAGGCCGCAGCAGCCCGATCGCGAGCAGCGCGCCATACAGGCCGGCTGAACCCGCGACCTGCAGCGAGGTGCGACGGTTGCGATTCATCGAAATTCTCCTGGTGAAAAGGAAAGGATACGAACGATTGAGCAAAGTGAAGGAATTCGGGTAACCTGGAATTATGACGCGCCCGAGAGAATCCAGCGGACCAGCGAGCGCGCGTCGTCATCCGACAGATTGGGGTGGGGCGGCATGGGGATAGCGCCCCAGTTGCCCTGGCCACCGCCCCGAACCCGACCACTCAGCAGGGCCTCGGCCTTGGCATCGCCGCGATAGCGTTCAGCCACCTCACGAAACGAGGGGCCCACCATTCGGCTGGCCGCTGCGTGACAGGCGAGGCAGTTGCTCTCGCGGGCAAGCGCCGCCGGACCACGGCTGGTATCCGCTGCTTTGGGCGCCTCACTCACCGAGCGGGCTGCATTCGCTGCCGCCAGGGGCTCACGCAGCGCCGGCTGCGTGGTGTCAGCGCCTCGGGTCGGACCCACAGCCCGATTCTGCTCGGCAAGATTGCCGTGAGCGTTCCGCGCAAAGTCAGGCAGCATCGAGCGCACATCGAGCACCACGGGACAGTTTGAAACGCAGGCATCACCCTGAACATCGGGCTTGCCCGCGAGCGACCACATGCCTGAATAAGCCACTTTGCCATTGCGGTTGGGCAGGCGCTCCTGCACCTGGGCAATATTCCTGTCACTCAAGACAAAGTCACCCGGCACCACCTCAGCCAGATTCAGGATGTAGGCAACCACTGCATACACCTCATCGGGCTTGAGCGACTTGGGCGCATTCCAGGGCATGGCACGGTTGATGTAGTCCCAGAGCGTGGACACCTGAGAGAGCTTCATCAGGGTGGTGCGCTGCGGATAGTCCTGGCGCTTGAGGCTCGCCACCCTGCCAGACTGGATGTCATCACGGGTGGTGCCGCCAACGATGGGCGTAAACACTTCATTGGATTCGCCAAAGGTGCCGTGGCACGACTCGCACTTCGCCTCCCACACCTGCAGTCCGTCATCGACCGACCCCTTGCCGGGCGGCAGGCCCTTGAAGTCGGGGCGCACATCAATATCCCAGGCCTGAATCTCGGTTCGGGTTGCGGGCCGGCCAATGCCCGACCAGGGACGCGCGGCCTGATCTGCGCCCGCCACCCGGACAGCCTGCGCCTCGCCAGGACGCGCCGCCTGCGGGTTTTGTGCATGCGCCATGCTCACCATGAGGAGCGCTGCGCCACACGCGCCCGCCACGCGCCGGATCGCCGAATGAATGGATGTCATCGTCGATCTCCTCAAAACACCTGAACGTTGAACACTTCGCCGCTATCCGCCACTCGCCAGGACTGGATCGCATTGTTGTGATAAATCGAGCGCGTTCCGCGCACCTCGCGAAGCTGGTTGATACGCGGTTGCACATGACCGGTTTCATCAATTGCCCGGCTCTGCAGGATGGCGGGTGAACCGTCCCAGACCCAGTCAAAGTTGAAGCGGGTCAGCGCCTTGGGCAGCACCGGATTTTCGAGCCGCGCTTCGCGCCAGTTGCGGCCACCATCGACCGACACATCCACCCGCCGGATGCGCCCTCGCCCCGACCACGCAAGACCCGTCACGTTGTAGTAGCCCTTGTCGAGAAGCACCTGCCCGCCCGACGGGGTGGTGATCACCGACTTCACCTCCTGGATGGAGGTGAACTGGCGATGCGTGCCATCGGGCATGAGGTCCACGTAGTGGAGCACTTCGTCCTTGGTATGCCAGGGCTTGTCGCCCACCTCGATGCGGCGCAGGTATTTCACCCACGACACACCCTGCACGCCAGGCACCACCAGCCTAAGCGGGTAACCGTTTTCCGGCCGGAGCATTTCGCCATTCATGGCCCAGGCGACCATCACGTCATCGATTGCGCGTTCCATGGGAATGGTGCGGGTCATGGACGACCCATCGGCGCCTTCAGCCAGCACATAGTTGCCGTTTTTCAGATCGGCGCCGCACATCTCGAGCAGGGTGGACAGCAGCACTCCCGTGTACTCGCTGCAGGACAGCATGCCGTGCGAATACTGCACGGTGGGCACCGCCACATTGCCCCACTCCATGCCGGTGTTGGCGCCGCACTCGATGAAGTGGATGCGCGAAACCGCCGGCAGCCGCATCAGGTCATCCACGGTGAAGACCCTGGCCTGGCGGACCAGACCGTTCACCATCAGCCGGTGCTGACTGGGATCGATGTCCCACCACCCCTGATGGTGACGCTCGAAGTGCAGGCCATTGGGCGTGATGATGCCGAACAGCCCCTGTAGCGGCGTGAAGCTGACCGAAGCAGCCGATACCCGGGTCAGCCCCGGGCTTTCGCGGCGCTGCAATCCCTTTTCCCACTTGGAGGGCAGGCCGTAGCCACGCGCAGCGACCGGCTGCCCCAGGCCGCGGGTGTGCTCGGGCAGCTTCAGAATGACGGATTCGCCCGGCCCTTCGATACCGGCTGCCTCAGTGGGCGCCGGTTGCTGTGCCGCCGCACGCCCGGCAGCCACGCTACCCGCACCAGCGGCCAGGGCACCCGCGATGAACCGTCGCCGCGAAGGCGGCTTCGGGGCTTCCGGGGCAGGCGTGATTCGACCGGCAATCCTGAGGTCGGAATTCATTGCGGAGTCCTTTTTGTTGAGCGGTCGCTGGCTGCGGAAGTTCCACCGACCGATACGAAACCCGTGGGCGGAGACGCAAACAACTCCCGCGAAGCAACATGAACACAGACCGTCCGGCACAACTCGGTGAGCGTGGTGTCGGCCACGCTGTACCAGGTGAAGTTCCGATCGCGCCGGCGAGCCAGGGCCCCCGCCCTGTGCATGGCACCGAGATGACGCGAAACCGTGGTTTGCGTGGCGCCGGTGGCGGCAACAATCTCGCCCACGGTGCGCTCACGGTCGCAGATAGCGTGGAGGATCTTCAGGCGCATGGGTTCGGCCAGCAGCGCGAAATAGCCCGACGCAGACTCGAACACACTGTCGAGATCGGACGTGACTGATACCGCGGAAGTCTCCATTGATTTCTTAAAGTTATGAGTTGATTTCCGAAAAGAATATGCGCTGAAGCAAATATTGTCAAACGGATCTCGCGCTATGCTTTGACGCGAATTGAATCCGAGCGGGTGCCACACCAATCCCCGTTCATGCCCAGCCCCCCGAAGTTGGCCGCCGCCCCCAACACCGCCATGACACCCCGAGACGCAGCACGCAGGCTGATCATTGCCCTGATCGGGATCGCGGCAATGCCCACTTCAATCGAACCCGTGGCGGCCCAGGCCGCTCGGTCGGTAGCCGCGACCAGGCCTGCGCTCGAATCACCTCAGCAAGACGATGGTTCCGATCCGGTTACAGCGCCCCCGGCACGAGGCGCAACCCGGCTGCGCGACGCCGCGGCGCCCGAGGCCGGATCGGCCGGGCATCGCGCATTTCCCGCATCGCACGGGCGCACTGCGCTACCCGCCCTGTCGCAGGCCGCGTTCGCCGCAGGCCGTCCGCTGGTGGTGATGTTCTCGCTCAATGGCTGCCCCTGGTGCGATGCGTTGCGGCGGGAGCACTTCGCCTCGCTCATTGCCGCGCAGGAGCGTCTGGGTTTGCTGGCGGTCGAAATCGATCTGACAGACTCGCGTCCGTTTGATCCCGCGCGAGCGCCAGACTCAGGACCGCAGCCTGCGCCGTCGCTCCGGGCGGACAACCCGCGCGAACTCGGTCGGCTTCACAGGGTACGATTGGCCCCCACCGTGCTATTCCTGGGCCCTGATGGCGAGGTGGCCGAGCGCCTGGTTGGCTACGGTTCGCCGGATTTTTTTGGTGCTTACCTGGATCAGCGGATCGCGCGGTCGCGAGCCGCGCTCAGCCCAGCCTCACGCTGAGATCCGGCCCCCGCTGACCGCTTTCAGTGGAAATGACTGGCTTCAGGTTCCAGGTCGGCCGGCATTTCAGCGTGAACCGCTTCACCCTTGCAATTGGGGTAAAGGGGCACGCCGCAGTCTTCACAGAAGTCGGGCTCCTGCAGCTCCGGCCAGTTGCGGATATCGCCCACACCCAGGCTTCGCAACAACTCTCGAATGTGCTCGAGCGGCGCGGGTTCGTCGGTTTCGGCTTCAGGACCTAACAGCGGCCAGACGATGCCGTAGGCCACCTCGTCATCACTGCCCGTGGACAGGCCGATGCGGTATTCGTCGACCCGGTCTTTCCCGTAGGAGGCGATTGAGGCCTTCAACGCTGCAGGCTCCAGATCGAGCGCGTGGGTGAGGTAGTGCACCCCCGCCTGAATGGAGTACGGCCGAACCCGGCGATCGGACTCACGCATGTTCAGGTGATAGGCGTCGGGCAACAGGCACTCGAATCCACAGCCAGGCAGCATGGGCTCGAGGTTGGGACGCGCCTGTGCCACCCATTGTTCGAGGCACTGAACCCTGCTGGCATGGTCGCCCGCATCGATTTCCTGCCAGCGAAAGAGAGGCTGACCGGCAGGCGCCGCCACCACGCCCAGAACAAAGCGTGTATCCGCAAGCATTTCTGCTGTTTCGGGGAGCGACTTGAGATCGAGGCGGGGCGTCGCGCCATTGACAAGCGATGCCGCCAGCCGGCGGGTCAGCCGACGGAGCTCGACATGCTCTCGCGGCAGCTGATCAACGCTGTAGAGCATGGGCACCAGACGAAGCCGGGCATCGCGCGAGAGCGTGTGCGCCTGCCAGTGCGAGGCGAGCGTCTGGGCGATCTCGGTGGAAATGGGACCCGATGGAATCCTGAACCGTGTCCAGACAATGAGGGGCGCCGCCACCAGGAGCGCCTCCCAGCGCTGGCCCTGGTGCTCAAACGACACCGACTCAGCACACTCTTCAATGGTTTCGATGAGCGCGCCGTAGGCTTCGTTATCGGCCTGATGCAGGCGATCCAGTGCCTCATGGAGCGGCTGCGAATGCCCGCCATCGAGCAGTCGCTCGATCCGGACGCTTAGCTGCGCCTCCCAGAAACGGTCTTCGATCCGGCTACCCGCATTGGCCAGACCCAACGCGGCAGCAACCAGACGCTCAGCGTCGGGCGACAGGTGCGCCTTGCGGTCGCGGCCGCGTGCACTACGGTGTTCTTTCATCCGGCGGATTCTAGTCGAATCAGGCTGCCGACGCTTTGGCATCACCTTGCGCCAACCCGGTCCATAGCGCAGGTTTTTTTGACTCCCGCGCAATGGCGGCAAGGATTTCATCGTGCGCGGCGCACTCCTCGTCGCTGGCAACAAGCACCTTCAGCGAGGCAGGCGGCCAAGCCTCGGCGACCGAGTCCTGAACCCCGCGCGCAGCCGACGGAGAAACCGGAGCAATCTCCAGGCTATCCTGCCCGCGGGTCATGGCCAGATACACATCGGCAAGCAGCTGGGCATCGAGCAGAGCGCCGTGCAGCGTTCGATGCGAATTCGCAATGCCATAGCGCTCGCATAGCGCATCGAGCGAGTTGCGCCGCCCGGGATGCATCTGCCGGGCGAGCGCGAGCGTGTCCACCACCGAAGCGGCCCATTCGCGGAACGCCCGCATGCCCAGGCGACCGAGTTCGGCGTCGAGGAAACCGATATCGAATGGCGCGTTGTGGATCAGCACCTCGGCGCCCGCCACGAAGTCGACCAGGCGCTCAGCGATCTGTGCAAACAGCGGCTCATCACGCAGGCGTTCCAGGCTCAGGCCGTGAACCGCCAGGGCCCCGGCGTCGATGTCGCGTTCGGGGTTGAGGTAGAGATGCAGCGTGCGCCCACTGGGCCGTCGATCGATCAGTTCGACACAACCGATCTCGATGATGCGATGACCGTCCTCGGCGCTGAGACCGGTGGTTTCGGTATCGAGAATCACCCTGCGGACGGTCACGATCCAGGCATCCCGGGTGTTCAGTGGGCCGAAGCCGGGCCCTGACTCGCAGCGGTCACGGTCGCGGCCACCGCCGGCGCACCGGCTCCGCTTGCCGAATGCGCCCCGGCAACCGGGTGCGGCTCGGCAATCACTGTGCGGCGCCGCGCGAGGAGCGAATACACCACTGGCACCACGAACAGCGTGAGAACCGTTCCAAAGGTCATGCCGCCCACGATCACCAGCCCGATCTGCATACGGCTCTCGGAACCCGCGCCGGACGCGTAAGCAAGCGGCACCGCCCCCAGCACCATGGCACCCGTGGTCATGAGGATAGGACGCAGACGGCGCGAGGCGGCCTCAATGGTGGAATCAATCAGTTCGCCACCCGCATCGCGCAACTGATTGGCGAATTCAACGATGAGAATTCCGTGCTTGGTGATCAGCCCCACCAGCGTGATAAGACCGATCTGGCTGTAAACATTGATGGTGCCACCACCTGCTTTCAGCAGCCACAGCGCGCCCGCCATGGAAAGCGGAACCGTGAGAATGATGATGAGCGGATCAATAAAGCTTTCGAACTGCGCCGCGAGCACCAGAAAAATGAATGCGAGTGCCAGCAGGAAGGTGACAAACAGCGTGGAAGACGACTGCTTGAATTCGCGCGTCTGTCCGTTGTAGTCAACCGCATAACCCGGCTTCAGATGCCGTCGCGCGGCCTGCTCGAACACATCGAGCGCTTCGCCAAGCGACGTGCCAGGCGACAGGCTTGCCGTGATGGTGACCGCACGTCGCTGCCCGAAGTGGTTGAGTTCGCGCGCCGTGACGGTTTCAGTGATGGTGACCAGACTGGAGAGCGGCACCATCGCGTCATTGCGGCCACGCATGAACATGTTTGAAATGTCCTGGGGATTGTTCCGGTTACCCGCCTCAAGCTGCACGATCACGTCGTACTGATCGCCACCACGCTTGAACCGAGTGACCTGCCGTCCCCCCAGAAAAGTTTCCAGAGTGCGGCCAATGGCCTCGACCTGCACCCCCACATCGGCTGCGCGATCGCGGTCAATGGAAACCTTGATCTCGGGCTTGTTGAGTCGCAGATCAGAGTCAAGACCGGTGATACCCGGATAGCGCTGCAGCTCCGCCATCAGCGGCTGTATCGTCGACTGTATGTTTTCGTAGGTGTCAGAGCTGAGAATCACGAAATTGATCGGACGCTCGCGCGGACTCTGACCCAGCGAGGCGGGGGCCACCGCAAAGGCCTGCACTCCAGGGATGGACTGCAGCCGGGGTTGCAGCACGCGGATCATGTCCTGCACCTTGCGATCGCGCTCGGCCCAGTCAACCATGCGAAACACCACCGAGCCCTGAGTGGAGGTGGGATTGCCGGCGACCACAAAAATACGGTCGGCTTCAGGCAGGAGCGGACGCCCGAGGGCTTCGATTGCCTGGCCGTAGCGCTGCGTGTAGGGAACCGACGCCCCCTCGGGGCCCGTGTAGATGGTGAAAATCATGCCGCGGTCTTCGATCGGCGAAAGCTCTTTCTTGCCGGTACGCCAGAGGTTCTCGACCGCCACACCCACCGCTGCAAAGAGGGCAATTGCAAGCACCCAGCGCCACAGCACACCCAGACCGAGGAGGCCGGTCAGGGTCCAGCGATAGCCCGCTGTGAGCGCATCCAGCCCGCGTTCGATGATGCGGCTGAACCAGCCCGGATTCGGTTCATGCCGCAACAGCTTGGCGCACATCATGGGCGAGAGCGTCAGCGCCACAAACCCCGACACCAGCACGGTGCCCGCCAGCGTGAGAGCAAATTCAATGAAGAGCCGGCCAGTGCGCCCCGTCACAAACGCCATGGGCGCATACACCGCAGCGAGCGTGAGCGTCATGGCGACCACCGCAAAGCCCACTTCACGAATTCCCTGGAACGCGGCCGCAATCGGCTCCATGCCCTCTTCGATATGGCGGTAGATGTTTTCCAGCACCACGATTGCGTCGTCAACCACCAGGCCAATGGCAAGCACCAGCGATAGCAGCGTAAGCGTGTTGATCGAGAAGCCTGCGGCATACATCACTGCGAACGCACCGAGCAGACAGACCGGGATCGTGACCAGCGGAATGATGGAGGCGCGTACCGTGCGCAGGAAAAAGAAAATGACCAGTGCCACCAGCGCGGCCGCCTCGGCAATAGTCTTGTAGACCGCTTCAATCGACCGGTCGATGAAGACCGTCGAGTCATAGCCTATGTTGAGCTGAAAGCCGGGGGGCATCTCCTCCTGCAGTCGCGGCAACTCGGCACGCAGCGCCTTGGCCAGCACCAGCGGATTGGCGGTGGCCTGTTTGATCAATCCGACCGACACCGCGGGATTTCCGTTAAAGCGGACGTTGATCCGCTCGTCGAGCGGCGCAATCTCCGAGCGGCCCACATCACGGAACCGCACGGGGTAGCCGTTGACCGTGCGGATCACGATGTCATCGAACTCATCCGCCCGACGCAGGTCGGTCTGCGACATGACGGTGAATTCGCGCTCACGGCTCTCAATGCGACCCGATGGCACATCGACGTTCTGTCGACGCAGCGCTTCTTCCACGTCCTGCACCGTGAGCCGGTAGCCCGCCAGGCGCTCACGATCAAGCCAGATACGCATCGAGAACTGACGCTCGCCCCAGATCCGCACATCGGCGGCCCCGGGGAGCGTCTGCAGTCTGGGCTTGAGGATACGGTTCGCCACGTCAGACACTTCCATCTGCGAGCGACCCGGACTGGACAGCACCACCTGGATGATCGGATTGGCGTCGGCCTCGACCTTGGCGATGACCGGCTCATCAACGCCTTGCGGCAGCTTCTGTCGAACCCGCGAGGTACGGTCACGGACGTCGGCCGCCGCGCCATCTGGCTCGCGATCCAATCGGAACCGCACGGTGATCTGGCTTCGCTCGGCGCGCGAGATCGAGGTGATCACCTCGATCCCGTCGATGCCGGCGATCGAATCTTCGAGCGGCTTGGTGACCGCGGACTCAACGATCTCGCTGGAGGCGCCTCGATAAACCGTTGTCACCGTGACCACGGGTTCGTCGATTCTCGGATACTCGCGCACCGACAGGCGGTCAAAGCTCACCAGACCCAGCAGCATCAGGATGAGCGACAACACGGTGGCAAACACCGGTCGGCGGATGCAGATCTCGGAAATTTTCATGGGCTACCTTTGGCGGCCGGCCCAGCGCCGCCGCCGCGCCCGCCCTCTCCTGAACCAGGGGCCTGCACCCGCACCTCGGTGCCGTCGCGAGCCAGTTTGATCTGGCCGGCCGTGACCACCAGATCACCGACAGCCACACCTTCCGTGATTTCCACCTTGCCTTCGCGCCGCACACCGGTGGCGACCTTTGAGCGCATGGCTTTGCCGTCAATGATCCGGTAAACATAAATGTCGGCGCCCATGGGGTAGACCGCTTCTTCGGGAACCATGACCGCCGAGCCTCGTTCTTTCAGCACGATTCGCGCGCGCGCAAACATCCCGGTGCGGAGCAGGGAGTCCTGGTTGGCGAGCACACCGCGCGCGACCAGCGCACGGCCATCGGCCGAGACCTGGACATCGAGCGCCGAGAGCGCCGCGCGAAATACGCGCTGCGGGTAGGCATCCACCCGCATTTCCACCGACAGGCCCGGTTTGAGCTCTCCCAGAAACCGCTCGGGCAGCCGCAGGTCGACCTTCATCTGAGACACGTCTTCCAGCACCACCAGATCAGCCGCCTCGCGAACGTAGTCACCGACACTGAAGTTTCGAAGGCCCACGACACCGTTGAACGGCGAAAAGATCTGGGTCTTGGCGAGCTGCGCCTCGGCAAGCCTGAGCTTGGCCTGCTGAACGCTGAGGTTTGCCGCGGCCTGGTCCTTGGCGCTTGCGCTCACGAACTTGCGCTCGGCCAGATCAGCGGTCCTGTCGTAATTCGCTTTGGAGAGATCGAGCTCGGCTCGAGCCTGTTCAACCTGGGCGAGCAGCACCGACCGGTCGAGCTCCACCAGAAGGTCGCCCTTGCGCACCAGCGCACCTTCGGTAAAACCGATCCGCACGACCCGGCCGGCGATTTCAGGGCGAATGGTGACCGATTCATTGGCGCGCAGATTGCCTACCGCAAACACCTCTTCGGTGATCGCCATGGTCTGCGCTCTCGCAGCCTCGACCCCCACCGGCCCTCGACCGCCGCCCGCGGGGGCAGCCCCGGCCGGACGGGAACCCGCAGGCGATCCCGCCGTACCACCGGCAGGCGCTGCACCAGCGCTTTGCGGGGCAGCAGACGCTTTGCTGGCGCTGGAGGGCGGGGCACTGATCTCAAGCGCTGGGCGAGCCGGCGCGTGCTGGGTGTAGTAAGCCCAGGCGCCCAGGGCTGCGAGCCCGGCGATGACCACCGCGTAGGTTGCGAATCGTTTCATTGGAGGGAGGTTGTCTTTTGAATTTAGCACACGGCCCGCTGCTGATAACGCCCAAGGGGTACTTCACTGAACTCCCCCCGCAGAGCCAAACCACTGAGACAGCTCATCGCTTGAGTGGCGCCCCGACTGTCACGCCCGCTGCTGCCGGGTCACCTCGGCTACGCCACGGTTGGCCAGGGCGTCAGCACGTTCATTTTCGGGATGCCCGGAGTGACCCCGAACCCATCGCCATTCGATCCGGTGTCGTTTCGCGAGGGCATCGAGCTCGCGCCAGAGATCCACGTTGCGCACTGGCTTTCGGTCGCTGGTCATCCAGCCGCGCGCCTTCCAGCCTGACATCCACTCGCTGATGCCCTTCTGAACGTATTGCGAGTCGGTGTGCACGACGACCAGACTGTCCCGGTTAAGCGCTTCCAGCGCCCGGATCACGGCGGTCAGCTCCATCCGGTTGTTGGTCGTGGCGGGCTCACCGCCAAACAACTCGCGCTCATGCCCCTGCCAGCGAAGCAGCGCCCCCCAGCCACCCGGGCCCGGATTGCCCTTGCAGGCGCCGTCGGTATAGATCTCGATCGGTACGGTCATTGATTCAGGTGAAGGCGCGAGGTGGGCCTGCGCGGACAGAATGGGTCAGACAGGCACGGGATGCGGTCAGCGGGCAGGAGTTTACCCGCGCGCAGGCTATCCGGGGAGCGACATGGCGTCGCATTGGCCACTGGGGAATCGGGAGCGAACAAGATGATGGGACTCGACCGCCGGGCGATTCGCGAGCTTGACCGCCTGCGCACCACCACCCCTGTGCCATTCAGGCTTCGTTTATGGCAGGGCGACGAGATTCTGATGTCGGCGCCATCCGCCTCCGAGGCGCGGGACCCACCGCCCGTCACCCTGCATCTGCGAAGCCCCGCTGCCGCACGGCGCCTCCTCCGCCCCAGCCTGCATTCGCTGGGCGAGGCCTATGTCGAGGGTCTGATCGATGTGGATGGCCCCGTGGATGAGGCCATCGCAATCGCCTCGCAGCTGTCGGCATCGCATCGCCGCGGCGCCCAGAGCGGCCGGCTCCCGCGATGGCTGTCGCGCCACACCCGGCGGCGTGATCAGTCGTCCATCGCCTATCACTACGATGTATCGAACGACTTCTACCAGCACTTTCTCGATCCCAGGATGGTTTACTCCTGCGCGTACTACCGAAGCGGCTTGGAAGACCTCGCCACGGCGCAGCTGCAAAAGCTCGACCATGTCTGTCGCAAACTGCGCCTCGCCCCGGGTCAGCGACTGCTGGACATCGGCTGCGGTTGGGGTGCCCTGGTGATACGCGCCGCAGAGCGCTATGGGGTCGATGCAGTCGGCATCACCCTTTCGCGCAACCAGTACGAGCTCGCCCGGGAACGGGTTGAGCAGGCGGGGCTCGGTCACCGCATTCAGATCCGCCTGCTGGATTATCGCGATCTGCCTGCCGACGAGCGCTTCGACCGCATCGCTTCAATCGGCATGTTCGAGCATGTCGGGCTCGCGAATCTTGGCGTCTATTTCCGCAAGATTCACACCCTGCTCAAACCCGGCGGAATCGTGATGAATCACGGTATCACCTCAGCCTCGGTCGATAGCCGATGGGTGGGTCTGGGCGCGGGAGAATTCATCGATCGCTATGTCTTTCCCAACGGCGAGCTGCCCCATGTTTCACTCGCCATTCGCGAGTTGTCGGAAGCCGGGCTGGAACTGGCCGATGCCGAGTCTCTGCGTCACCACTATGCCCTGACGCTCGCCGCGTGGTCTGCAGAGTCCGTTGCCGCTGACTCGCGATGATATGTACCGCGATGAGTGGCCACCGGTGCCGGTGCCCGCCCGCTGAACCG
>Ga0172373_10008854_pt1 | contig 12671 bp, 15 predicted proteins | sample Lak10m_2_FD_114546 | JGI IMG/M metagenome (GOLD analysis project Ga0172373, IMG submission 114546) | Freshwater microbial communities from Kabuno Bay, South-Kivu, Congo - kab_092012_10m | ecosystem: Environmental > Aquatic > Freshwater > Lake | place: Democratic Republic of the Congo... | reverse complement strand
GCTTTATCACGCCCGCTACCGCCTAGCGGCCGCGCGACGCGGCTTTACATCGATACGTTTTGGGAGAGGGCCAACCTCAGGCCAGGGAGGTGTTCGCCTCGGCATGGGTGTCTTTCACGCTAAGCCCAGACCATCGGCAAACCCCTCGATCTTGCCCCGCTGGCCACTTGGCAGGCATTGCCCACGGCCACGCCGGGAGCCACGCCGGGAGCTCCACCAGGTAGGCCGAAGCCCAGACCATCGGCAAGCCTCTCGATCTTGACCGCTGGCCACCTGGCAACCCTTGCCCACGGTCAAGCCGGGAGCTCCACCGGGCAACCCTTGCCCGCGTTCAAGCCGTGGAGCTCCACCAGGTAGACCGAAGCCCAGACCATCGGCAAGCCCCTCGATCTTGCCCCGCTGGCCACTTGGCAGGCATTGCCCACGGTCAAGCCGGGAGCTCCACCAGGTACGCCGGGAGGTGTGGGATCCCTGACCACCGGCAAACCCCTCGATCTTGCCCGCTGGCCACCTGGCAACCCTTGCCCACGGTCAAGCCGTGGAGCCCCACCAGGTAGACCGAAGCCCAGACCATCGGCAAGCCTCTCGATCACGCCGGGAGCTCCACCAAGTAGGCCGAAGCCCAGACCACCGGCAAGCCTCTCGATCACGCCGGGAGCCACGCCGGATAGGCCGGGAGGTGTGGGATTCCATACCATCGGCAAGCTCCTTGATCTTGCCCGCTGGCCACGCCGGGTAGGCATTGCCCACGGCTAAGTCGGGAGCCACGCCGGGAGCTCCACCAAGTAGGCCGCCACGCCGGACAGGCCGAAGCCCAGTCCACCGGCAAGCCTCTCGATCACGCCGGGAGCTCCACCAGGTAGGCGGCCACACCGGGTAGACCGAAGCCCAGTCCACCGGAAAGCCTCTCGATCTTGCCCACTGACATGAGCAAAACGGGCCATTTATCGCGCTTTTACCTGCCATTTATCGCGCACGGATACACTAGGCAAACCCCTTGATCACGCCGGGAGCTCCACCAGGTAGGCCGAAGCCCGGACCATCGGCAAGCCCCTCGATCTTGCCCGCTGGCCACGCCGGGTAGGTATTGCCCGCGTTCAAGCCGTGGAGCTCCACCAAGTAAACCGAAGCCCAGACCATCGGCAAGCCTCTCGATCACGCCGGGAGCTCCACCAAGTAAACCGAAGCCCTGACCATCGGCAAGCCTCTCGATCTTACCCGCTGGCTACCCTGGCAACCCCTGCCCGCGTTCCTCGTCTGGCACTCATCAGGCACCGCTACCGGATCACCCTGGAAAACTCACCCATTCCTATCCTTCAAGATGTTTTTAATTTGCCTTTGGGTTAATCCTACAGCGCGGGCAATGTCAGGAAGCCTCTTTCCTTGGGCGCGTAACTCGTGGATTTTCTCGTTTCTGATATGCCGAGACAGAGCTACCGATTTAGGGATAAACATCTGCTCTCCCCCAAAACACGCGCAAAGCTTCTCAAAATTTACAGGGCCTAGCACATCAAAAAGAGGATGCTTTTCGACGGCATGATAGGGAAAGGTGATATCGCACCCGCCATATTTTTCTATGAGCTTGAGTGCCACATCATCGCCGCAGTATTCAATGATGCAGCGCACCGACTCAGGCAGAAATTCCCTGAACCGAGCCAGATCAACGCCGGTAAAAATAGTCATGGAAAGCGCCCAAAAGCATAACAAGCAAGGACCGCGCCAATGTTCCAGTGTAGGCAGGAGCGTAGGCAGCGGCTAACTTGTCAATTTTACGCTTTCTATTTCAAACGCTTAGAGATGTTTTCGTGGTACTGAATCGACATCAGAATTCCGAACCCGGCCAGCAGCGTGACGGTAGAGGTGCCGCCATAACTCACCAAGGGTAAGGGCACACCCACGACGGGAAGGATTCCTATGACCATACTGATGTTGACGAATATATAAACGAAAAAGGTCAGGGTCAGCGCGCCGGCGAGATAACGGCTATAGCGGTCTTTGGCCCGTACCACGATATACAGGCAGCGGGCGAGAATGATGAAATAGGCCCCCAACAGACCCAGACACCCCACCAACCCGAACTCCTCCGCCAAAACCGCGAAAATGAAGTCGGTCGAGCTTTCCGGCAGAAACTCCAGCCGCACCTGGGTGCCGTGCAGCCATCCCTTACCGCCAATCCCACCCGAGCCGATGGCGATCTTCGACTGAATGATGTGGTAACCACGGCCTAACGGATCGGCCTCGGGATTGAGCAGCATGAGTATCCGGTCACGCTGATACCCATGAAGCATTTTCCACAAGAGGGGCAGGGCGCTGGCGCCCATAGCCAGAATTCCCAGCAGATAGGCCCAGGATAACCCGGATAGAAAAATCACCGCCGCTCCCGAACTGCCCACCAATATCGCGGTGCCCAGGTCGGGCTGCTTGGCGATCAGCAAGACGGGCAACAGGATCAGAGCACAGGCCACCAGAAACGACTTGAAGGAGGGGGGAGGAGCATAGCGGGCCAAATACCAGGCCAGCATCATCGGCGTGGCTATTTTCATCAACTCGGAGGGCTGAAACCTGACAATACCCAGGTCCAGCCAGCGTTGCGCCCCCATGCTGGTTTTCCCGATCAGGAGCACCAGAACCAGCATTACGATGGCCACCATGTAGAGGATGGGGGTAATGTTGTACAGGAACCGGGGGTGTACATAAGCCACCGCCAGCATGATCCCCATCGCCAGCAAGAGTCTCAGGCTCTGTCGGATCAGGACATCCAGCTCCTGGCCCGAAGCTGAATACAGCACCACCAGGGCGATACCGGACAACGCCGCCAAACCACCCAGCAAGGGCAAGTCTAGCGGCACCCGATGCAACCATCCGGGCGACCCGCCGGATTGCATTTGAATCTGCGTCAGCAGCGGATCAATCCTCATGGCGGGGTGGATAGCAAATAATGATCGATGACCTTGCGGGCAATAGGCGCCGCCACCGTACCGCCATGTCCAGCGTTCTCGGCTATCACAGCCACCGCGATACGGGGCGCCTCCGCCGGAGCAAAGGCAATGAACCAGGCATGGTCGCGCATCGACCGGGTCACGCGCATGCCCTTGTAAGTCTTGCTTTGCGCGACACTGAATACCTGTGCCGTTCCAGTCTTGCCGGCCATCCGGTAAGTCAACCCGGAGGAAATCCGCTTCGCGGTCCCACGCTGAACCACATCGACCATGGCGCCGACCACCGTATTCCAGTGTTGGGCTGAAATACCCCGCCCAATGGGGGGATGCCGGGGATGGGGGTCCTCGAATCGCCAGCCGGCCTTGATTTCGCGCACCAGTCGTGGTTCAGGGCTCATACCCCGATTGGCCAGGATCGCTGTCGCCCTTGCCATCTGCAAGGGTGTTGCGGTCACGAATCCCTGGCCAATGCCGGCAATCACCGTATCACCGGCCATCCACTCTGCCTTGCGGTGACTACGCTTCCACTGTTCCGAGGGATAAAGGCCCGCCTTCTCGCCTGCAATATCCAGCCCGGTAACCTGTCCGAACCCGAAACGGCCCTGCATGAAATCATGAAGCCGGCCGATTCCCAGACGAGTAGCCAAGGTATAAAAGTAGACATCACAGGACTGAATGATGGCCAACCGCATGTCGGTCGCACCATGCCCGGAATGCGCCCAATCACGATACTTATGCCGCGAACCAGGCAAACGGAAATATCCCGGGCAGGCGATTCGGCTGGCGGGCGAGAGATTCATGAGTTCCAGTCCCGCCAACGCCTCAAACGGCTTGACGGTCGATCCGGGTGGGTAGCCCCCCCGGGTAGCCCGGTCGTACAGCGGTCGAGCCTCATCATTTTGCAGGGCGTCATAACTTTTCTTGTTGATACCTTGGATGAAGGGATTCGGGTCGTAACTGGGCTTGCTGGCCAGAGCCAGAACCTGGCCATTGGCGGGGTCGATGGCAACGACCGCGCCCCGGTAATCACCCAGGGCATCCATGGCGGTTTTCTGCAGACCGATGTCGAGAGATAAGTGCAGGTCGGCCCCATCGACAGGCTCTGTCATTCCCAGCCGCCGAATCACCCGTCCCTTGACATTGGCTTCGAACTCTTCATGGCCGGTTTGCCCATGGAGGAGTGATTCGTAGCTTTTTTCGAGACCATTTTTGCCGATGAAGATCGTCCCGCGATACTGGGCGGTATCCAGACTCTCCTGCTCCTTGTCGTTGATGCGAGCGATGTAGCCGATCACATGCGCGGTCAACTCCCGGTAAGGGTAGTTTCTAAGCATTCGTGTGCGAATTTCGGCCCCGTTCAACCAGGGGAGCCTGACGGCGAGTCGTGCCACCTCCTCCTCGGTCAGACCCAAGCGGATCGGCACGCTCTCGAACCCCTTGCGGCGGGCCTTGAGTTCCTGAAACTGCTCTATATCGCTTTCGTCGAAATTGATCGCACCCTCCAGCGCGTGAAACAGGGTGGAGAGGTCCTTGATCTGCTCTGGAATGACCTCAAGGCTGTAGGTCACAAGGTTTTCGGCCAAGGGCACCCCGTTACGGTCCAGGATCAAACCCCGATCAGGTGGTATCGGCGCTATCTTGACCTGATTTTCCCGTGAGAGGCTGGCGTATTGCTCATGACCGGCCACCTGCAGATAGATGAGACGGGTAATCAGCAGGGCGACGCCGATGAACATCCCGAGCACGCTGGCAACGATACGGTTGAGGAACAGCCGGTTTTCCCGGAGAGTATCCTCGACGGTCAAGGGCTCGCTCATGGTCTCTGTATCCTCTGCCTGCCTCCCCGCATGACGAGTTGCAACAGCGGCCAGGCCAAAGCCCCGGTAAAGGCGGGCAGCCAGTAGAGCAGACGTGCCGATTCGCCCAACTCGATGCGTTGGGTCCAAAGCACCAGCCATTGACTCAGCAACAGCAGAATGAGAACCCAGAGGCTCTGCGCCAGCACAGGTAGAACCAGCAAACTGGGCTGTACCCGCAAGTTCAGATAGGCTATGACCGTATACGCGAGAGCATACTGGCCAAGCAGGCGACCGGTCAGGACATCGGCGCTCATACCCAGCAGCCAGGCCATCACCACACCGACCCTCTCAGGCGCGTGAAGCGTCCAGAAAATCAGCAACAAGGCCAGCCAGTCGGGGTTGGCGGAAAACCATTCCGCCGGAATGGGCACGATGCGGAGTACCATCCCCAACACAAAACTGACCAGGATCCCCAACAGGGCCAGCCCTTCGCCGGCCTTATCGGTCGGCATCGTGGGTCAGTGATGTATCACGGGGGGAGTTTAGATCCGGAATCCTCGGCAAGGGCGTGGAGTCGCAGTGAACCACCAGCAACTCCCGATTGCGATCCAGTTGCGCCACGGGGGCCGCGCTGAATCTGGCGGCGCCCAGCGTCCCGGCAGGCGTCACCGTGATGCGGGCCACCGGATAACCCGCCGGAAAGACGCCGCCAAGACCCGAGGTGACCAGCAGATCACCGGCATGAACATCGGCGCTGCTGGTCAGATAAGGTAACTCCAGACGATCGATCTGGCCGGTTCCCATGGCGATGGTACGCAAACCATTCCGGTTGACCTGAACCGGAACGGCGTGACTGGGATCCGTGATCATCACGACGTCAGCGGTGTGCGGGGCAACCCTGAGCACTTGTCCCACCAGCCCATTGCCATCGACCACCGCCTGGCCCGTTCGAATACCGTAACGGCTACCCTTGTCGACAACAATCAGGTTCTCATAGGGAACGACATTGATGGACAGGGGTTCGGCGATCAGCACCTGATCGCCCACTTTGAAGGTCGTGTCCAATAACCCCCTGAGCCGGGTATTTTCCTGCTGAAGGGCCTCAAACTTGAGTTGTTTGCCCCGCAGTAACAGCGATTCTTCCCGCAAACGCTGATTCTCGGCGACGAGTTCGAAATGGCTTGCCCCCAATTCCGAAAACCAACGGAGCATCCGGGCCGGGGCGCTGACAGCTTGGCGTACAGGCTCCACCATGGCCGCGAAGGGGTTTCGCTGGAGGCCATGGTCGCCCCGGTTTTCGACCGCCAGGAATATCAACGAAGCTCCCAGACAGAGGAGAAGCTTGAGATGCAGCGACGAACCATTGACAAACAGAGACTTGGTGCGGGTCTGTGCTCGCATACCTTGGAGTAAGTGCTTAGAGATAGTATAGCGGGGTAATCCCGCTTATTCGAGAGAGAACAGTGACAGGCCTTTCATGTCCAGCAATTCCAGAACCTTGCCGCCACCGCGAGCGACGCAGGTCAGGGGATCCTCGGCGATATGCACGGGGAGCCCGGTTTCCTCCGAAATCAACCGGTCGATATCCCGGAGCAACGCGCCACCGCCCGTAATGTAAATACCCCGATCGGCGACATCCGAACTCAATTCGGGGGGGGTTTGTTCCAGCGCCATCTTGACCGCTTCCACAATGCCCTGCAGCGGTTCCTGCAGCGCTTCGAGAATTTCGTTGCTACTCAGCACAAAACTGCGGGGCACGCCTTCGGACAGGTTGCGTCCCTTGACCTCCAGTTCACGAATCTCGCTGCCGGGATAGGCCGAGCCAATCTCATGCTTGATACGTTCCGCTGTGGCTTCACCGATCAGCGTGCCGTAGTTGCGCCGGACATAGCTCATAATCGCGTCATCGAGCCGGTCGCCGCCGATGCGGGCGGAGGCTGAATAGACGATACCATTGAGGGAAACAATGCCGACCTCGGAGGTGCCTCCGCCAATGTCCAATACCATCGAGCCGCGCGCCTCCTCCACCGGTAGACCCGCGCCAACGGCGGCCGCCATGGGTTCCTCGATCAGGTAAACCTCACGAGCCCCGGCTCCCAGTGCCGACTCCTTGATGGCTCGGCGTTCAACCTGGGTGGAGCCGCTGGGGACACAAATCAGTACCCGCGGGCTAGGGCGAAACATCTGACTTTCATGCACCTTGTGGATGAAGTACTGCAACATCTTTTCGGTGATGGTGAAGTCGGCGATGACGCCATCCTTCATCGGGCGGATTGCCGTGATGTTGCCGGGGGTGCGGCCCAGCATCAGTTTTGCCTCGGTGCCCACGGCGGCTATGCTTTTTTGTCCTCGCGCCTTGTCCTCGCGGATCGCCACGACGGAGGGCTCGTCCAGAACAATCCCTCGACCGCGGCAATAGATCAAGGTATTGGCAGTCCCGAGATCGATGGACAGGTCAGTCGAATAGAATCCTCGGAGCTGCTTGAAAAACATGTATTTTCGCCGTTGGTGAATTGGGTTAATTTAACCATCTGGACCTAGACACGGCAAGGCGCATGATGACGACCCAAGTCTTCCGGGAGCATGGTTTTTAACACATAGCCTGTTTCCCAGGCCATTTTCTCGCTGGGCACCGGGCGCGCACTTTGACCTTGGCACGGATTTTACCGAATAATGATGCCCTTATTACACCCGGAAACACCCGCATCATGTCACTTACCAACGAAGATGTCTCCCGCATTGCCTGGTTGGCCCGACTGGAAATCGACCCCAGCAAGACCGGCGACTACGCTCGGGATCTCAGCGGGATCCTGGGCTTCATCGAACAGATGAACTGCGTCGATACGGAAAGCGTTGCGCCCATGGCGCATCCCCTGGATCAAGCTCAACGCCTCCGCCCCGATCTTGTCACCGAACCCGACCAGCGCGCACTCTTTCAGGCCAAGGCGCCCGCCGTGGAAGCAGGCCTCTACCTGGTGCCCAAGGTCATCGAATAAGCTCGCAGCCTCAGGACAGTCCCAAGGAATCTTGATGGTGATTCACCGTTGTAGCGACCGGCCACTTACCGGAACTTAGTCTCCATGCACGAAAAAAGTATCGCCGAGTTATGTCTCGGCCTGAAGAACAAGCAGTACAGCAGCCTGGAACTGACGCAGGCCTATCTGACCCGTATCCAATCACTGGATGCCCATCTGAATGCCTTCATCACCGTCACCGAGGATCAGGCATTAGCGGCCGCGCGCAAGGCCGACGTCCGTCTGGCGCAAGCTGACGCCACCCCGCTAACCGGCATTCCCATCCCGCAGAAGGACATCTTTTGTACCAGTGGCGTCCGCTCCAGTTGCGGCTCGCGGATGCTCGACAATTTCATATCGCCCTATGACGCCACGGTGGTCGAACGCTTTCACCAGGCGGGCGCCGTCATGCTGGGCAAGCTCAACATGGACGAATTCGCGATGGGGTCGTCCAACGAGACCAGCTACTACGGTCCGGTCAGGAATCCCTGGGACACCGGCACCGTACCGGGCGGTTCCTCGGGCGGTTCGGCGGCGGCCGTGGCCGCTCGACTCGCCCCGGGGGCGACAGGCACCGATACCGGCGGATCCATTCGCCAGCCGGCTTCCTTTTGCGGTATCACCGGCCTCAAGCCGACTTACGGACGGGTGTCACGTTGGGGCATGATCGCCTTCGCTTCCAGCCTCGACCAAGCCGGCCCGATGGCGCGCACCGCCGAGGACTGCGCGTTGATGCTGCAAGTCATGGCCGGCTTCGATCCCAAGGATTCAACCAGCGTGGACCAGCCGGTACCGGATTACTCGTCCACGCTGAACGACAGTCTGGCTGGACTGCGCATTGGCTTGCCGAAGGAATTCTTTGGCGACGGGCTGGATCCGGACATCGGCCGGCTGATCCATGCGGCGGCGGATGAATATCGCAAGCTGGGCGCAACCATCAAGGAAATCTCTCTGCCCAACATGCATCTCTCCGGCCCGGCCTACTACGTCGTCGCCCCGGCGGAATGTTCATCCAACCTGGCCCGCTTCGACGGTGTCCGCTATGGCTATCGTTGCCCGGAGCCTAAAGATCTCAAGGACCTCTACATGCGCTCGCGGGGTGAAGGTTTCGGTGCGGAAGTGAAACGCCGCATTCTGATCGGCACCTACGCGCTGTCGGCCGGTTACTATGATGCCTATTACCTCAAGGCGCAGAAAATTCGCCGCCTCATCAGCGAAGACTTCAAGCGCGCCTTCGAGGAGGTGGATGTCATCATGGGACCGACCTCGCCCTCGGTAGCCTTTCGTTTTGGCGAGAAAAGTGCCGACCCGATCGCCATGTACCTCTCGGACATCTATACCATCGCCGTCAACCTGGCCGGGCTGCCAGGCATGTCGATTCCGGTCGGCTTCTCGCAAATGCTGCCCGTGGGTATGCAGATCATCGGCAATTATTTCGCCGAGGACCGGTTGCTCAATGTAGCGCATCGCTACCAACAGGTGACCGATTGGCATACCCGCGCGCCAGCGGCATTCATGTAGATGAGCGGATTTCATCGTCATGCCGTTAGAGACACTTGGATTCACCTTTTCGGCATTCGTTATGCCGATGAAATCGAGTGTTGTGGCACTTCGTGTAGAGACATTGCCATAATCGCGGGTATCAAGGAGTCTTACGCAACCGAAATTAGCCAAGGCGTGGGGCTTGCTCAGTACGTTACGGTCAAGTAAGCCATGATTGCCCCCCACCTGCTGGCGGCCGACGAATTGGGTATTCGACTGGAGGTGGTCAACGGGCTGACGATCTGGGAGGCGCAACCCCTCTACAAGCATCAGAAGGCTGTCGAGCGAATCGCGCAATCCATCCGCCCGAGCCCCGATGCCTCGGAGTGCCAATGTGTCCACGCCCTGGATGTCTATGTGCAGTTCGCGAACGGTCTCAAGCGCCCCGATATTTCCGTTTTCTGCCGGGAACCCACCGAGACCGAGCAGGAGACGGTTCTAACGCTGATTCCAGAGGCGGTCATCGAAGTAGTGAGCAAGGGTTACGAGGCCAAGGATTTGGAAATCGGCCCGTCCTTCTACCTCTCTCAGGGGGTCAAGGATGTGCTGGTATTCGATCCTTCAACCCTGCTGGTGCTGCATGTCCGGCACGGCCACGTCGAGCGCAAGATCGCGCCAGTCGAAGTTCGGCTCCGCTGCGGATGCCTGGTAACCATCTGATTTTTATGAACATAGTGCATGGGCTTGACCCGTCCTAATCTGAGCGCAATAGGTACTGTTATATGCAATGGGAAACCGTAATCGGGCTGGAAATACATGCCCAGCTCGCGACCAAGTCAAAAATTTTCTCTGGCGCCGCCACCGCCTATGGCGCCGAACCCAACACCCAGGCCTGCGCGATTGACCTCGGCTTGCCGGGGGTGCTCCCGGTGTTGAATCAGGAAGCCGTGCGCATGGCGGTGAAGTTCGGTCTCGCCATCGGCGCGACAGTGGCGCCCCGTTCCGTGTTTGCGCGTAAAAATTACTTTTATCCCGATCTGCCCAAGGGTTATCAGATCAGCCAGTACGACCTGCCGGTGGTCAGCACCGGCCAGATGACCATCGAAGTCGATGGGATCGAGAAGGTCATAGGCATCACTCGCGCGCATCTGGAGGAGGACGCCGGCAAGTCCCTGCATGAGGATTTCCATGGATTCTCCGGTATCGACCTCAACCGCGCCGGCACGCCGCTTCTCGAAATCGTCTCCGAGCCCGACCTCCGCTCGGCCAGGGAAGCCGTGGCCTACATGAAAAAGCTGCATTCGCTGGTGCGCTACCTCGAAATCTGCGACGGCAACATGCAGGAAGGCTCGTTCCGTTGCGACGCCAACGTCTCCATTCGACCCAAAGGGCAAGAGAGATTCGGCACCCGCGCGGAGATCAAGAACCTCAACTCGTTCCGTTTCGTCGAAAAGGCGATCAATTACGAGATCGAGCGGCAGATCGAAATTCTCGAAACCGGCGGCTCCGTCATTCAGGAAACCCGGCTTTACGACTCGGTCAAGGACGAAACCCGCTCCATGCGCAGCAAGGAGGAAGCCAACGACTACCGTTATTTCCCCGATCCTGATCTGCTTCCACTGGAAATTACAACCGACTTCATCGAGTCTGTCCGCGAAGGTTTGCCGGAGCTGCCCGACGCGAAACGCGAGCGTTTCCAGACGCAATATGGCCTCAATGATTACGATGCTGGCGTACTCACCGCCACCCGCGAACTGGCGGACTATTATGAAGCCGCGGTCGGTGCCGCTGGCTGTGACCCCAAACTTTGCGCGAACTGGGTGATGGGCGACCTCGCCGCCGCCTTGAATAAGGCTGGCCTCGATATCGAGCAGAGTCCGGTGCAGCCGGATCGGTTGGCGGGCCTGGTCCAGCGCATCGCCGACGACACCATTTCCGGCAAGATCGCCAAGCAGGTGTTCGAAGCCCTATGGGAAACCGGCCAAACGGCCGACACCATCATCGAGCAACAAGGCCTCAAGCAGATCACCGACACCGGAGCCATCGAGGCCATCATCGACCAGATCATCGCCGCCAACCCCGATCAAGTCGCGGGTTACCGGGCAGGCAAGGAGAAGCTGTTCGGTTTCTTCGTTGGTCAGGCCATGAAAGCCACGGGCGGCAAGGCCAATCCGGCGCAGCTCAACGAACTGCTGAAACAGAAGCTCCAGTAGGCAGGCGCGACTTGTCCCGCAAGGGATCGAGAACGGCTCCTATCAGACCCGGGGCTGAATACGGATTCAAGGTGACTGTCCAATAGGGCAGGGTGGAAGGTTCCACGGTCGTGTTCAAGCGCCTTAAATCGGAAAGGCAACTCGGATGGGCTAATGATGACCCGGACCATAGCCTATGGCAGGATCAGTTGAGCGGCATCATGAACTTTAAAGCGTTAGCTTTCCGCATCGTGCGGGATGGCAGTAAGCGAATGTTGCAACTCGTGCGAGCGGCCCGGCCAGGACATTACCCTGTTCTCGCCATAGTTTTGGTAGCCATGGTTTACGCCATCCACCAAATCATGAGATTACCCTTGGCGCCCATCCTTGAACCCGATTCCGAAACCTATTTGACCTTTCACCCAGTCCGTACCGCCGGGTATCCCCTCTTCCTGAAACTGTTCGGAGCGGAAACCGCCATTATTCTGCAGCCATGCCTGTATGCCGGGGCGCTGGCATTTCTGGGCATCATGGCCTGGCGATCCGGATTGGGCTTGATCCTGACCTTGACTTTGATGATCCTGGCGATGACTCACCGGGTGGTCAACCCGTACCACGCGGAAATCATGACCGAATCCTTGTTCATGAGTCTTCTGGTCGCTCATCTGGCCTTGCTGATTCGCTACTGTCGGCGGCCGGACTGGCGATGGGCCGCGGCCGCCAGCGTCATGGGAGGCTTGATCACGACCGTAAAGCCCAGCGGGTATGCCTTGCTGCCCGTGCTGGCGTTGATGGTATTGATGGTCCGCGGAGAGCTGGCAAACGCCGTCTGGAAAAACCTGGTGGCGGCGCTTATCCCCATGCTGCTGGTGATAGCCGCCGAGCGCGCGTACTCCCATCACTATCATGGATCCCAAGCCACCTCTCTGACGGGGATTCATTTTTTTGCCAAGGCGGGCATGATCGATGCGCCAGAACGTGCCTCGAGTGAAAGCGATCCATGGCGTAAGAGGTTACTGATCGCCTTGGAGGAGGATTTCGCCCCCATACGGCAACTCCTCCGGCAAGCCCCGGACTCAGGCATGCGAACCGCCATGGTCAATGACTATGAAACCTGTCTTGAATATCAATACCTTCGCCAAAAATCAGGCTGCCTTTGCATGAATTCTTCCGATTTCCGCGGCTTGGAAAATCCTGTCGTCGATTAAAAACGCTTCGCCGGTTTTGCCGAGGGAATTGATAATC
>Ga0172373_10008850_pt1 | contig 12675 bp, 24 predicted proteins | sample Lak10m_2_FD_114546 | JGI IMG/M metagenome (GOLD analysis project Ga0172373, IMG submission 114546) | Freshwater microbial communities from Kabuno Bay, South-Kivu, Congo - kab_092012_10m | ecosystem: Environmental > Aquatic > Freshwater > Lake | place: Democratic Republic of the Congo... | reverse complement strand
GCTCACCGCGTCGAGCGGCTCTGAACTCCTCGCCGTGATGAACGGCAGTGGGTCGGGGGTGGTGCTGACGCTCGGCAGGATAGAGGTCAGCGAGATCAGAACGGACGACGCGCTGGCCCTGTTCACGCTCGAGACGATCAGCGGCAGTCGCGGCGGCGACACGGTGACGCTCAACCCGATGGACACGGCGAACACGCTGCTCCCGGCGTCGAACGTGGACATCGTGCTGAACGCGGGCGTGACGCAGGCGAACGTGGACGCGCTGCAGATGGGAAAGCCGCAGCGCGGCGGCGATGCCTTCCCGCTGCGTCGGAAGAACGCCGTGCCGTTCGGCATCAGCGCTGGGCTGGCCTCGGGGATGGTCGGCGGGTTTGGCGGCAGGTTCGGCGGGATGGGGGACCTGTTCCGGCACGGCGGGCTGCGCCTGCCAGCGGATTCCGAGACGCAGGAGATCGTGCTGCAGGAGGGCGACGGCATCGCGCTGCTGCAGAAGGTCAACGCCGGCGGCTATGGCGACTACGAGATCACCGGCTACGTCTGCGTCGAGGACACCGGGTCTGGCGGGGGTGGTGGAAACACCTACAGCCGCAGCCGCGTGGTGAACGCATGAGGCAGTTGAAGCAATCCGTGGCGGCGAACGTCATGGTATTCGTGACGGATTCGACCGACCACGTCGCCGGTCTCGCCTCGGCGACGCTGACGATCACCGCCTCGAAGGACGGGGCCGCGTTCGCCTCGATCAGCCCGACAGTCACCGATCGCGGCAACGGCTGGTACAGCGTGGCGCTGACCGCGTCGCACACCGACACCTTGGGCGACCTCGCGCTGCACATCACGGCGAGCGGCGCGGACCCAACCGACCTGCTCTGTCGCGTCGTGGCCGGAAGCCTGGACGCCGACGTCTCGAGCCGGCTGGCGACGGCCGGATACACGGCCCCGGACAACGCCACGATCACCACAATCCAGGCGGACACGAACGACATCCAGACCAGGCTGCCCGCGGCCCTCATCGGCGGCAGGATCGACGCCACCGTGGGCGCCATGCAGACCGACACGCTGACCGCCGCCGCGCTGGCGGCGGACGCGGTGGCAGAGATCCAATCCGGGCTCTCCACGCTGGATGCAGCGGGGGTGAGGGCGTCCGTGGGACTGGCGAGCGCCGACCTAGACACGCAGCTGGCGGCGCTGGCAACGCTCATCGGCACCAGGGCGGAGCCGGGGGATGCGATGGCGCTGACCGCCGCCGCGGTCGACGCGATCTGGGACGAGGTGCTGGACGGAGGCTTCACCGGGCGGGAGCTGATGCGCGGATTCGCCGCCGCCCTCCTGGCCAAACTTTCCGGGGCCGACGCCAACGCGCCGGTGTTCCGGGACGTCGCAGACGCGAAGAACCGCATCACGGCCACCACGGACGCGAGCGGGAACAGGACCGCCGTCGCGCTTGACCTGACCTGATGTTCGCGCACGCGTTCTTCCCGGGCGCCTTCTTCGCGCCGACATACTACCCGCCTGCCAGCACCACGCCGCCGGCGACCAGAACGGTCTACGAGGGGCGCCGGCCAGAGGACGAGGACGACGAGGAACTGGCGATCGTGCTGGCGCTATTCCGGCGCCTCGCCGAGGGCGAGGACAACGGCAGGTAGCGCCCGCGGTTCCCGAGCGGTTAGAATCCGCCGGCGAGGGTGCACGACCGAAGGGAGCACGGCATGGGACAGGAAGACCGCCTGACAGGCCTCGTCGGTTTCTCCGGCATGAAGGTGCCGGTGCGCATCGCCACCACCGCCGCCATCACCCTCTCGGGCGAGCAGACCATCGACGGCGTGGCCGCCGTCACCGGGGACCGCGTGCTGGTGAAGGACCAGGCCTCCAGCGTCGACAACGGCATCTACGTGGTCGACACCGGCGACTGGAACCGCGCCGCCGACTGCGACGGCCCATACGACCTCGTGCAGGGCTCGGTGGTCTACGTGAACGCCGGCAGCACGAACACCGGCTTCTGGTACTGCACCACCGCCAACCCGATCACGATCGACTCGAGCAGCATCGTCTGGGCGCGCGCGAGCTCGGTGCTGGCCGCGGTCTCGGCATACATCCAGACGCTGCTCGACGACACGACGGCCGCGGATGCGCGCACGACGCTCGGCGCTGCGGCGAGCGGCGCGAACGCCGACATCACGAGCCTTACGGGCCTGACCGCCGGAAAGACCTACACTGCGCGCTCCTCGGACACCGTGCTCGGAACGACCGACTACGGGCGCGCGTTTGCGGCGACCAGCACGTTCACGCAGACGATCACCGCCGCCGCTACGCTCGGCAGCGGGTGGTGGTGTTCCTACCGGAACAACGGCACGGGGATCATCACCCTGGACCCGAACAGTTCCGAAACCATCGACGGGAACACGACGCTCAAGCTCTACCCCGGAGAGTCGTGCGAAATCCACTGCGACGGGTCGAGCTTCACGACCACGGGACTCAGCACAGGCTGGGTCTACATGATGAGCGGGACGGCGTCCTCGTCGGCATCGCTCGACTTCGCCGGACTGACGGGATTCACCGACTACAAACTCATCATGGAAAACCTGCTGCCAGCCACCGATGTTGTGAGCATCGGCTTCAGGTGCAGCACGAACAACGGCTCGTCCTACGACTCCAGCGCGATCTACTACGCGGGCGGGGAGAGGGCGTACACGACAGGCGTGTATGACGGGTCCGCCGGAAACACGCGCCTGTACATGATGTCGTCTATCGGAAACGCGGGGCACGGATACTCTGGCGAACTTACTGTGTTCAATCCAGCGTCCAGTTCACACAAGATTTTCACGGAACTAAGCGCCGCATTGCTTTCGGACGGCAATATGTGGGCGCACTTCGGCGGCGGACGGTACGCCTCGGGTAGTGTCGTGAACGGCATAAACGTCGCGTTCAGCAGCGGGAACATTGCTTCCGGCACGGTGCGCGTCTACGGTCGAAAGAGGACGTGACCATGCACAAGATCGTGAACGGCGTTCGAGTCGATCTGACGCCAGAGGAGATCGCGGAATTCGAGGCAGCCGAGGCGACGTTCGCTGCGGGCGCGCACAACGCAGGCATCGACCGGCAGATCGTCGCCGTCGAGTCCGCCAACCCCATGACCCACCGCGCGCAGCGCGAGGGCCTGTACTCGATCGCACTGCTGGCCGACCTCCTGAACGCCGCCGTCTCCCAGATCGAGGCCGAGATCCGCACGATCCCGGGGCACGAGACCTTCCAGCTCACTCGCCTCCCGGACCTGAAGCAGAACGCCGGGATGGTGCGCATCAAGACCGCCGACGACGCCATCAAGATCCTGCGCGCCCAGAGGCTGACGTGAAGGGGGCGTCGCGCGCGCTCGCCGCCTTCGTGCTGCTCGGCGTGCCGTTCGCCATCACCTCGGTGCTGGCCGGCGTGGCGGGCCTGGTACTCTCCCCGCTCTACGGGGTGAACGACTACGCGAAGAACCTGCTGCGCGCTGCGGACAAGCACGCCGCCGCCCTCCTCGGATTCGACGGCCGCTCCACCATCAGCGCCGAGTGCGGCGCCAGCACCTGCAGGGCGTGCGCACTCTTGTGCCGCGCGATCGACTGGATCCAGAAAGGCCACTGCGAGGGCGCCGCCCTGCGCGAGGGCACCAAGAAACCGTAGTCGGGGGAGGAAAGGGTGGCGGACAAGAACATGCGCAAATACGACCTCTTCGAGATCAAGGTGGCGACCTTCCTGATCGGCCTGTGCGGGGTGATCGCCGGGGTGTCGACCTACGGCCCGACCGACAGCCTCTTCGTGCGCGCGCTGCAGGCCACGCCGATCGCGCACTCCTGGGGCGTGGCGCTGGTCGCGGTCGGCGGGTGGACGCTGGCGGCCGCCTTCCAACCGACCCGCGCCAACCGCCACCACGCCCTGACCGCGAGCTGGCTCATGCTCTGGGCGACCTTCGGGATCTTCCTACACTGGGGGCGCATCACGCTCCCGGCCGCCCTCGTCTGGGTGCACGGCACCGCCGCGCTCGTGACGCTGGTGGTCGACGTGCACGCCCACGCCAGGGCTATGGAGCGCACCCGGAGCGCGAGCGGTGGACAAGCGCTCGGTTGAGGCCGGCACGCTCGCGTGGTTCGCGGGCCTCCTCGTGGAGGTCCAGCAGATCCTCGTCGCCTTCCCGTTCGTGAGCTTTATGGTGGTGGCGGTGGGCGGCGCGTTCGCCGCTGGCGCCTTCGCCATCGAGACCGGCACCACGAAGAACGGCCTGCGCTCGCGGATGATCCGCGCCATGTTCAGCTGCAGCATGCTGGCCTTCGTCTGGACGTACTTCCAGTGGCCGATCCCGCTCGGGCTTGCGGCCGCCGGCGTGGTCGCCGTCTACCCGCAGCAGATGCTCGAGTGGGCCCGCGACATTCTCAAGGCAGCGGGCGAGGCCCGCGCGAAGGGGGGGAAGTAATGGCAACGCTGAAACCGGACGAGGCCGAGGGCGGCGCGCGCATGTGCGCCTTCCTCGACACCATCGCGCACTCCGAGCTCGGGCCCAAGCTGATCGAGGCCACGGATGACGGGTACAACGTGATCGTGGGGAGCACGCCACAGAAGCCCATCCTCTTCGGCAGCTACGCCGAGCACCCCCGGCGCTACCAGGCGAACATGAACTCCGACGCCGCCGGCCGGTACCAGTTCCTGGGCCGCTACTGGCAGCACTACAAGGCGCAGCTCAAGCTCCCCGACTTCGGCCACCGCTCGCAGGACCTCTGGGCCATCCAGCTGATCCGCGAGTGCAAGGCGATCGCCATGATCGAGGTCGGCGCGATCGAGGACGCCATCCTGTTCTGCCGCAGCCGGTGGGCATCCTTTCCGGGGGCCGGGTACGGGCAGCACGAGAACCGCATGGCGGACCTCGTGGCCGCGTACCGCAAGGCGATCGAGGTGTACGCGTGACCCCGGCCACGATCGGCCTGATCGTGCTCTGCGTGCTGCTGGCGATCTCCACCGCCGGGAACGCCTACTTCTGGCACGAGAGGGACGGCCTCATCCAGCGCGAGGCGACCGTCCAGCAGCTGCAGCGGGACACCCGGGAGGCCGCCAACACCTGCACCCGCAGCGTCGAGGACCTGGGCAAGAAGGGCGCCGAGCGCGACCAGCGCCTCGCGGCCGCGCTCTCGAGGGTGGCGCCCGCCGTGGCCGCCGACCAGCGCGCGGCGCTCGCGGCGCTGGCCGCCAAGCCCGACGACCCGAAGGACCTGTGCGGGAGCCTGGAGCGCTACCTGCGCCGCCAGCTCGAGGCCGAGAGGGGGGGAACGCCATGAGGGTGCTAGCAGCCATCGCCGCAGCCGCGCTGACGGCCGCCTGCGCCACGCAGGAGGTCGCGCCCGGGGTAGTGAAGCAGGCCACGCCAGAGCCGCCCTGCGACGCCGGGAAGGCCCCCAAGGGCCGCGTCTACCCGGCCGACAGCCTGACCGGGCAGGAGGACATCTACCAGATGGGGGCGGCGCTCTGGGCCGACCGGCTCGCGCGCCGGGCCTACCAGCGCGAGGCCGAGGCCTTCATCGAGGAGTGCACGCGGCGCTGATCTTGCGCCCGATCCACCGCATCACCGGCACCGCCATGCTGTTGCCGAGCGCCTTGTAGCGCGGGCCGTCAGCGGCAGGCTTGTTGCGGTGAGGTACGAGCGTGTAGTCGTCTGGAAATCCTTGTAGGCGCTCGCACTCTCGCGGTGTGAGGCGGCGCACTTGCATGGCGGTCTGCACGGCCGGCACCGCCGTCGATCCGTTGTTCTGTGCCTGCAGCGTCGGCGCGAACTCCTCGGTGACGAACGTGCCGCCATCGGTGTCGAGTGGCCCGGTGCGCTCGTTCCACGCATCATGGTCTTGCCGCGCGTTGAATGCCACCGCCACCTGCCCGCCGCCATTCGCGTGGCTGCCGTCGTGCTGCATCGCGCGCAGCGTCGGCGACACGTCGGCGGATGCGTCGGCGCCGTGATCCTTGGCGGAGAAGGCGATGTACGTCTGCTGCTTCATGCCCGGCCCCGCGGCCAAGGCACCGGCAACGGCACGGACCTCGTCGCGCTGGTTCTGCGTGAACCCGATAGCGCCGTCAAAGCCGCCCCCGATTACGGGGATCAAGTGTCCGGGCTTCGTGTCCGAGTCCGCACCCTTCGCGTCGCGCTCCTGCAGGCACCACGCCACATCCGGCAACAGGGAAGATGCGGCCGGTGTAGGCGTCCTGCCCGTTGAGCCCCCCCCGTTGTGGGCGCCATCGGTCAGCGCGCCGCAGGTTTCGGGGATCAGGTGATTTCCTGCGGCGGCTTCGTCTCGGTTGAAGTTGTGGCGACCGCACAGAGTGCCTGCCGTAGCGCCTCCGGCAGTACCTTCCCCCGCTTCTCGGCGCGGCGCAGAATCCCCGCGCAGGCCCTCGGGCTCAAGAAGAACCGGCGGTCGATCGGCCCACGCTCCAGCGTCGAGGAGAGCGAACACGCGACGGCGCCGCTGCGCCACTCCGAACCATTGCGCGTCCAGCACGGCCCACTCGACGAGGCCGTTTCGCCCGAGCGCCACGCCTTCTGTTCCCCACCATTCGCGGGGGACAGCGAGCTCGCATCCTGCCATCGCACCAACCACGACAGCAAAGTCTCGGCCGGCGTTGCTGCTGAACGCTCCGGGGACGTTTTCCCACAGGAGGAATCGTGCCCCGCAAAGAGATCGTGCTGCATGGAAGACCCTCACCTGTTCGCTGAATAGACCGGAGCGTGCGCCCGCGAGCCCCGCACGTTTGCCGGCCACGCTCAAGTCCTGGCACGGCGAGCCGCCGACGACGAGATCAATCGGCCCAAGCGCGGCGATGCGCTCGTCGGTGATCTGCGACACGTCGCCAAGATTCGGGACGTCGGGGTAGTGGTGCGCCAGCACGGCAGACGGGAACGCATCCACCTCGGCCACGCCGACGCATGTCCAGCCCAAGGGCTTCAGCGCCACGCTGCAGGCCTCGATGCCGGAGAAGATGGAGAGGAACCTCACGGCCGCACCCACTGCGTCCACAGCCCACGCACCCACGAGGCCGCGTACAGGAACGACAGCGCGAATATCCCCCACTGCCCCGCCTGCCAGGTGGCGTAGAACCAGAACGGCTGCGCCATCAGGCCGAACACCGGCGCCCACCGCCGCACGCCCGCGCGACGATCCTGCGACAGGAACACCGCCGACACGCCGAACACCGCGATGAAGAACTGCTCGATCATGGGCAGGGCGGGAGCGACCGCTCGAGGCGCTCGATCTCGTGGACCACGATCGCGTCCGCCGGATCCACAGGCCCCATCACCTCCTGCAGCGCGGACCCCAAGATCAGCAGCCGCCGCACATCGCGCATGCCGGCGAGCTCGTCGTCGGCCTTCTTCTGGGTCAGCTTCTTCTGCGCTACCCACCGCGGGTAGGCCGCCAGGCGCATGCGCAGCTCACGGTCGACGCAGGCCACGGCGCGCTCCAACTGAGCGCGCCGCTCCACGTCGGCCACCGCGGAATCGACATCGGGCCCGAGCAGATCCACGGCTACTCCACCGCGCCGCCGGCCAGATCCACCGGCGCCACCGACACGCGCGGGGACTGCCCGAGGAACGCCGCCAGCGCGCCCGCGCCATCGGCACCGGGGTGCACCTGCGCGCGGAAGGTGAGCTCGACCGTGCCGCCCTCCTTGGGCGCCAGCGCGATCTTGTTGATGCGCGCCTTCTCGAAGACGACGTCGTCGGCCTTCTTCGCGCCGTGCAGGGTCAGCACCGCATCGAAGTCGCCCGACCAGGTGAGCGGCCCCAACTGCGGGAAGCGCAGCACCGGCAGGTGCTCGGAGGCATCCACCAGGGACAGCTGCCCGGTGGCCTCGACGTCGGACGCGTAGAGCGCCGACTTCAAGGTGCCCGAGAGCTGGCCGAGGAAGTCGTTCGAGACGTCCGCCACCAGCTTAACGTCGGCGCCGAGCACCGGATCCTCGCCGTGCTTTTCCTCGCGCAGGTTCACGTGCGCGACCTTCGCCTGCAGCTTCTCCAGCTTGAAACGGGACATGCGTGGTACCTCCTCGGTTAGAACGGAATGTCGTCTTTCATGTCGTCGAAGTGCCCGCCGCCGGGCTTCTTGGCGCCGGCGATCGCGGGCGCCTGCAGCGTGACGCCGGCCGCCGCGAGGGTGGGCGGCAGCCACGCCGCCACCTTGACCGGATCGTACCCGGCCTCGACCGCCCAGTCGTGCATGGACTGGCAGGCCTCGGTGAGCCGCGCCACCGGCACGAGCTGCAGGCTCCCCACGCGCAGGTGCTCGAGCAGCCGCGGCACCTCCACCCTGCAGGCCGCCGCGAAGTCAGAGAGCCCGACCACGACGTCCGGCGACACCACCGCCTCGGTAGGCCGCGCGCCCTCGCGCTGGCTGGCAAGCGAGGCGCGCACGCGGTCCTTTACGTCCACGATCGCGTCCGCCCAGTAGCGCAGCTTCGCGCCGTCGACCTTGCCGCGGTATTCGCGCAGCCGATCGACCGCCTCGGTGAAGACGCGCTGCAGGTCCGGGATGTTGCGACAGCGCAGGATCGCGCGCTGCGCCGCCCCGGCATGCGCCTCGGCCGCCTCCTCGGGCGAGGGCTCGGTGGCCGCAGCCCGGTCGATCGCCTCGCCCTCCATCAGCCAGTGCATCAGCGCCTTCCCGGTCTCGGCCGAGATCCGCGTCTCTTTTCCCCAGAACAACCTGGTCCGATCCTTGGAGGCGCGCGCGATGTTCCCGTCGACGTCCAGATCCAGCATGGTCGTGAACTCGTACTCGATGCCCGCGCGCTGCACCGGGGCGAGGCCCACCTTCTTCGGCTTCTGCCCCTTGGTGCCGTCGCGCTTGGTGTACTCCTCCATGACGTACTGGGTCTTCGCGCGCATCGTGCAGATGATGTGCGCCGAGCAGCCGAGCAGGGATTCGACGAAGTCGTTCTGCTCCGGCGTGGCATCCTTCCAGGCCTCGAACTGGTTCGACGAGCGCGAGCGCAGCAGGTCCACGGTCTCGAGGATGCCGCCCGCACCCGCCCAGGCATGCGAGATCTGGTCGAGCACGATCACCCGGCAGCCGGCCCGCTCGAGCGCGCGCATGGCGCCGACGTAGCGCGCCGGGGTGTAGGGCGCCTGCAGCTCGATGACGTCGAAGGGGAGGATGTGCGAGTAGAGCGCGGCCGACCGGCGCTCGGTGTCGACCACGCCGACCTTGCCCTCGAGGGTGCCCTGCGCGTGCCCGGCCTCGAGGAGGTACTCCACCATGCCGCGGGCGAGCAGGAGCGCCCCGGTGGTCTTGCCGCCACCCGAGGCGCCGCACAGCGCCATGCGCGCGAGCGCCTGCGAGCGGACGGCACGCCGGATCTCGAACTGCTCGTCAGCCATTGCCGGGCTCCCGAAGCGGAGCGGGTTGCGGGTGCTGCTCCGCCACGTGCGCGCGCAGCCGCCCGCGGAGCTCGGCCAGGTCGCGCGCCTCCCGCAGGTAGCGGTCGTACTTCGCCTTCCACTCCTTCGATTCCTTCTCCGAGGTCCAGGGCGAGTGCGCGACGAACAGCGCCGCCGCCTCGGTCTGGATCAGGCGGCAGGCCCGGTTGATCAGGTTTACATCAGCATCGGTGAATCGCGGCACGGCTCCTCCAGCGTCGATAGGCCGCCTCGAAGCGGTCCCGTAGTTGCACGAACTCCTCGTCCGTGAGGGCAGCGAGCTGCCCGTCGTCGGCAAGCGCGGTGAGGGAGAGCAGGCGAACCGGCACGCCCTCCTCCGTCGCTTCCAGATCCTCGAAGAACGCGATCGCGCGCAGCCACTCGCCGGCCGCGCGCTCGAAGTCCACCATCATCTCCATCGCGCGAGCTCCGCAGGCGAGGCGACGAGGTCAAGGCAGGTGTGGATCCACGGCCCGCCATCGGCCGAGTGCGCGACCCACTGCTGGCCGGCGCAGTCCACCGGCGCTCGATCGCGGTACGGATCGAACCCCGGGCGCCGGTAGTACTCGCGCGCGGTCTGCTCGGACACGATCGAGGCATCCAGATCCAGCGCCCCGACCAGCGCGGCCAGCACGAACATGAGGCCGAACGCGCGGCGGATCATGCGCGGGCCTGCTTGCGCGCGCGCACCAGCGCCACGGCCCGGCGCATCTTGGCCTGCTGCACGGCGACCGCCTCGACGTGGTGCGGGAACGGCCAGCCGCGCGCCGGATCCCAGACCACGCGCGCCGTGGCCGGCAGGAGCGGGCGGTGGCGCTTGCGCTTGGCGGCGCTCATCGCTGCACCTCGAACGACACCTGCCCGCGCTTCGAGCCCACGCCCTTCAAGAGCTGCGGGAAGCCGGTCTGCTCACCCTCGGCCACCAGGTACGAGATCAGCGAACGCACGTAGTTCGCCGCCGCGGTGGCCGAGTGGTGCGGGTACATCGAGCGCGCCAGCTCGTCGATCGACACCCACCCGCGCCGCCAGCCGTGCTCGTCGAACATGCGGCAGGCCTCGGCGGGCGCGTTGCGGTTGAGCCAGGCGACCTGCCCAGAGAAGTGCGTGGTCTTGATCAGCGACACCACGCGTTCGACGGAAGGCTCGTGCACGGTGCTCATGCCGCCTCCCCGAGTTTGCGAAGCAGGGCCTCGGCCTTCAATGCGTACTCGACAGCCGCCTTCGAATCGCGCAGCGCGCTGGCTTCGATCCAGACCTTGCGCGCCTCGTACACCGACGCGCGGACCATCTCGACCAGCTCAGGGTAAGCATTGCCAGCGCCGAACAGGTACGCCGCATCCTCGATGGGGCGAAGGTGCTGGTGCTCGAGCGCGCCCCACGGAAGCGGGGTCGCGGGTTGCAGTTGCGTCTTGGTGGCCATCGGATCCTCCAGGTTCATCGCCCCGGGATTGGGGCGCCACGACCCCATGAAACCATACCCCGGCCAACATTGCAACAGGTGATTGCATCCCGCCCGGACTTGCGGTAACGTGAAGCCATGACGAGGACGGAGAGGAAGGGCGAGGCAGGGTGGTACCGGCAGATGATGGCCGAGGCAGGCGCGCGGCGCGCGCGCGTGCTCAAGGCGAGGAGGGCCGGTTCCACCCTGCAGGAGATCGCCGACCAGGAGGGCGTCACGCACCAGCGCATCAGCGCGATCCTGCGGGCCGCCCAACGCGACGAGGCCAAGGCGAAGGTTCCACGTGAAACACGCTAGGACCACGCCGTGAGCGTTAAGGTCATGGCGCTGGTCTGGGACCACTACCCCGAGGGCGGTGGCGAGATGCTGGTCGCGCTGAAGGTGGCGGACCACGCCGACCACGCCGGCGACAGGATCTGGCCGGGAATCGCCAGCCTCGCCGCCCAGACCCGGCAGTCCGAGCGCAGCGTCCAGCGGCACCTGCGGACAATGACCGAGCGCGGCTGGCTAGAGCTCGTGCGCCCCGGCGGCACCGGCCCGGGCAGCACCGCCCACTACCGCATCCCGATCGACCGGATACTGGCCGAGGTCAACTCCAAGGGCGTCAAGTTGTCACCCATCGAAAGGGTGACACCGGAGGCCGAAAAGGGTGACAAATCCGACAATAAGGGTGACACAGCTATGTCACCCGAACCGTCATTAAAAGCAACCGTCAGGAAGGGCACCCGTTCCAGCGAGGCCAAGGCCTCGCCGGTCGCCGCCTGCTTCCAGGCCTACCGGGACGGCATCAAGGCGCTCTACAACGCCGAGTACCCGCCGAGCGCCACGGCCAACGGGATCCTGTCCCGGGTGGTCGGCATGCTCGGCGCCGAGCCGGCGCTGGCGGTGGTGCGGTACTACCTCGCCTCGAAGAAGCCCTTCTACGCCACCCGCAGGCACGCGCTCGAGATCCTCGCCAAGGACGCCACCGGCCTCTGGCTCGAGATCCAGTCCGCCTCCGGCACCGCCGGCGCCAAGGCCCCGACCAAGTCGACCGCGTACCTGATCCTGCAGGGAGGGCGCGAGCTGATGCTGGACGACTACCCCGTCGCCGACCACCTCTCCACCGCCCGCCGCGTGCGCTCCGACTACGCCGGGATGATCGAGGCGAAGAAGGCCACCTCGATCGCGGTGCTGGTGGGACAGGAACGAAAGACCTTCAGCCTGGACGAGGTCCAGCGGTGAGCGTGCGAATCATCACCGGCGACTGCTTGACCGTGCTCGGGTCGCTGCTACTGGTGGAGGTAACCGCATGCTGAACGCCGCCATCCAGCACGACCTGTTCGCCCCGCACCCGCCCGCGGTCGAGCCCCGCCGCCAGGCCGTGCGCGACACCAGCCACGAGGCCATCGCCAAGCTGCGCGCCTCCGGGCAGGTGAGCCGCCGGCAGGCCGAGCTGCTGGAAGGATTCGCCCGCGCCCCTGTTGGCACCACCATGACCCGGCAGGAGCTCGCGCGCTCGCTCGGCTGGCAGATCAACCAGGTCTGCGGCCGCGCCAAGGAACTGCTTGACGCCGGCCGGCTGCGGGAAACGCAGAAACGCGAGTGCACGGTCACCCGGCAACCCGCCTGGGCGATCGCGCTCGCAAGCCTCGAGGAGGGTGACGATGTACGTCGTAGGGATTGACCCCGGCATCAGCGGCGCGCTCGCGCTGGTGGGCCCGGGCGCGCGCCTCCTGCGGGTGGCCGACATGCCGACCATGCCGCGAGGCTCGGGCGGCGCCTTCGTGAAGAACCAGGTGGCGCCCGC
>Ga0172373_10008846_pt1 | contig 12678 bp, 10 predicted proteins | sample Lak10m_2_FD_114546 | JGI IMG/M metagenome (GOLD analysis project Ga0172373, IMG submission 114546) | Freshwater microbial communities from Kabuno Bay, South-Kivu, Congo - kab_092012_10m | ecosystem: Environmental > Aquatic > Freshwater > Lake | place: Democratic Republic of the Congo... | reverse complement strand
GCCATCGTGTTCACCCTTGCAATGCTGCTGGGTATGGTCATCTTCGAGATGCTGGAACGCCGTCGTCTCGCACTTGCCTCGGCGCACTGATGTCCCGCCTTCTGCCCGCCTGGCTGACAGGCTATCGTCGCGACCTGCTGGCAGGTGACCTGTCGGCAGGGCTCATCGTGACGGTGATGCTGGTGCCGCAAAGCCTGGCCTACGCGATGCTCGCGGGCTTGCCGCCGCAAATGGGGCTGTACGCGAGCGTGCTGCCCATCATCGCGTACGCGGCGTTTGGCACCAGCATGACACTGGCAGTGGGGCCGGTGGCTGTGGCGTCGCTCATGACGGCAAGCGCGCTCACGCCGCTCGCGGCCCAGGGCTCGCCCGAATACGCGGCGCTGGCCATGACCCTCGCGCTGATCTCGGGTGTCATGCTGCTGGTCTTCGGGCTGATGCGGCTGGGCTTTCTTGCCCATTTCCTGAGTCACCCGGTCATCAGCGGTTTCATCAGCGGTGCGGCAGTCCTGATCGCGATCGGTCAACTGCGTCACGTGCTGGGCGTGAAAATCGAGGCGGAAGGGGTGGTACAAACCGTGGTGGCTCTGGTCACTGCCCTGCCGCGCACCAACCTGGTCACGCTCGCGATCGGCTTGAGTAGCGTGGTGCTGCTGGTGCTCGCGCGCAGCCGGCTTCCCGGCTGGCTGGCGGCAGCGGGGCTTGCGCGGCCTCGCGCCGAGTTGCTTGCAAGGCTTGCGCCCATGGCGGTGGTCGTCATGGCCACCGTGGTGGTGGCTGTCTTTGACCTTGACCAGAGCGCGAAGGTGGCCGTGGTGGGGGCGGTGCCAGCAGGGCTCCCGCAGCTTCCCTCGGTCACGCAACTGTTTCCTGGCTGGGAATCGCTGCGCGAACTCGTTCTCCCGGCCTTGCTCATCTCACTGGTCGGATTCGTGGAAAGCGTGTCGGTGGCGCAATCGTTTGCGCTCAAGCGTCGACAGCGAATCGACGCCGATCGGGAGTTGTTGGGGCTGGGTGCCGCCAATGCGGCGAGCGCACTCTCGGGCGGGTTTCCGGTCACCGGTGGTCTCGCCCGGTCGGTGGTCAATTTTTCAGCAGGGGCCAACACGCCGTTTGCGGGTGTGGTGAGCGCGCTCCTCATGGCCGTGGTGCTCATGCTTTTTACCGGTTGGTTTCGCGCCATGCCGCATGCGGTGCTGGCGGCCACGATTCTGGTGGCGGTGACGAGCCTGATTGATCTGAAGACGCTTCGCGAGGCCTGGGCCTACGACCGGGGCGACGCGCTGGCACTCGCAGTCACCGCCCTGGGGGTGATTGTTCTGGGCGTTGAGCACGGCATCGTGCTGGGCGTGATGCTCTCGCTGGCGGTGATTGTCTGGCGCGGAAGTCGGCCGCACATTGCAGTGGTCGGGCGCATGCCGGGCACCGAACACTTTCGCAATGTCGAGCGTCATTCGGTGGAGACCGTGCCAGGGTTGCTGATCCTGCGCGTCGATGAGAGTGTGCTGTTCGCGAACGCCATGCAGGTTCGTGACCGGGTGGATTCCCTGCTGGCGGCAGATCCTGCCATTCGCCGGGTGGTGATTTCCTGCGCGGGGGTTAACCAGATCGACACCACGGGTCTCGAGATGCTGGTGGCCCTCGAGGCTGATCTCCGTCGCCAGGCGGTGATGCTGGTGCTCGCCGAGGTCAAGGGGCCGGTGATGGACAGACTGGCCGGCACCGGATTGGGTCGCGAGATGGCGGGGCGTGTGTATTTGAGCCTGCACGATGCGGTGACGGCAGCCTGAGCAGTCGTTCACTGTCGGGCGTCGTTTCACTGGCGTTTGATTGCGGTGCTGGCGGTTTGAATACGGGCTAGAGTGGACGTCCCCGATCCTGCACATGGAGTTCGCGCATGAACACTCCCAGACGCATTGCAAGCGCTGCCCTGGTCTCTATCCTGGCGGCGCTGCCGGCGGGGTTTGCGTGGGCGCAATCAGGCTTTCCCGATCGACCCTTGAAGCTCGTGGTGCCGTTTCCGCCTGGCGGGGGTACCGATGCGGCGGCGCGCCTGGTGGCGGCGGCGCTCTCGTCTGAGTTGCGCCAGCAGGTGGTGGTCGAGAACCGGGGCGGCGCTGGTGGGGCGATTGCCGCGCAGTCGGTTGTTGATGCCCCAGCCGATGGATACACCCTGTTCTTCGCAACCACGGGTACGGTCGCCATCAATCAGCATCTGTATTCGAAGCTGCGCCATAACCCGCTCACCGATCTCACGCCCATCGCCATGATCGCCTCGTTTCCCAACGTGCTCGTGGTGCATCCTTCGCTCCCGGTCAGGTCGGTGGCCGAGCTGATCGCACTGGCACGTGATCGGCAGGGGACGCTCACCTATGGGTCATCGGGCTCGGGCAGCTCAAGCCATCTGTCAGTGGTGTTGCTGGAGTCAATGACCGGCGTGAAATTCACGCATGTTCCCTACAAGGGATCGGCGCCCGCCATGACCGATTTTGTCGCCGGCCGCATCGACATGATGATTGACAATCCCACCACCAATATTCCCCTCGCGCAGGCAGGCAAGCTTCGCGCGCTGGGCGTATCAGGACGCACCCGCACCAGGCAGATGCCTGAGCTTCCGACCATTGCTGAGGCGGGGGTGCCTGGCTACGAAGTCACCATCTGGTATGCGCTCATGGGGCCGGCCCGCCTGCCTGAGGCCGTGGTGAGCCGGCTCGCGAAGGACGCGGGCACGGTGGTCGCATCGGCTAGGGTGAGAGAGGGCCTGGAAGGGCTGGGAACCGACCCGATGTATAGGGATGCGCGCGAGACGACCGCCTTCATCGCAGCGGAGAGCCGCAAGTGGGCGGAGGTGGTGAAGACATCCGGGGCCCGCGCCGACTAGCAGTGGTTGGAGCAATGTTCCTATCGCAGGGCGGGCGCCTCGCCGGGCGCGCCGCTTGCCTGCATGGGCTCAGACTGCGCTCGCTCCACCAGATCAGCCGGTAACTGACGCGCGGGCTGCACGCCCAGTTCGCGAAGCATTTCTGCCTGACGAATCACATTGCCGCGACCTTCGGCGAGCTTCTTCCGCGCATCGGTCCAGGCGGTTTGTGCCGAGTTGAGACGGCTGCCCACTTCGTCCAGCTTTTCAACAAAGCCCGACAGCCGGTCGTAGAGCTCGGCGCCCCGGCGCGCGATCTCCTGCGCGTTTCTGCTGCGCGCTTCCTGTCGCCAGAGATGAGCAACGGTTCTCACGACAAAGAGTAGCGTGGATGGGCTCACCAGCAGCACATTGCTTTCCCACGCCTCGGTGAACAGGCGCTCGTCATGGCTGACTGCGGTCATGAATGCGGGCTCGACCGGAACAAACATCAGAACGAAATCGAGCGTGTTGCCGTAGAGGGCCTGGTAGCGCTTGTCGGACAGGTCTTTCAGATGCGAACGCATGGACGCGAGATGGTCGCGAAGCGCGGCATCGCGCGTGGCGTCATCGGCGGCCGATACGAAACGGTCGTAGGCAATGAGCGAAAGCTTGGAGTCCACCACCAGGCAGCGCCCCTCGGGGAGCTGAATCACCACGTCGGGTTGTCGCCGCTGACCCTGTTCATCCACCCTGGAATCCTGCACCAGGTATTCATGCCCGCGACGAAGCCCGGCGGTTTCCAGTACGCGCTCGAGCACCAGCTCGCCCCAGTTGCCCAGGCGCTTGGCAGAGCCGCGCAGCGCCTGTGAAAGCTCCTGGGCATCGTCGCTCAAGGCGCGATTGAGCTGCACCAGTTCCTGCACCTGGGCCTTGAGCGCTGAGCGCTCCTTGCTTTCGTCAACGTAAAGCGTTTCGACCTTCTGCTGGAACTGGCCAATGCGTTCGCGAAGCGGCTCGAGCATGCCGCCCAGGTTCTTCTGGTTTTGCTCTGCGAACCGCTTGGAGTGCGATTCGAGGATGTCGCCCGCGAGCGTCCTGAACTGATGCCCCATTGTTTCGTGGGCGCGCTCGATGAAGGCCTGTCGCTCGGCGACCGCGGCCTGCGAGGTCTTGAGCTGTTGGCGCAGGGCCTCGGCCTCCACCTGAAGCGCTGACCGTTCGCGGGCAAAGCGCTCAGCCTGATCGGCGAGTGCTGCTGCCTGCTCGGCCTCATGTCGTCCACGGCTCAGAGCCCGGGCAAAGCCTGCGCCTAAAGCAAGGCCGATGAGTGCGCAGACAATGGCGATCAGTGCGTAGGCAAGCGAGTCAGGCATGGCGATCGATGGGTGGTGGGGGTTGAGACGATCTGGCGACCGAGATGAACCAGCCGAGCTTACGCCTATCGCGCGCTGAACCGCCTGGCCAGCGGATCCAGCAGCAGTCGTTCGCCTGCGTAAAAGAGCGCCACAATCGCCAGGCAGGCTGCAAGAACCGTGGTGAGATCGGCCGACCCCTGCGCGCGGAGCATCAGAAAGCCCAGGCCCGAAGTGGAGCCCAGCAATTCTGCGACCAGCGCAATCTTCCAGGCCACGCCGTAGGCAATGCGCAGCGCTCCCATCAGATAAGGCAGCAACAGGGGTAGCCCCACCTGAAGCACGATCCGGGTTCGCTTGCGCGTGAAGCTGGTGGCCATCTCCATCAGCTCGCGGTCGATCTGGCGCAGCCCCTCGGCCACGTTGATGAGGCAGAAGGGCGCAAGAATGGCGACCTGAACGAACATGATCGAAAAATGCCCGGGCGTGAACCAGATCGCCGCGAGAATGGCCCAGCCAATTGAAGGGAAGGCGTTGAGGAAGGGCTGAATCACGCCGCTCACGATTCCATCAAGCACCGGGACTGCGCGCGCCAGAAGCGCAAGCCCGCCGCCGATCACGAGCGCAAGCAGAACCGAGCCCATCACCCTCACGGTCGAGGCAACCGTATGCACCAGGAACTCGCTGTCGGTAAAGAGCGCGAGCAGACGCTTTCCCACTGCCACCGGCCCGGGCAGAACGAACTCCGGAAGATTGGCTGCCCCCGCAGCCCAGGCGGCAAGCGCAAGAATCACCAGCGTGTCCGCTAGCCAGAGCGAGGGGGATCGTCCCAGAAACACCGGGGTCGATGCTGCGGTGCCGGCAGACTCGCGAGGGTTCGATTTCATCGCGCGCCACCAAACTGTCTGGTGGTGAGCCGCTCGAGCGGGCCGAACAGCAGCCGGTCGGCGAGGGTGACTGCGATGATGATGAACAGGATCACCGCGAACAGCGTGGGCGTGTCGTAGTCCTGTCTTGCGATATTGATGACATAGCCCAGGCCGCGCCCGCCCCCAAACAGTTCGGCGGTGAGCGTCACTTTCCAGGCGACGCCGAACATGATCCGGAGCGTTGCCGCGGCAAAGGGCAGCAGCGCGGGCGCTACCAGCAGGCGCCAGCTGCGCCAGCGGGCGCGGCCAAAACTCGCGCCCATTTCAAGCAGTTCGGCATCGAGCGCAAGCAAGCCCTCACGAAGATTCACGAGCGCAAACGGCAGCAGCACGGCCACGATGGTGAACACCACCGTGAAGCTCGAGACCCCAAACCAGATGACTGCAAGAAGTGTCCAGCCAATGCCAGAAAACGCGCTCAGAAAGGGACTCATCCGCTGATGGATGGCCGGCGCGCTCCATCGGGCGTAGTGGGCGGCAAACGCAAGCAAAGCCCCCAGCACAAAGGAGATCACGATGGCGGATGCGATGTGGGCGAGCGTGGCAAAGAGATGGGGGAGGCGTTGCGCCGACGAGGCGAACGCGAGTACGGCCGCCGCCACCTCGCCTGGTGGCGGCAGTACATAAGCAGGAACATGGCCGACCGATGCGAACCAGGCAAGCCCGAGCGCCAGCACGAAGCCGAGCGCAAGCGTGCGCTGATGACGCGCCAGCCGGTCTGCTGCGACCAGCGCCTGCGTCATGAACGCAGGGTCTTGTCCCAGGTGTAGGCGCGAACATCAGGCACCTTGGCAACCATGCCCATGTCGCGCCCGATGTTCCAGGCGGTCTGTACCGCTTTCGAATGTTCATCGCCAAAGACCGCCGGCACGCGCGTCGTGCGATCAAACCACCAGTCGAAGAAAGCGCGGTCGATGTTGGCCTGTTTGGCGATGGCGCCAAATACCTCTTCGCGATTGGCGAGCGCGTAGGTGATGGACGCCTTCAGCATGCGGTTGAATTCATTGAAATGGTCGGCGCGTGCGGCAAGCTTGTCCGGGTAGGACACGTTGACTGCCGAAACCAGCGGCCCGTAGCGCTCATTCAAAATGACATTGGTTTCGCAGATGTTGGTGAATTCGCCGGTCTGCATGGCGCGCCACGCCTGGCTGTGGATGAGCGAGGCAGCGTCGGCCTGTCCGGTGGCCAGCGCGGCCGGCAGGTTGGGCGCCTGCACCTCCACCTGTCGAACGTCTCCGCCCTCGAGCGCCATGTTGAGGCCAAACTTGATGCGTAGCGCTTCGCGGACAAACATGTAGCCGGTTGAACGCAGCCCGTAGGAGGCGAGTGTCCGGCCCTTGAGCGCAGCGGGGTCGGCGATGGGGCTGCCTTTCTTCACCCAGACGCCGCCGCCTTCGCCCACCGGCGAGGCATGGAGTGCGGCCGACAGAATGCGCAGCTCAAGTCCGCGAGCGGCGGCTGCGGGCACGCCGATCACGGCAGTCATCACCACGTCAAACTGCTTGGTGGAGGTGGCCTGCAGAAGCTGCGGGATCAGCATGCCCGTGGCTTCGACATCAATCATGTCGGAACGCACCTTGCCGTTCCTGATCGCCCAGACCACCGCGTCATACGCTGGATCAAGCAGATAGGCATAGGTCACCTTGGGCTTTGCCTGCGCGCGCAAGGGGCTCGCGGCAAGTACGGCGGGCGCGGCGGTGGCCGCAAGAAAATGGCGACGGTTGGTCATGATGCAGAGTCCTCCGGTGCTGTGTTTTCAAGTGACTGGAACAGGCGCTGCAGGCGGTCGCGCAGCGCATCGAGTTCAGGATTACCCGACACCCTGCGGGGTCTGGGGGTTGTCACGCGAATGCTTTCGAGCACTCGCGTGGGCTTGTTGGAGAGAAGCACGATCCGGTCGGCAAGGACGATCGCTTCCTCAATGTCGTGGGTGACGAAGAGCACGGTGCGCCCGGTTCGCTGCCAGATGCTTTCGATCTCGGCGCGCAGCCGTCGCCGGGTGTTTGGATCGAGCGCCGAAAACGGCTCGTCCATCAGCACGATGGAGGGATCGACTGCGAGCGCCCGTGCGATGGCTACCCGCTGACGTTCCCCGCCCGATAGCATGGACGGATATTTGTGCGCGGCATCGGCAAGCCCCACCATGGCCAGCAGCTCGCGAGCCCGGGGCTCGCGCCGTCGTGCCTCGTCACGCCCCATGCGTAGCTCCACCCCCATCAGCACATTGGCGAGGGCATTGCGCCAGGGGGCAAGTCGCGGCGACTGAAACACGAACGCCACCTCCTGCCAGGCTTGCGAGGGTGGCTTTCCATCAACGGTGACCGAGCCCGATTGCGCGGCGAGCAAATCCCCGATCAGCCGCAGCGAGGTGGACTTGCCGCACCCGGACGGACCGAGCAGGCAGACAAACTCTCCGCGCCCCACCGAGAAGCTGATGTCGTCGTAGATGGCCTCGCCACCGAAGGCGAGACCCACCCGCTCGAAGACGATGGACGTGTCGGTCACGGCCAGTATTTCCAGCGGGTGCGACCTGCCGGGTCGTTGGCCGTGCGGCTGTGGACATCAAACAGCATGGTCTGCATGGCGGCTTCATGTCTGGGCCAGTGCGGCAGTGCTGGATGCGAAGGATCACCGCGGTGGGCAAACGCCGCCCAGGCGTCTCGCATCTGGGCGGCCAGACGGGCCATGGACTGCGGCTCACCACCGGCGAGCATGGGCGCCTGCCAGGCGGGCAGGGTGTCAAACATGAACGGGATTTCGCCGCAGTGGCAGGCACCAAAGCGATTACCCGCCGGGGCCCAGTCAAACCGGTAGACCCAGGCCGGCCGTCCCAGTGCCGCGAGCCGCTCGGCAAAACCATGCACCCCCGCGCCGAACGACGCATCGCCCAGCATGGCGCCCAGGAGCGACACATTGTCGCTGCCGCCTGCCCGCTGGCGGTATTCGGCCATCGCCTCGTCTGCGGCGGCCCCGAAGGTGCGGGCGAACACATCGCGAATCTGCTCGGGGGACGCGTCCCGAATCTTGTCGTCGGCGCCGAAGAAGGCGGCCATCTCGTATTGGGTGTAGCCGACCATCACGTCGCGCTCGGCTGCGCCTGCAAGGGCCGCCGACATCAGGTCTTCGCCCAGCACTTTTTCGTCAATCACCGGAATGAAGACGGGTGTGGTCGCGGCAAACGAACCGAGGCTGCGGGCGACGCCCAGCTGGGCCTCGTTGACGGCCTGGGCGTCGACGGTCTTCCATTGCGCGGGGTCGGTGATGTTGAGCGCCCGGGCCATGGCCTCCGAGATCTGCAGTGCCTTGGGCATGGAACGCAGGATGCGGCCAAATGGTGCGCTCTGGATGATCGCCCGGCGCATCAGTGCCCGGCTTTGCGGCTGTGCCAGCATGGCGAGCACTGACAGACCGCCCGCCGATTGACCGGCGACCGTGATGTTGTCGGGGTCGCCGCCGAAGGCAGCGATTTCGCGTGCCACCCAGCTGAGGGCCGCCATCTGGTCATGAAGGCCAAGATTGGGTTCGCTCACCCCCGGCACATGCATGAAGCCGAGCGCGCCCAGGCGGTAGTTGACCCCCACCACCACCATGTCGCCATGGCGCGCCATGGGAACGCCTGAGTACCAGTCAAGCGAGCCCGCGCCAGTCCAGAATGCCCCCCCGTGTAGCCAGATCAGGACTGGACGCCGGCGCTTGTCAGCAGCTGGCGTGGCGATGGTAAGCGTGAGGCAGTCTTCTCCCTGCTCGGCAACAAAGTCGCCCATGGCCGCACGCAGGCGCGAGGGCGGCTGTGGCGGAATCGGGCCGTTTTTTGTGGCGTCACGCTCGCCGGTCCAGGGCACCACCGGAGCGGGCATCGCAAAGCGCAGGGCGCCAACCGGCGGCGCTGCGTAGGGAACAGCTCGGAACACACTCACGCCGTCTTCGATGCTGCCGCGAAGCAGGCCGGCCGAGATGCGGGCGGTGGGCGATGCGCTCATTGCGCGACTCCTGGTCGATAAGGTCGCCGCATTCTAGGCGCTTGTCGCTGGGGGAACAAGCCCTCGGTTCATGGGTTCCCGGCGCCCGGGCGCGGGTAAGCTCATGCGGACCGGTAGAATCGGGTCTTCTCCCTGAGCGGCATCTTTCATGGTCCGTACCCGATTCGCGCCGAGCCCCACCGGATTCCTGCACATAGGCGGTGCACGCACCGCGCTCTTTGCCTGGGCGTACGCCCGGCATTTCGGTGGCACCTTCATTCTCCGTATTGAAGATACTGATCTGGAGCGCTCCACCCCTGAAGCCGTTCAGGCGATTCTTGACGGAATGAAGTGGCTGTCGCTCGATCCGGACGAGGGCCCGTTTTTTCAGACCCGGCGCATGGATCGTTACCGTGAGGTGATTGCGCGCATGCTGGCTGAAGGAACGGCGTATCACTGCTGGTCCTCGCCCGAAGAACTTGATGCCATGCGTGAGGCGCAGCGGGCCCAGGGGCTCAAGCCGCGCTATGACGGCCGGTGGCGCCCGGAAAACGCGCAAGGGCGTACGGCTCCCGCTGGTGTTCAGCCGGTCGTGCGGTTTCGCAACCCCGATGGCGGTGCGGTGGTCTGGAACGACCTGGTGAAAGGCCCCATTTCCATTTCGAATGACGAACTCGATGATCTGGTCATTGCGCGCTCGGACGGCACGCCCACCTACAACTTCTGCGTGGTGGTGGATGACCTGGACATGCAGATCACGCACGTGATTCGGGGCGATGATCATGTGAACAACACGCCGCGCCAGATCAACATTCTGAAGGCTCTCGGCGGGGTGCCACCCAGCTATGGTCATGTCCCCATGATCCACGGCGATGATGGGCAAAAGCTTTCCAAGCGCCATGGCGCCGTGTCGGTCATGCAGTACGACGAAGACGGTTTTCTGCCCGAGGCGGTCATCAACTATCTGGCCCGCCTGGGCTGGAGCCATGGTGATGACGAGGTGTTCAGCCGCGCGCAGCTGGTGGAGTGGTTTGACGGCTCGCACCTGTCCAATTCGCCCTCGCAGTTTGATACCGGGAAGCTCCGCTGGCTCAATCAGCAGTATCTGAAGCGCTCCGATGATGCGTGGCTTGCGGCGGCGATCCGCCCGCGGCTCATCCGTGCGGGTATCCACGCGGTGGCGCTGGCGGGCTCCGATGCGCCCGACCTTGCCGAGGTGTGTGCGTTACTCAAGGAGCGGGCGGCCACGCTCAACGAGCTCGCGGACAGTGCGCACATGTTTTATGGTGAGCCACGGCCCAAAGCCGCCGATCTGGCTGCCCACCTGACTGATGCGGTGCAGCCCGCGCTCAAGACCCTGGCCGGGCTTCTTCGCGATGCCGCCTGGACGCGGGACGGCATGCAGGCTGCGCTCAAGCAGGCGCTTGCGGCCCACTCGCTCAAGATGCCTCAGCTTGCCATCCCGGTCAGGCTGCTGGTGTTTGGCTTGGCTCAGACGCCGTCGGTCGATGCCTGCCTGGCGCTCATGTCGCGGGAGCGGGTGATCGAGCGACTGCTCACGCCGCCCAATCCGCAGGCCTGAGAGCTTACCCGCTCAGTCTTCAATCCGTTCAACAATCCGTCAGGTCAAGCAGCGATGTCTGGAAACACGTTTGGTCAGTTGTTCCGGGTTACCAATTTTGGTGAGTCGCATGGGCCGGCCATTGGCTGCATCATCGACGGTTGCCCGCCCGGACTCGCGCTCTCCGAGGCCGACATACAGGGCGATCTCGATCGCAGGCGGCCGGGCACCTCGCGTCACGTCACTCAGCGGCAGGAGCCGGATCGGGTCGAGATCGTGTCGGGGGTGTACGAGGGGCAGACCACCGGCACGCCCATCATGCTGCTCATCCGCAATGAAGATGCGCGGAGCAAAGACTACTCAAAGATCGCGGAAACCTTCCGCCCCGGCCATGCCGATTACACCTACTGGCACAAGTACGGTGTGCGTGATCCGCGCGGCGGGGGGCGGTCGTCGGCGCGCCTCACAGCACCCATGGTTGCGGCGGGCGCGGTGGCGCGGAAATGGCTGCATGAGCAACATGGCACGCGCATCTTCGGATGGATGTCGCAGCTGGGTGAAATCCCCATTCCCTTCACCGATGCCACGCAGGTTCCGCAGAATCCCTTTTTTGCGCCGGATGCCGGAATCATCGAGCAGCTGGAGGCCTACATGGACAGCCTGCGGCGGGCGGGTGATTCGTGTGGAGCGCGAATCGAGGTGACGGCCGAGTCGGTACCCGTGGGTTGGGGCGAGCCGCTCTACGACAAGCTTGATGCCGACATTGCCTGGGCGATGATGGGCATCAACGCGGTGAAGGGCGTGGAGATTGGCGCGGGCTTCCGCTCGGTCGCGCAGCGTGGGAGCGCACACGGTGATGAGCTCACGCCTGCCGGATTCATTGGCAACGAGGCGGGGGGCATTCTCGGTGGCATTTCAACCGGGCAACCCATCACCGTGTCCATCGCCATCAAACCCACCTCGAGCATCCGGGTGCCCCGCAGGTCAATCGACAAGGCGGGTGCGGAGACGGTGGTTGAGACCACCGGACGCCATGATCCCTGCGTCGGGATCCGGGCGGTACCCATCGCCGAAGCGATGCTCGCGCTCGTGCTGGTTGATCATGCTCTGCGGCACCGCGCCCAGAACGCCGACGTTCGAGTCGCCACGCCCCGGATTGCCGGGCGGGCTCCCGACTGAACCCGGTGGCCGCAGACGCCGGTTCGCGAACCCGTAATGGGGTTCGCGCGCTGTTCCTTGCCTACTTTCTGTTCGTCGGGGCGCTCTCGCCCTACCTGACGCTTTACCTCCACGAGGTGGGGCTGGGCGTGGCCGCCATCGGTCTGGTGATGTCGCTGTCTCCCGGCTCACGAATCGTAGGCCCGCTTGCCTGGGGCTGGCTCGCCGATCGAAGTGCGTCGCGAAACCGGGTGCAGCGTGCCTGCTCGGTGATCTCGCTGGCGGCGCTGATCGGGCTTTGGACCTCGGGTGCCGACGTGGGCTGGATTCTGCTTGCCTGTGCGGTGCTGTTCTTTTCAACCTCGGGGCAGATGCCGATCGCCGAAGCGATTGCCATCGAGGCGGCAGGACGCGATGCCGGGCGCTACAGCCGGATGCGGGTGTGGGGGTCGATCGGATTCATTGCGGGTGTGGTGATCACCGGGCCACTGTTCGAGGCGGTGGGGATTGTGTGGCTGCCCGGCTGGCTGATGCTGATGATGGTGGGCGTGCTGGCCTGCACGTGGGTGCTGCCTGAGGCCCCGAAGCGGCCATCAGGTCCGCGGCCTGCACCGCTCTGGAAGGCGCTCCGCGACCCGGCCAAGGCAGCGTTTTTCGCATCGGCCTTCCTGATGCTTTACGCGCACTCGGTCTTCTACACCTTCTTTTCGCTCTACCTCGAGGGGCATGGCTACGGGAAGGGCGCCATCGGGATGATCTGGGCAGTGGGCGTGGTCGCTGAAATCGCGATGTTTTATCTGCAGCGCCCCCTGTTCATGCGGTTTTCCGCGCTGTTCCTGCTGGGTTTGAGCGTGGCCGTGGCAGCGCTTCGCTTTCT
>Ga0172373_10008843_pt1 | contig 12679 bp, 15 predicted proteins | sample Lak10m_2_FD_114546 | JGI IMG/M metagenome (GOLD analysis project Ga0172373, IMG submission 114546) | Freshwater microbial communities from Kabuno Bay, South-Kivu, Congo - kab_092012_10m | ecosystem: Environmental > Aquatic > Freshwater > Lake | place: Democratic Republic of the Congo... | reverse complement strand
GCCCGGAAAGAGGCTGGACTTACGCAAGCGCAAGTTGCTGCGCGTATGGGAACCCAAACCCCGGCGGTCGCCCGGCTAGAAAGTGCTTTGGCCACCGGAAAGCATTCGCCGAGTCTGAGTACCCTGAAGCGTTATGCAAGAGCGTTAGGAAAGCGGGTAGAGGTACGTTTTGTTTGATGAGCTGGAAAATACAACGGATATTACGACCAAGGAGTCGATCATGACCCATGCAATTCAAGATGAAGTGAATTCATTATTTCCCGTTTCGGCAGAGGGTGCCAGCCGCCGTGGGTTTCTCAAGGCCTCAATTGCCACCGGTTTTGCAGCCTCGGTCGCACCAACTGGCGACTTACTTGCCCAGGTGATCACCACTGACAGCCAGGGCCTTACTGCTGGAATGATTGAGATTCCGACGAAGGACCGACGAATTCCCGCTTATCGGGCGATGCCTGCGGGTAAGACCCGGCTCGCAACCGTGATTGTGATTCATGAAGTCTGGAGTGTGCACGAGCACATTCAGGATGTCTGCCGCAGACTCGCTAAGCGCGGGTATTTGGCGATTGCCCCCGATTTTTTTGTTCGCCAGGGCGATGTCATGCAGTACAAAACAACACCTGAAATCTTCACCAATGTAGTGAGTAAGGTGACAGATGTACAGGTCTTAAGTGATCTTGATGCGTCTTTGGATTGGGCCGTCGCTAATGGCGGCGACGCGGCAAAGTGTGGGGTCACTGGTTTTTGCTGGGGTGGTCGCATTGTGTGGATGGCCTCCTCGGTCAACCCACGTTTTAAGACCGGTGTGGCCTGGTATGGGCGACTCATGACAACGGTGAATGCGGCAACGCCCACCCACCCACACGACATTGCCGAAAAACTGAGGTGGCCGGTGCTGGGGCTTTATGGCGGCAAGGACGACGGCATTCCCATGGATACGGTGGAAGAGATGAAGACTCGACTGTCCTTTGGTGGTAAACCATCACAGGCCTCAGAGTTTGTGGTGTATCCCGATGCGCCGCATGCCTTTCATGCCGACTATCGCCCGACCTATCGCAAGGAGGCCGCCGAAGACGCATTTCAGCGGGCCCTTGCCTGGTTGAAGAAGCACGGTGTTGCTTAGCCAATAATGCTTTTAATCTATACCGTAGCGGCAGCTACCGCTGCTACGATCATTTCGATTTTGCTTGCCGCGGCGGTCTCTTTGGGGCCGCTGACACGTTTTGTTGATCGACTCGTGAGTTTTTCGGCTGGCATGCTCTTGGGCACTGCGCTCTTGCATTTACTACCCGAGAGCATTCATCTTGGCGGTGAGATTCATGGCGTGAGTCTTGCCATGCTTCTGGGCCTGGTGGGTTTTTTTGTGCTAGAGCGCTTGGCGATTCTTCGACATAACCATCATCATGAACACGATGGCCATAACCATCCGCATGGCCATGATGCAGCTTCTGCCGGCCGCGGTGGCTGGGCCTTGCTGGGGGGCAGCTTTATTCATTTGTTGGCCGATGGCGTACTGATTGCCGCAGCTTTTCAGGCGGGGACGCTGCTTGGCTTACTCACAGCTCTTGCCATCGCCACCCATGAAGTGCCGCAGCAGATTAGTAATTTTGTGGTGCTGCTCAATAGCGGCTTTAGCCGAGCGAAAGCACTGCTGTTTAATCTTCTAACAGGCTGTGGCGCGCTGCTGGGCGCAGTTGTGGCATTTTTTTATCTCGCTCAATCCGCCGTCTGGGTACCATATCTCCTGGTGGTCGCTGCTGCTAACTTCATTTACATTGCCTTATCGGATTTGATTCCCCAGCTGCATGCGCAGGCCCATGATCACCACGGCGGGCTGGGTGCAGCCGCATGGCAGCAGCCCGCGCTGATGCTCGTCGGTATCGCGGTGGCGGGACTTGCAGCCAATGTGCTGCATGCTCATTAGGTTCACCGCATTGTCGTAACTTGATCAGGCTGCCCGGTTGATGCAGCCTCAGCGCCTTCTCATAGTCGTCTCAGAATAATCTGTTTAGACGATTTTCTTATTCTGGTAAGTCTTCCAACATAGCCCCTGCCTGATCACTGAGATCAGTACTTACAGGAGGTTTTATGTATCGCTTTGTTAAGCGTGAAGTGTTCGGATATCGAAATACCTGCTCTTCGTTATTGTCTTCACTGAACAAATCTCAAGCTCCAAGCGGTCAAGGAATGACCGAATATATTGTCGTGGTGGCTGTTGTTGCTGTCGCGGCCATCGGCGTTTACAGCATGTTGGGGCAGACGATTCGCAACCAAACCGCCGGTATTGCGCAAGAGATCTCGGGCAACGATGCAGGGGCGGCGCTTAATGCAGCGACCAGCTCCGCATCGGCAGCGCGTTCGCAAGCCAATGTTCGCAAAGATCTAAAAAACTACAACCAGGATAACCATTGAGACACGGCTCGGCTCCCCGAGGTGCGGTACTGATGCTCGGTTTGGGCATGCTGTCATTAATCGCCGTGTTGTTGTTCTTATTGGCGAGATCGGCAGTCATCAGCAATGAGAAGACTAAGGCAATGTCGCTTTCCGACGCTGCAGCCAAATCGGTGGCGACATGGTATGCCCAGATTCTTAACTACGATGCCTATAGCAATCGGGCTATCGCCGCCAATGAGATCATGATTGCTCAGGCCGTCACCCTTACAGCCTGGACGCAATATGCGAAAACGCTCGCGCAAAACATCGGCACCGTAGCGTCAGCTGTTCCGGTGGCGCAGGCGCTTGCGGGCTGGATTCAAGAATCCGTGCATCTTGGCCACGAGATGGCCAAGGCGGGCGCTTCAATCGAGATCCCTTTGCGCTCGGCTTACGCTCAGATGCTCCATAGTAGCCAACAAGTCATGCATGCTGCAGCCACTCCATTTGCAGCACAGGCCATGGTGAATGAGGTTGTATGGTCAGGGGATTCAAGATTTTTCGGCCAGCTCATCCCAAGTAGTTCGATTTCTGCATTTTCCTCCTTCTCGGCGAGTCGTTCGGGGGCTGATCGCGCACCTTTGGCCATGCTAGCCGAGCAGTCACTGGACGGGTTTTCCCGTGTTCGCAGTTTTGATCAGCGGCTTTACTTGATGCCCAGCATTGGGTGCATACCAACTAGTGTTGATTCCGCTTTTAGCAAATTGATCCGCAGGGGTGGCACTTGGCTGAGCTCAGACCTATCCAATTGGGAGGCGGGGGATACGTTGTCGATTCACTCATGGCGCCGAAGGAGTCGGTTTAATTGGCGTTGCTCGGGTCTGAGAGAGGCGATTCCGATCGCGTGGGGTGCTGCAGATGCCGGTGTCGCGGATGGATCCCAACTGTCTCGCGATGGTGCAGGACTCGCGGCGAATCCCTCAGCGCTGAGCCTAGCAAGCACCCAGACGATTCCACTCAATGGCTATGCGGGGCTGAGTAATTATCGGGAGTTGGTGCTCAGCTCTGACGCCTCCCGACAAAATGCATCTGTCCGAGTGCCCGTACTCGTTCGACTGCCCCTTTCTAAGGTTCAAAAGATCACCGCAGGCCAGGCCGATTTTGCCGATAGCTCCGGCAGGCAGCCCGATAAGCTCTGGGCCCTGAGTGTTGGCGAATTGTTTTTTCAAAGGCCAGTCGATACTTTTTCTAATCCTGCCAATCGTGAGTTTGCTAATTTATTTGCCCCATTCTGGAGCTCGCGTCTGGTGTCGCCCTCAGTTGCCGACCAGTCCGTCGCGACTCTGCTGTCCCAAGGGGCGCGCCCGTGATGCTCACGTTAAATACGCGAGAGGAGTTCTCGATTAATCGTGCGAGGGCTCCTCTTGGGCAAGGCCTGCTTGAGTTGGTTTTACTTCTTCTGACAATGAGCGCCCTCTTGTTGGCGATTGTCGTGGTTGGAAACATCGGAACCATGGGATTGAAAACCAGTCAGGCCGCCCGTTTTTCGGCCTTTGATTGCGATAACCGGCCTGGATTTTGTCGGGCTCAGTCCTCCAATCCAGTACAAAAAATTCGATCTGCAGTGTTTTATTCCGACCAACAAGAGGTCTTTCCTTTCGATAATCCAGCATGGAGGACGGTTGATAGTCTCGGAAAACAGCGAGTACTGATGCAGCGGCCTAACGATGTGGCCCTCTCCCTTGATTTACCAAAAGTGGATGGAGCAGACAGTGGCCTGCTAAACAAGCTCTCTGATCTCTTTCGCACTCTCAGCATGAAGGCTGGCCCGGCAATTTTCGGGCTGCCTACCCCCGATCATCTCGCTCGCTCTACGGTTTCAGCCACTCTTTGGGAGGCGTCGGTGAGTCCGGCCGCTCGGCTTGTTCCCCGGCTGGCGATATCGAGTCGTGTTGCTTTGGTCTCGGATAGCTGGTCGGCAGCCGATCAGGCGGATTTTTTTAGTCGAGTCAGGGAGGGAGAAACGCCCTCGGCACTTGCCGCGCACGCGATCGCGGGCCTTTACCTTCCTGGAAAGGACGTGCTCATGCCCGTTTTTAGCGGAGTCGGTTTGGAGGTCTCAACTGCTGAATTCCGGTCGCAGTTTCACCGCGTTGACCACGAGTCTGCCTATCCCGGCACCCGTGTTACTGCTCAATAGGTTGGATCAGTATGGTTTCAACCGCTATCACTGCCGCGTTTGCTGGATTGGCTTTTCAGGTGGGAGGGATGGATGTCAGCGCCACTTATTTGCGCAGTGATTTGCCCGGCTGCTTTCTGGCACAGCAGCGCGTAAAAAATTGGCAGCAAGAGGGAAGAGTCGCAATATTTCATCGAGCAATGGGATGGTGTGTTGCTGGCGCCGTAATCGGCCACCAGTGGGTTGCGGAGCAGTGGATCGCCGAGCATCGCAGCGGAGAGGCCTGGGGGTGGCGAGTGCTCATGCCGATGACATTCAACCAACAGACGCGGCTTGCGCGAAGTACTGAGTGGCCTTATGAGATTTTTGATCGCCAGATCGGTACTCGATTGCGCATTCGCCACTCATGGAAATCGCTTTCCGATCACCATCAGGAGTCTGTTGCGTTACTCAATCGCTCGGGTATCTCGACTTCGAGTAAGCAAAATTTTTCGCTCGGACATTTCGCCAATTTTTCGGCTGGTCAATTCGTAGTCTCTGGGCGAGATCCCCAGCTCGGAAGTTATTCCATTTTCTTGCAACGGTAATAAAGGAGATTTTATGGAGCACAAAGTTTTTCATCGAAAAGAGATTGACGCCCCGCTCGGAATGGCCCTCTCTGAGTATCTTCTGGCCATGGTGGCACTGGCGGGAGCCTGGTTGATGTTTGATGGCTCAGCAATGAGTTTGGGCCGCGCGCTACATGAATTGATGCTGTCGTATTCATTTTCATTGTCTCTGCCATGGTAGCCGGAATCAAAATGAGTGACTTAATGATGAGGATACGCAATAAGCTAGTCGAAGCGTTCGCGCATTTTCGCGCCTTAAGCAATCCGGCAATCGGGATTCACAGGGGTAAAGTGCCCTTGAGTTTATTGAGACAGCATTGGCCATTACTTTTAGCGGGATTTTCCGCCGTGGGCGCATTCTGGTTGACCCAGTCTTATGCTGAGACCAGGGTACTTCAGGAGCGAGAACGTCTGCTGCCGAAGGGCGGCTTAATCGAAGTATTGGTAGCGGCGCGAGACCTTGGGTCGGGTGATATTGCGAATTCACAAACTGTTGCGGTACGACGAATGCCCCAGGATTGGTCATTACCAGGCGCCATCACGCCCCTGGACTTTGATTCAATCAATCAGAGACGGCTGATTCGTGCGGTCAAGGCGGGGCATCCGATCACGGTGGAACATCTTCGACAGGGGACTGCTGAGCTTAACGGTGTCCGACTCGAAGCAGGCTATCGCGCAATCTCGCTTTCAGTCGACGAGGTCTCCTCCGTTGGGGGGTTAATCCAACCGGGCGACCGAATCGACCTCTGGGGCTCTGCTCCTCCACAGACCCCGAGTTCTGAGGGCCCCATTGCATCACTGACTTCAGAGCGAGCTGTTTTGGCGCCTCGTGCGCGTTTGATTGCCGAGAATCTCCGCGTTCTCGCAACTGGAGCCAGGACCGAACGGGCTTCTGACCCAACTCCTGAGCAGCGAAGCCTGAATTCCGGAACTCCATACGCCACGATCACGCTTGCCGTGCCTGTCAGTCTTGCCAATCTGGTGCTGGCGGGCCAATTACAAGGCCGACTCGGTATCGCACTGCGGGCTGCCGAGGATACTCCTCGATTAGCGGCAGTGGACCGCAAATCGGATAAGGCAACATCAACGACTCACGCTCCTATTGAAATTCTGATCGGCAGTGCTGACGGGGTGGCGCGATGATTCTCGGACTCCCTTTGATTTGGTATTTCATTCGGTCGCTGGTGGTCGTAGTCTTGGGGCTTTCTGCTTTTGATCACTTGTCGGCAAGCCCGCAAGGGCCCATTTCCGTCGATATGACACCACCACCGGAGGCCGCGCCTTCGGCCTCCGTTCCGACACTTGGACAGGAAGCGACACTCCGAGTGGGCGAAACTTTCGTTATCGCCGAACGCGGACTCAAGCGAATCGCCCTGGGTAACGGAAAAATTCTTTCTGCAAAACGGCTGGAGCGCGATCAAGTATTGCTAATGGCGTTACAGCCTGGATCAACGAGCCTTCACCTCTGGTATCACGACGGGACTGAGCGGCGCGTGTTGGTCCAGGTGCACTCTGGCGATGAGGAACAGCTCCTGAAGGATGTGCGTCTCTGGCTTGGTAAATCCACCCATATTGAGACCCGGATTATTGGGGGGAAGGTGGTTCTGGAAGGGCGCGCTCGTAATGTCCAGGAGGCGCAGAAGGTCAAGGAGCTCGCCCAGCGATCGCCGCTCATCATGAATCTGGTTCAACAAGCAGGCGTCGAGCAGATGATTGCGATGGAGGTCCGATTTCTCGAGGTTAAAAAAAGTGCGCTTGAGAATATTGGTGTGAATTGGCAGAAAAGCACTGCCGGGCCACTCTTCGGTGTGGTTGGCGATATGCGGACCAACTCCAGATTTCGACCCGCATCCTCTGGGTCTATTGATGCTTCAGGAGCGCCTAACCTGACCTCAAATCTTCCGGGTACAACATCGGAGCCGCTTTTGAGCAAGGTCTCGCCCTTCGCGATGTACTTTGGGCTTCAGAGTACGTTGGCCTCGGCGATTAACCTCATGGAGCAAAAAGGAGATGCGATCGTGCTTGCTGAGCCGATCCTGTCCTGTCGCAGTGGAGGCGCAGCTCGTTTTTTGGCTGGAGGAGAAATTCCACTGCCAACAACCAGCCCCCTTGGCGCCACCTCGGTCCAATTTAAGCCCTACGGCATCAAATTTGAAATTAGTCCGACGCTCACTGAATCGGGGAGTATCTCCGCCCGGGTGATGACTGAACTGTCAACGCTCGATCCCGCGATCAAGGTTGGAGACCTACCGGCTTTTCTATCCCGTCAGACTGAGACTGAGGTCAATCTGCGCGAGGGTGAAACACTCGTCATCTCCGGCCTGATCTCGGAAGATAAGAGCAAGACCCTGGATAAGATGCCCGGTCTCGGAAATATTCCGGTGCTCGGAAAATTGTTTTCATCACGAGACTTCCGTGAGCGACGCAGCGAGATGGTCGTCTTTGTGACACCAAGATTCATCTCGCCAAATTCAGATTTGAATCGCTCGCTTACGGATCGAGCTACCCATTCGCTGGATCAAACCAAACAGCGCTTGTACCCAAGGGGCGCAAATGAGTGAGCCAAAGTGGACCCCATCGAGCGAGCCCTTGTTGACGGGTCCAGACCTTCACCTCAGGCTGCATCAAGGCGGGTCGTCGGAATCATCGGTCTCCATTACGGCATTTCCGGCTCGAATAGGCCGCGACGGAGATGCTGACATCTCATTGTCAGGGCTATGGGTGGGCCGACAACACGCCGAAATTCAGCTAAAGCACGACGCATTGTTCGTTCGTGACCAAGGAACCCTCGCGGGTACTTTTGTAAATTCCGATCGTGTGACTGAGTATGGACCACTTAAACTGGGTGACCAGATACAGATTGGCAGCTGGACGCTGGAGGTGCTCCGATTGCAGGTGGCGATTCCCGGCGCGCAGGTCGACGAGGCATTCATTGAGCAGCCACTGGTAGATCGTGGCGTTCTGCAGTTACGTTCTCTCATTGATATTCGCAAGCGAGACTGGCAGGGTGTTTCAGATCAAGCGATTCGAGCTGAGTGTCGCGAGTTGATGGAGCCCATTGCGCGTGAACTGTTGAACGGAACACAAACGATCACGCAACAGCAATTTGTCGATCGCGTTATTGCTGAATCGGTGGGCCTAGGCCCGCTTGAGCAATTATTCAATGATCCCGAGATCTCCGAGGTGATGGTCAATCGTTTTGATGAGATCTTTGCAGAACGAGCAGGTGTCTGCCACAAAGTGCCGTTGCGGTTCGCGAGCGATGAAAGCGTTCGTTCCATCATAGATCGTATTGTTTCACCGTTGGGCAAAAGAATTGATGAATCTTCCCCGATGGTCGATGCACGATTACAGGACGGATCGCGAGTCAACGCAGTGATACCTCCCTTGGCGATAAAAGGCTGCAGCCTTACGATTCGACGCTTTCTCAAGCGACGCCTACAGGCTGAAGATCTTTGCAATCTTGGATCCGCAAGCAAGGCAATGCTCTCTATACTTGAGTTAGCAGTCCGATACCGTCTCAATATTGTTGTTTCCGGCGGGACAGGATCGGGGAAGACAACGTTGCTCAATCTGCTGTCGCAGTGGATCCCCGCCCACGAGAGGATCGTGACGATAGAGGATGCCGCGGAGTTACAGCTTGGTCACGCGAATCTTGTTTCGCTCGAAGTTCGCCAGGCCAATGCGGAAGGCCAGGGGGCAGTCACGATAAGAGACCTTTTAAGAAATTCGCTTCGGATGCGGCCAGATCGAATTGTGGTCGGGGAGTGTCGGGGTGGAGAAGCGCTCGATATGCTGCAAGCGATGAATACTGGTCACGAAGGATCGCTGACCACGGTCCACGCCAATAGCCCCCGAGACGCCCTTGCGAGGCTTGAGATGTTGGTGCTGATGTCAGGCTTTGATTTGCCGCTCGTGGCAATCCGCGAACAGATCGCATCCGCTGTCGATCTGATCGTTCAGCAGCAGCGGTGTGCGGATGGCCAGCGTCGCTTGGTGAGCATCTCAGAGGTAACAGGCGTCGAGTCCGGAGTCGTGCAAACCCAGGAGGTCTTTGCTTGGCGTCCCGATCGAGGCGAGTTTCATCCCACCGGCGTAGTGCCACATTTTTTTGAGCAACTGAGCGCTCGCGGGATTTCGGAGCATTTGCCGCTCTATCCGTTGATGGTGCAAACATGATTGCAAAAGGCTTGCTTGCTGGAATGCTTTGGGCATTGGTGCTGGCGGTTACGGTACCTCGACTGATTCGCTGGTCGAGAGCGCAAAAGAGCCATTACGAGGACCGATTATTGCGATCACTTGAGCGATTTCATATTTTTTTAAAAATCGAGTCTCTTCGATGGCTAGGCCTGGCTTCCGCCGTATTGTCTTTGATAGCTGCATGGCTGGTCACGGGAGCGATTTGGATCGCCCCCTTGCTGCTTTTTTGTATCTTGGCAGCCATTTTGACTCTGACCCGATTCCGTTTAACGCGTCGCTATCGACGAATACGCTATCAGCTGCCGGCAACGGTAGAGCTGTTGGCCACCTCGCTAAGGGCTGGGCTTTCGGTTCGCGCGGCGCTTTCTCAGCTGGTATTGCAGAGTTCTCGGCCTATTTCCCTGGAACTTGCCATGCTCGATCGGATGCAGCGGATTGGAATGCCACTAGACCGGGCTCTGTCGGCCTGGTCGCAGCGTATCCCGATACAAGAGCTTCAGCTACTCACGTTTGCGATTACTGTTTCCGCGGCCTCGGGGGGCGGCCTCTCGGATGCTCTCGATCGTTTGGCGGGCTCTTTTCGACAGCGTTTAATTCTCGAGGAGAAAGTGGACGCCTTGACTGCACAGGGCAGACTTCAGGCCTGGGTGATGGTGGCCTTGCCTGCGCTTCTTGCATTGGTGTTGACGATGATCGATCCTGATTCAATGTCGTCGCTTTGGACGAGCCGGGAAGGCCACTTGGTCTTGATGGCTGTCGCACTGCTTGAAATGATCGGTCTGATCTGGATTCGTCGGCTTATTCGGATTCAGGAGTAAAGCAGTGTTGATCAATTATGGAATCATCCTAACGCAGGCACTATTCGCGCTCGCAATCGCAATGCTTTCTTTTCGCGTGCTCCGATCGCTGAAATCGATGGCAAAAGCTGGAGTCCAGCGGCGACCCCCAGAGGCCGTAAAGCATTTCCGGCCCCCTTTGCGCTGGGTAGTCACATGGATGTTTAGCCTAGTACCGTATACATCGCGTTTCTCACGATCCTCGGTGGCCATACAGCGCCAGTTGACTTTTCTCGGATTGACTCCGGATATTGACGATCTTGTTTTTTCCCAACTTCGACTCGCATTACTATTGGTTCTGGGTCTTTGCACTGCTGGATTGGTGATGATTCTTGTTGGTTTGGGGCCAAGTCATTTGGTGCAGCCGGTACTGATGGGGGCGGCAGTTCTCGGTGTCTTTGCCTTCATTCTGCCAAGAGTCTGGCTTTTCGATCGAGTTTCCCTGTTACGTCGAAGTATATTGCGGGGGTTCCCCTCTTTTCTTGATGTATTGGCTTTGGTGCTTGAAAGTGGCCAAAATTTTCAATCGGCCCTGCAGCTTGCGATTCAGCATCTTGGAAGTTCTCGCGAAGCGACCGCATTGAAAGAGCAGCTTGTCGTTTTGGCGCAGGATATTCGGGCAGGTCAAACCAAATCGGTTGCACTTCAGCGGTTTTCGGATCGTCTCGCCCTCGCTGAGATTACTCAGTTTGTGGCCTCGATTCGCGCTGCAGATCAGCAAGGCGTCAGCGTTACCGCACTACTGCGGCGTCAGGCCGAACAACTCAGGACAAGTCGAGCGCTGGAGGCCGAGCGTCAGGCGATGAAGCTCCCCGTCAAACTCCTAATGCCGCTTGCGATCTGCATCTTTCCTTGTACTTTCATGGTTCTCGCAGTGCCTCTGGTCTCTCGGCTGGCAGGCTCGGGTCTTTTCTAGTGCAACACTGCTGTTTTTATATTCGATCGCTTTCCAACTCGAGCAATAACAAAAGCAATCGAGACAGGATGGAGCTTTGGATCAGCGGAGGGTTTCTCGATCGGCTTTTTGGGATATTTAAATGTGAGGGCGATTTTCTTTTATTGCAGCACTGTAGTGCTGTCCATGGATTCGGCCTAGCCAAACCCATCCATCTCGTTTTTTTAGATAGTGAATTTACGGTGCTCAATGCCCCACGCATACTCCGCCCTTGGTCGATCGTGCGGCTTTCTCATGCCGCTCATGTGCTGGAATCGCATCGGCCTCTGGCTGTATTGCCCGGCGATCGTCTTGTTACATGTGAGTTGGATGTCTGATGGCCCGTATCGCGAGCTCTGACTGCTCTCGAAGAGAGCCGCCCTCCGGCATGTCAATGGTGGAGTCATTACTTGCTCTTCCGGTTTTACTTTTTTTTGGATTCGTGATCGTTCAAGTCGGGTTGCTTTGGCACGCCAAGTTCGCGCTCACACATGCGGCGTTAGTCGCTGCGCAGCAAGGCAGCCTTAGCCATGGCAGTCATCAGGCAATTCGTGATGGCGTTATTCGTGGTCTGTTTCCCCTGTTTGGCCGTGCGAAGACGCCCAGTGAACTTGGGCCTGAGCTGCTGAGGGCGTCGCTTGAGGTTTCTCGCGGCATCGCTCTTGGTTGGATCCGCTGGGAGGTAATCTCTCCAACACAGCAAAGCTTTCAGGATTGGGGTGAGCGCGCTGATCCGTTGCTCAGTCCGGGTGTCGCATTGGCGGATACGGAGATTCCAGCCCATGGTGTTGCTGGATTGGCAGCCCGACGAAAACCAAAGACGGGTACCGCGGAGTTTTATCAGGGGCTCCCTGTCGGCAGCGCGTCTGGCCAGACACTTCTCGAGGCCAACAACCTAAAGGTCCATCTTCAGGTCGGCATCCCGCTGCAGATGCCCGTGGCGGGTCAGATGATTGCCCGAGCACTCAGTTTTTGGGCGGGCTGCGGCTTTGGTCTGACGCATCCAGCGCGGCCGATTGGTCTGGTGGACTTTGGGCGAGAGGCGGATCCTTCTCGGTTTCATCCGTCGATTCAGTGCCGGGCGCTTTCGAATTTTGATGATCGAGGGAGGTGGGCCCCTCGGTGGCCCATTGGCGCCTCCGCTGTGGTGCAAATGCAGAGCAACGCGCGCCACTCCTTGATGGTGCTTCGCGATCGTCAGCAGTCTCCAGCCAAGACCAGTCCATAGCGTTGAAGAGCCAGTCGGAGAAAACTTTGTGTCTGGATAAGGACAACAAAAAACCCGCCGAGGTCTCCCAGGGCGGGCTGTTAGGGCCCCACCGCGGGGGCGCCAGGCTACTTGATCTTTGCTTCCTTGTACATCACATGCTTTCGGGCCTTGGGATCAAACTTCTTGATCTCCATTTTCTCCGGCATGGTTTTCTTGTTCTTTGTCGTGGTGTAGAAGTGGCCGGTGCCCGCAGTGGACTCCAGCTTGATCTTTTCGCGGCCGCCTTTTGCCATGGTCGTTCCTGGTGAAGAGGTTGTCGGTTATTTAGAGGGCGTTCTTGGCCCG
>Ga0172373_10008842_pt1 | contig 12682 bp, 9 predicted proteins | sample Lak10m_2_FD_114546 | JGI IMG/M metagenome (GOLD analysis project Ga0172373, IMG submission 114546) | Freshwater microbial communities from Kabuno Bay, South-Kivu, Congo - kab_092012_10m | ecosystem: Environmental > Aquatic > Freshwater > Lake | place: Democratic Republic of the Congo: South-Kivu... | reverse complement strand
ATGGCAGTACTAGATCCAAACGAAATATTTTTCACACCTTTTGAGCCCAAACAGCAGAACAGATTCATTATGTATATTGATGGATTTCCTAGCTATTTAATAAAAGCTATGGGAGCTGTTACCCTAACACAAGGTGCTATTGAACTTAATCATATTAATGTTCAAAGATTTGTAAAAGGAAAAACCAAATGGGGTACTATTCAGTTTACTTTATTTGATCCTATCACACCTTCAGGAGCCCAAGCTGTAATGGAATGGGTAAGACTACATCACGAATCCATAACAGGTAGAGATGGTTATTCTGATTTTTATAAAAAAGATTTAACCTTTGATGTTTTAGGTCCTGTAGGTGATATTGTATCTCAATGGATTATTAAAGGAGCTTTAATCACTGATTCAAATTTTGGTGAATATAACTGGGATAATGAGGGTGCTATAAACCTCACTATGACAGTTCAGCCTGATTATTGCGTATTGAACTTCTAATATTAATAACAACTATAGAAAGAGAGCGTGGTTTCCCACGCTCTTTTTTATCCCCATATATTTATAATAAACAAAGTTATTAAAATGAGTGAATTTAAATTCCCAACAGAAATTATAGAGTTACCTTCAAAAGGTTTACTATACCCCGAAAATCATCCTTTAAGAGAAGGAAAAGTAGAAATGAAGTATATGACGGCTCGAGAGGAAGATATCCTTACAAACCAAGCATATATTGAAAAAGGTATTGTTTTAGATAAATTACTTGAATCTTTAATTATAACTAAAGTTAATATTAAGGATTTTATTATTGGAGATAAAAATGCTTTATTAATAGCAGCCAGAATTTTAGGTTATGGTAAAGACTATTCCTTTTCGTATGGGAAGGATCAATACACCATTGATCTATCTGCTTTAGATAATAAACCTTTTGATGAATCCCTTATAACAAAAGGAGAAAATAACTTTTCATATGTTCTACCCGAAAGCAATGTTCCTATTACCTTTAAAATTCTAACAGGACACGACGAAAATAAAATTGATGCCGAAATTAAGGGACTTAAAAAAATCCATAAAGACTATTCCCCTGAATTATCTACAAGATTAAAGTATTTAATTACATCTGTGAATGGGTCATCTGAGTCTAAGGATGTTAGGGATTTTGTAGAAAACCACTTACTAGCTCGTGATTCAAGAGCTTTAAGGAAATATATAAAGGAAATTCAACCTGATGTTAATTTAACATTTTTAGATGATAGCAACGAGGAGATTGCTATCCCAATTAATTTAAACTTTTTTTGGCCTGACGCGTGATGGGATTTCACAAGCTCGATTTGGGTTGTTTAAACAAGTTCATGAGATAGTATTTCACGGAAAAGGTGGATATTCATGGGGTGAAATTTATGATATGCCTATATGGCTTAGGAGATTTACCTTTAATGAAATTCAAAGTTTTTACAATAAGGAGAGAGAAGAACATAATAAATCCTTAAACAAAGGTAAAACCACAATTATAGACTCAAAAGGGCAAGTTCAAGCCCCAGAATTTTTAAAGACCCCTACATACAAGTAAGGGGTCTTATTTTTTTATATTTATAATAAAATAGATATGGCTACACCCCAAGAAATTCAAAGGCTACAAAAATTAATACAGGATTTAGAAAAAGCTTATGATAGGCTAGGGCAACGTAATCCCTTTGAAAATTTTGATATCAATGCTGTTAGAGACGTAAATAGTGAAATATCAAGATTAGAAAATGAACTTTTAGGAATTCAAAGTCGTTTAGATAGTATTGATCAAAGTTTTGAAGGTATAGCTGTATCTTTAAATGATATGCTTAGTAGAATAAAAAATTCTAATAATGCCTTAAATAATACTAATGCTGCTTTTAAGGGAATAGCCCAGATAGTAGATAAATTAAGTTATGATCAACAAGGAATAAGTGAATTAAATTCTAAGGATCTAAAATCTTTACAGGAAAAATTTAAACAAAGGGTAGCAGATTTAAAAGTTTCTAAAACTTTATTAGAACTTAAAAAGCAAGAATATAATCAAGAAAAACAGCGATTAGAAACTTTACAATCTATAGCACAAAATAGAGCAAATGACACCAGATTAAGCTTAGCTGAGAGAGACCAAGCTTTAAGGGATTATATAGAATATGAAGGTCAAATTGAAAAAGTTGAAGGTAAATTAGCTACTATTAATAGCGCTCATAGAGAAACTGATGAATTCCTAAGCCAACAGGATAGCCATCTTCAGACTATAAGTGATAGAATGGATTACAGGCTAAAACAGGAAGAAAATTTAGAAAAAGTTTTAGGTCTAAGTGGAGCAGCAATGCAAGGGATGGAAAAAACCCTTAATAAACTAGGGATGGGTCAATTATCTTCTATTTTAGGAATAGACAAAGCTCGACAGGAAATGGAAGATTTGGGTAAACAAATCATTGCAGATAAAGAACAAGAGAATAAATTAACAGACGAACTTAATGCTAAACGAGGAAACTTTACAGATGCTCAAATTAGAGCAGGATTTGGAGGAAGGGAACTTAAAAATCTTTTAGCCCAAAGAGATGCCTTAGCTCAAAACAACGCCCAATACGAAGGAATGGGAGGAAAAATGGCGGTATTGAAAAAGGGTATAAAAAGTATGGGTGAATCCCTAATTAAAAATCTTAAAGATCCTTTAGTTGTTGTTGGGTTTTTAGCAGACCAATTACTTGACGCTTTAATGAAAACTGACCAAACCACTGGGGAGTTAGCTAAAAGTATGGGTATAAGCTATGATGAAAGCTTGAAGATGGTTGACTCTATGAATAACATAGCTAACCTCTCAGGAGAAACTTATATAACTACTGAAAATTTAGTTAAGTCTCAAATAGCTTTAAGTAAAGCATTTGGAACTAATGCCCAATTAAGTGGAGAATTACTAAAAGATTATACTCAAATAACAGAACAAGCTGGTTATAGTGCCGAAGCTGCTACTGCTTTAGGTAAAATTACTCAAGCTACTGGGGGTGATTTATCAAAAAATACAGCTTCAATATTAGGAGCTGCTGTTGCTTTTAATGCAACTAATAAATTAGCATTAAATGAAAAAGAAATTGTAGAAGAAGTAGCTAAAACAGGAGCAGCTACTGTCTTAACTTTTGGTAAGAGTGCTAAAGCTTTAGCCAATAATGTTCTCGAAGCTAAAAAGTTTGGACTTAACTTAGAACAAGCCGCAAAAATATCAGAGGGATTACTTAACTTTCAATCCTCAATTGAATCTGAGTTAGAAGCAGAAGTTCTAACTGGCAAGCAGTTGAATTTTGAGCAAGCTAGATTTTTAGCTTTGCAAGGTGAAACCGGAAAAGCAGCAGCTGAGGTAGCTAAGCAAGTTGGTGGCTCCGTAGCGTTTGGTAAAATGAATGTTATTCAACAAGAAGCTTTAGCTAAATCTGTTGGGTTATCACGTGACGAATTAGCTCAATCTATTTTAGATAGAGAAGTTTTAGCTAAATTAAATTCTAAAGAAGCAACAGCTCAAGACGCTTATAATAAACTTAAAAAGGAAGGCCTATCTGATGATGCTATAGCGGCTAAGTTAGGCGATGAAAAATTAGCTTCTCAATTAAAATCCCAATCTATTCAGGAACGTTTTAATGCTTCTATAGCTAAAATGCAAGAAATATTTGTTAGTATAGCTGAACCTATATTAGCTATTGTTTCTCCTTTAATGGATTTAGCAACAACAATATTACCTTTAATTAATATAGTTCTTCAACCTATTTTATGGACTTTTAAACAAATAGGAGCAGCTGTTCAAGGATTTACTTCTTTAATAAGAGGTGATTTAAAAGATGGGATGGGGGGAGTTGTTCAAATCGCCCAATCTATAGCAACAATTTGGGCTGGTATAGTTTTGGGGGCTAAATTGCTTGGGAAGGAAACTTTAAAAAATATTACTTATCAAAATACTTTAGGTAAACTTTTAACAAAAGATTTTTGGAAAAGTATAGCAGGAGCTATAGCAAAAGCTTGGGGATCAATTGTAGGATTTTTAGGTCCTTTTGGTATCCCTATAGCTATAGCAGCTGGGGCTGGGTTAGTGGGATTAGCTTCCAAATTTTTCTCTAAAGGTGATGATGTGGTATCCCCAGGATACGGAAAACGTACTCTCATGGCTCCTGAAGGTGCTATTCAATTAAATGATAAAGACACAATTATAGCAGGAACTGATTTAGGTGGGGGAGGAGATAAAGGTGGAGAAAAAGCTACATCCTCAACTATTACTCCTTCAATAGATTTAAGTCCACTTTTAGCTAAAATGGACCAAATGAACAATACTTTAAATCAACTATTAACTAAAGAAGGTATAGTTACCTTAGATGGTAATAAAGTAGGAACAGCTTTGTCAATGGGATCTTACAAAATGCAATAATTAAATATTTATAAACATGGCATTACTCGATAAACTTACAACTCAAGGCTCTGTTTTATCAAATTTAAATGGAGCTGCTGGTCCTCAACCTAATTTTGCAGGATCTAAATTGCACTATGAGTATTCTATAAATGGAAATCCGTTTGTATTATTCAAACCTGCCCCCTCTATTTTAGATTTAAATGGATTAGTCCCCAAAAATAACTACAGAGATACAGCACCTGAAGGAAGAACTTTCTAAATGCCTTTAGTTGACCTAAAAACAAATCTCAAATCCTTAAAATACGGGTTTGACAGACCTAATATGGGTAGTAGTAGAGAACCCTTTATTACTTCACCCATACCGGACGAAAGACTCCTTAATACTCCTGATTTTATATTAAGGGATGGGGCATTAATGAGAGGAGCTGAGGATGCTTTGAGGTTAACTAAATTATTTACTTCGTTTAGAGGTATTAAATTCATAACTAATACAAATCTTTTAGCGGCCCAAAACCCCAAAATCCCTGGTGGATTTAAAAATTTATATGTTCCTACTAATACTATAGCACAAGCTGGAGTTAATGCTATTAGGGGTCATTTAAATCTTTTAGGAGAACGTCCTTATTTTACAGGAAACGATTATTATACAGAATATAAAAATAATTTTTCTCAACCTGAGGATAATAGATTGGTTATTTTAGCAAGGAAAAAAATAGGTTTTGAACCTGTAAATTCTTCTAAATTTTCTAAGGAAATTAGAGTTAATGATCTTAATGCTACTAAATATGGAGTTGCTATTTCCGATGATAGACTTATTTTAAATTATATGGGTGGTCCCGGAGCAGGGATTACAGGATTAAATACTATTGTTAAAAGGACAGAATTTACTATTGGCTCTAAAGGTTATAGTGGGGTATCTATTTCTGATTCCTCTATCACTAAACCCAGAACTGAAACTGCAAATAGTAAAACAAGCTTAGACTTAGCTAATTTGTTGGGAGCTTCTAATTATTACTATTCTCTTGAAGAGATAAATAATAAAGTAGTTCCTGATATAAAAATTGAAACTGATTTAGGTATAGGATTAGATGGTTCTCAAATTAAATTATTTGGTCCTCAAAGTAATAATAAAACTTTAAGTACTTTAGATGGTAGTTCCCAACTTATTAATGATTCTTTATCTACTTCTAAAAATGAATCTAATAATAGTAAAACTACCTTAAACCTTACTAATTTATTAGGAGCATCTAATGATTATTTTACTTACTCAGAAATTAGTGGTTTAAAAGTTCCGGATCCTGATCCTGAAATTTTAGGGGTTAATCCGGATAATGGGGCTCAATTAACTGATTTTGGCCCTCAAAGTAATAATAAAACTTTAAGTACTTTAGATAATAGTTCTCAACTTGTCTCTTCTTCATTAACTACTTCTAAAACTGCGGTTGGTCTTACTTCTCTTTCTCACTATACTAAATTATTAGGAGCTTCCAAAGTATATGACGAAGGGCAAGGACGACCCGATAAACCATTTTCTAGCCCCGGTGTAGATAAATCAGGTTTTAATGAAGAAGGACAGCAATTAAAAAATTATGGTCCATCTGATAAAAATAGATTAAATGATGGGCACGGGGATACTTATAGATATGAATGGACCCCTAACAAAAGAGAAAACCCAGATGCTTCAATTTATACTATAGGGAGACAAGGTAGAGTTGATATGTTCCCTGATCCCAATACAAATAAACAAACTTTTTATCCTAATTATAAGATTATAAATTCACCTACTATAGGGGAAGAGGATTTTAATACTATAAGAAATAATAAAGATTTATTTAATAGAAAAAATACTGAGGATCTTAACTTAAGTAAATTTGAGAATGGGAAGCCTAAAGTATTAATCCAATTTTTAAAGGGAGCTGACGGAAAAAATCCAACTGATAATGATGGAAATGACATAGCACTAAATAAAGGCCAGCTATTTCCTTTTATTTTAAACCTTATAAATGCCAATAACCCCAGCACTAACCAATATCTATATTGGCAAGCTTATGTAGATTCCTTTAGCGACTCAATTAGCACTACATATGACTCATACGATTACCCAGGATATGGTACATCTTTTTATAAATATAAATCGTTTGGGAGAAAAATATCTCTAGGTTTTACTATTGAAATTCCTAATCCTAAACAAATGGCTACTATTTATCTCAAATTACAAGAATTAATTAGACATTTAGCTCCTAACTATAGTCAAGGTGGATTTTTGCGCGGGAATTTCATTAAACTTACATTTGGAGACTATTTACGAGACGTTCCGGGTATATTAAATGGTATTAATTTAGAACCCGTATTTGACGCTGGATTTGATATAGGTAGAAATGCTAAATGGGCATCAAGAGGAGATACATCTGGGTATTGGTTGCCTAAAGTAATTAAAGTAACAGGATTTGACTTTACTATTTTGGCCGATAATAATAACAGAATTATAGATGGAACTTCAACATTTATATCAAATAATGAAAATCCATTAGAACTTCCAACAAGTTAAAATATGAATCGTTATCTCAACATAACCCCAATAGTTACATCTTCTTTAGGAGGGCAATATTATTATGGAGCTCGATATCCTGAGGTTGCCTATAGGGATAATGATTTTTATGTTATATCTCAAGAAGAGGATAGGTATGATTTATATGCTCGTGAATACTATAATGATCCCACTTTATGGTGGATAATACCATCTGCCAATCCTAAATTAGCTTTTAATTCATTATATCCTCCTATTGGAGTCCAAGTTCGAATCCCAATCGAAATAACCGAAATTATATCAGATTATAAACTACTTAATCAGTTTTAAAAATTATGTCTACTTCAGTACCCTCTATAATAGGTGAACCTTTTGATGTCTATGTTGAAAAACAAATTAAATTAAGGCAAAATAGATTAGGAGCTTTTCAAAAAAATAACCAAATACTAACATATGAAACTGGAAAAAATCCGTGGATTAGGTTATGTTCAAGTGTTGATATAAGTAAGGAGATAGCTGGTAAATTCAACTCAAAATATAGCGAAGAAAATATTCCAAGTAAGAACTCATTAGCCCAATTTTATATATTATATGGTGGAGTTAATATGGGTAAATTTGGTTCTACCCCAGGAAAATTAAAAGGAGGTATATTAGATAGTAATTATTCAAAAACTTATGTATCTCCTAAAGCTTATGGGTTTGATTCTTCAGCAGAGTATGGATTTTCCCCTATGCCTGGGATAAATTCTATAGACGTTGTTTCTCAAAATCAGGGTTCTTTAAGGGAAGCTACTATTAAAATAACCTGTTATAACATATCTCAATTTGAAACAATTGAGTTATTATTTTTAAGATTAAAATACACAATTTTATTGGAGTGGGGCCATTCTATGTATTTCCAAAATGACACAGATAATTTAGTAACTAATCCAATAAATGATCTTTATACCAAATTTTTAGATCCCTCTAAACTATCTCCTGATAATCCTAATGATACAAACCTTCAAAAGCTTTTAAACCTTGTAGAAACAGAAAGGAAAAACTCGAGTGGCAATTATGATGCTTTTTTAGGGTGGGTAACAAATTATGAATGGGAAATTCAACCTGGGGGTGTATATAGCATTACAATTAAAGCTATTTCTCACGGAGACATTATTGAATCCTTATCAATTACTACTCCTCGTCCTGATGAGAATGGTGGGGAGGAAGTAACAAAACAAACATTAGCAGGTAATAGTATTTTAGGAAAAATTTTAAATGCTTTAAAAACTGCTTTAGATGGAAGTAATTGGTTTAAATCTGGTACTGAAGGATTCCCAACTTCTACGGCTGATTTGAGTTTGGGGGGTTTAACTTATTTCGACCGAGAAATACTTTTTACAAATAACATAAAAAAGTTACTAAAATTTAATATTACTCCTTATGTAAATCCTAAACATGGGTTATTATTTAAAGAAGTTATAAAAATCAACCCAGATTGGGGTGATGATCAATACTATATAAAATTAGGAGCTTTACTTAGAATTATAGAAAGTTTTTGTTTAAAGTATAATAATGGAAAACCTATATTTTCTATAAATTGGGATTATATAGAAAATTATAGTACTTCTTATAATCCTTATACTCACTCAAACGATTTACGCATATGTTATGCCTTTGCTAGTCTGAAGCAGGGTGATGATACAGATATAGCTGAGGTGTCTGCTTTAAGTATAAATGATCTAGTTGATACCAACTCAAAACGTATCAACTATATGCATATTTTAGTAAATATTGATTATATTATAACTACTTTAACTGAAAATATTGATGCTAATGGAAACTTAGCACTCTATGACTTTCTTTCAGCATTAACTACTGCTATTAATGGAGCTATGTCTGAGTTTGTTAACTTAACTCCATACCATGACTATGAAACTAATACTTTATATATTATAGATAAATCTGCTCCTGCTATGTCTAAGAGTAGACCTCCTACCCTTATAAATGTTGGTATACTTAAGCCTGATGAAGGGACTTTTGTTAGCCAATTTTCTATTAAAACTGAAATTTCTCCAAATTTAGCTTCTCAAATAGCTATTGGGGCCCAAGCAAATAATGCTGATGTGGGAGTAGAGTCTGTGGCTTTTTCAAGGTGGAATGAAGGATTAACAGATAGAATTATCCCTAATAAAGTTATAACAGCTGATCCTCTGCTTGACCAGGAGGAAATAGATAAATATAAAGGACTTAAGGAAGATAAGAATTTGTATTTTGGAAACCTTCGAACAGGTATTTGGGATGAAGACTTTTATAACTTAGGACCCTCAGTAAAGGATTATTTTAATCAAAAAAGGGCTAAAGAACTTCAAGGTAATCCTAAAATTACTGCTCCTAACTTTATCCCAATATCTCTTAACCTTACTTTAGATGGTATTTCCGGTATAAAAATATTTCAAAAATATACTATATCCGAAGATTACCTCCCAATAAAATATAGAGAGAATATACATTTCCTCATTAAAGGAGTATCCCATACAATAGATAGTTCAGGATGGACTACTAAATTAGAAAGTTTCAGTGTTCCCATAGGAGATGAATCGTATGCTGGGTTAGAATCTGACCCTTCAGGAGGTGCGGGCTCTTCAACATCCTCTCAACAATCTCCTAAAAAAACTTTTTATCCTGAAAAGCCTTTAGTAGATCCTCCTCCTTCTACTAGGTTAGCTTATGCCGTAGCTAAAAATTATTTGACTAATAAATATGGAGAGCCTTTAGCTAAAGCAGTATTTGCTGTATTATGGGCTGAAGCTTCGAAAAAGGAAGGAGCTTTTAGATCAGCAGGGGGATATAATTATGCCGGGGTCCAAACTGATTCTGGAAGGTGGCCTCAGGCCACTAACCCTTATATAGTTGGTAGATTTGTTAGGCGAGATTCTCAAAGGTTAAGAGAATTTGCTGTTTTTAGTGGGAATGAATCCTTTTTAGATTTTATGGCTAATAGAATTCAATTTAAATTTGAAACTTATATCTCCACCCCCAATCCTGATAATTGGGTGAATAATTATATTCAAAGGTGGTGGAGCCCTTCTGATAAGGCTTCAATTACTCAAGGTACCCCTAAATACAAAAATAAACTAGCTATCTTCAATACAGCTATTAGAAATTTTAATCAAGCTTAAAAAATAATAATGTATATCCCTAAAAGTAGAATCCAAACCAATCTTTATACAGCTGGAGATGAGTATGTTATTGAAGGAGGTGCTGATTCTTACATTGGGTACTATTATAAAACATATGATGGTAAATTTTTTACAGGTAAAAACCCAGATGATAAACCTAACTATAGTTTAGTAACTTTAGTTTCCCCTAAAAAAAACAATTCAGAAAGTAATATATTAAATAATGGTCTTTTTTCCTCACAGGGAAATTTTATTTATATTGATACTTTAGAAGATGAAAATATTACATATTCCCAACTTAAAAGTATCCCCCTAAACTTAGTATATTATTCTCCCCAACTTTTTATTCCTTCTCCTATAGAACAAGATTATAAATTAGGAGAATTTCAAAGATATTTTTGTAAAAAAAGGAACGAATTTTCATACTTAGAAATTTCCAAATCAGATTATGATAAAATTGTTAAAAAAGATTCTACTATAGATTTTAATTTATGGTTTCCCTTTAGTATCCCTTGGTCCTTAACAGGTGATGTAAATAAAGTAGGTCAAACCAATAAAAATATAGTTTTATTACAAATAGATAAAAATAAGTTATATGGTTTTAATAAGTATCTAAAAGAGGATTACTTAAAATATTATAAAGTCTAAATATTTATTACTAAACCCACTATAACACAATGGCAGAAAGGTTTAGAATAGACTTAGGCTTCCCCGCTCTATATGCTTCTCTATCGATGGATACCAAAGGTATCACAGACGGAGTTGTAGTATATGATAAGGAAAGACAACAACTATTCTATACTGGGAGTTATGGTAGTGGTGGTGGGGGTGGGGGAAGTATAGACACAGGTTCCTTCCTTATAAATGCCACTGCTACTTTAAATACCCTAACTTTTACTCAGGGGGATGGTTCTACTTTTAATGTTACTATAAATACAGGAAGTGGTGGAGTAGCAGGAGTAACAAGCTTAGAAGGATTAACTGGTGCTATAGATTTAATAGCAGGTTCTGGAATTCAAATTACAAACAACGAGAGTAATGCTATTACTATTACAAATACTCAAGAAGGGTATTGGGAATTAATAAATAACAATATAGTTAATAGTGGAAGTTTAGATGTAATAATAACGTCATCGCTAACTATTGACCAATACAATAATGAAGATATATTCCTTGTTAAAAGGAATAATGTTCCTAAAGTAAAAGTTAATAATCAAGGTGTATTAACTTTAATGCCTACTGGAAGTTTCCCAACAGCGGTAACTGGCGGTATGATTTATAAAGATAATGAATTTTATTTTGGGTATTTATAATGTTTTTTATGAATTTACCATATTTATAATTTGAATATTAACTAAATTTTTAAACAAAATGGCTAGTTTTAGAGATATTAAAAATCTACTTAAAAAAGACGATGAAGTGGTTATTGAAAAATTAAACTTACCTCAATTTGAACTTGAGGAAGCCGTATTTTTATTAAACCTAATAGCTCGTTCTGATTTTAAAGGGCAGGATATACAAGCAGTATATAATTGTGTTTTAAAACTTCAAGAAACAATAAAAACCTTAAATACTTGATAAATGGCTGAATGGAAAAAGGTAATAGTATCGGGTTCTAACGCCGAACTAAATAATATATTTGCTAGTGGAGCTATTACCGGTAGTCATATTAGCTCTAGTGGTAATCTGTTTGCTAGTTTAAGTCTTAATCCTCAAGATTGGGTAGTAACCTATGATTCGGAAAGTGGTAAATTTTATTATACTTCTTCTGATGCTATAGGTGGTGATACTATAGGTACTCCTACAGATGGTACTTATGATGATGGTTTGCTACCCTTTACGTCTGGCACAACTATAGCTAATGCTGTTGATGATATTAATGAAGTATTAGCTGGTTTAGCACCCCCAGCACCACCTGTTTTAGATTACATTGATGCTTCCCCCGTTACAGGAATAAGTGGGTTATATATGGGATTTTCAACTGCAGTCCCTACCCAATCATACTCTCCTATGTCAGGGAGTATTACAGGTTTTGGTGATGTAGCTTTTGATGGACAATATACTGTGACAGCTGGTTCAGACGGAAATAGAATTAGGTTAGGATCATTTAATACATCTACTGCTATAACTATAGCTTTAAATAATGATGTAGTGTCTAATGGTTCTCCATTTTTAAACTATCCTTCTAATTCTTTTAAAGCTAATGCTGATCCAACAGCTGGGGAAACTTATACTTTAGACTTAAACGGAACTACTTATGATTACGCTGTACCTGATAGTAGGTCAGTTGCTTCTCAAACTTTTTCAGGTACTACCGCAACTATCACTTTAACCCAAGCTCAAACTGGATCTTTCCCAGGGACTGGTCAATCTTTTACTACTTTTAGACATAGAACAGGATCAGTAACAATCCCAGCAGCTACTTGGAGGACAGGATCTAATTTTGCTAGAGTATCCTCCAGCATAGCCGGAGTACCTACAACATATATAGATTGGGTATTTGATCCGGCAGCTGCTCAAGGAAATTTTAATTATGTGTTCAATAATTTTAGAACAGCTTCTGTAAATGCTACTGGCATTAGATGGATTTCAGGAGTTCCGTAT
>Ga0172373_10008841_pt1 | contig 12682 bp, 10 predicted proteins | sample Lak10m_2_FD_114546 | JGI IMG/M metagenome (GOLD analysis project Ga0172373, IMG submission 114546) | Freshwater microbial communities from Kabuno Bay, South-Kivu, Congo - kab_092012_10m | ecosystem: Environmental > Aquatic > Freshwater > Lake | place: Democratic Republic of the Congo... | reverse complement strand
TGCCCACGCCTGTGCCGAGCGCGACCACCACGCCTACGCCTGTGCCGAGCGCGACCAGGACGCCTACGCCTGCGCCGAGCGCGACTAGCACGCAGACGCCTACGCCTGTGCCGAGCGCGACTAGCACGCAGACGCCTACGCCTGTGCCGAGCGCGACTAGCACGCAACCTGTGGCGACGGCAACCGCCGCGTCGGTGTCGTTGTCCACGCCGACTCCTGTCGGAATTGTGGCGAGCCTGACCGTAGCACCGTTATCCCCTACGGCGGTTCCTGTTACGCCTACGCAGGCGGTTGCGGTTGTGACCGCTGCGCCTAGCGCGACTGCCGTTCCGGTTCAGCCTGCCGGAGGCGCGTCTGCGGGTGTATCGGGCGAAGCTGTTGCGGGTGGTGTAGTGCTTGTGGTGCTTCTCATCTACGGGGGGTTCTACTGGCGCGGTGCGACGGCGCTAGATCGCTATTCCGATGGATTTGTCATCGAACAGTGCCCGGTGTGTGGAAGCGGTCATCCGGTTGTGGATCATCGGTCAGATCGGTTGCTTGGAATCCCGCGCCCGCGCCGTATCGTGCGCTGTGATACGTGCCGGTCGCTGCTGCGCGAGACGGGTACGCGGCGGTGGCGTTACGCGGTAGACCCTCTGAAGAATGCGGATTTGTACCGTGAACTGAACGGGATGGAAGTGGACGAAGATCAGCTACGCGCCCTGCAAATGGGGACGAAAGCCTCCAGCGCGGTTCATACGCCCGTTCAACCGCCAGCGTTTTTGGACGATCAAAACGAGTGACCTGAAAGCCTATGAAGTATCCTCACTTACGCCCATTGATGGTCGTGCTGTTATCCTGTTTGTTGGCTGCATGTCAGCCGAATTCGGTCACACCGTTTGCGGCTACGTTGCCGCCCACCGGAATAAGCGCCAGCCTGCGCGAAGCGGCGACTGCTGTCCCAACGGCTAATCCGATTGCCAGCCGGACGCCGACCCTGCCGCCGACTGCCACATATACGCCTAGCCCGACTCCAACGGTGACGCCGACTCCGACTGCCACGACAATTCCGACCAACACGCCCATTCCGACGAATACGCTGCCGCCGACGTTGACGCCGACGCCTTCACCGACGGCTACGCCAGTTGTTCTGGCATCGCCCGTAGCGGGGGCACTGGAAGCCAATGCGACGGTAGGGCCGACATGGACGCCACCCCCGGCTGACCCGGCAGTACAGATCGCCGACCACTATCATTTTACACGTCCGATTTCGCAGGATGGGGCGAATTGGGCGGATCGCACCTATCCCTACGGAGGCACTTCAGGCGGACGCTTGCAGGTGCATCTGGGTGTGGATATGGAAAACCCGCGTGGAACGCCGATTCTGGCGGCGGCTGATGGTACGGTCTTTTATGCGGGTGATGATCTGGCGACTCAGTTTGGCCCTCAGACCGACTACTACGGGAATGTGGTTGTGCTTCAGCATAGCCTCACCGATTCGAGTGGACAGCCGGTTTACACCCTGTACGGACACATGCACCGGGTAGATGTTCAAACCGGACAATCTGTAAAACAGGGGCAAACGCTGGGGATTGTGGGGGATAGCGGCGTGGCTTTCGGGCCGCATTTGCATTTCGAGGTGCGGGTGGGGAATGCCAACAGTTGGAATAGCACGCGCAACCCGGAACTATGGATTTACCCGTATCGCACCTTTGGCACGCTGGTGGGGCGGGTGACGAATGCCAGCGGCGCGATTCTGTACGATGTGACCCTTCAGGTGAAATCTACCGATATTTCGCGCTACGCCTTTTCGTATCACGATACATCTGTGAATCCTGATCCGGTGTTCGGGGAAAACTTTGTGCTGGGCGACCTTCCCGCGAATTACTACGAGGTCAGCGTCAACGACAACGGGCGGGTGCGCTTCCGCCAGATTGTTTATGTGTATGCTAACCGCAGCACATGGATTGATGTGCGGTTGAACTAAATAGGGCTGCCCCTGCTCTGTGCTTGCGCCGACAGAGCAGGGGCAGCCATTCTCGCTCTAATTCTGGAACAGGATGAACGTCACCTGTAGCTGATTCCCCGGCAGGCCGTCCACACGCAGCGCACCCCGGTTGCCATCCGCCGTTAGCACCCCGATGACCGTTCCCGGCAGCATACTCCCACGCGGGATGCTGGCTTGATTGACTAGCGCGGGGGTAATCAGATCGTAATGGACGCTTTCCAGCGTCACATTGGCGATGATTCCCAGTTTGGCGCTGAACAGGGCGTTGAGATTACTCGCGCCGATGTCCCAGTTGGCATCACCTTGAACCGCGTTTCCTTCAAGATCAATGGTGTCATTGGGATTCAGGGTTTGCGACCCCTGACGCAGTAGTAATTTGTTGATGAAGTAATTGAAGGTATACAGGTTGTTGCTTTCCCCCGCACCTTCCGCGACTTCGTTGTTTAGATCGGCTACCAGCGTCACCGAATATGCGCCCGTGTTGATGAACGTCCCGCTGAGTGCCGCGATTGCGCTTTGCCCCGGATTGAGCGCCCCGACTAAGGTGGCCGCGTAGATATTGTTCGGCGGGAAGGTGGCCGCCACCGCGAACGGGGGCGCGGCCTGACTGCCAGCGTTGCGCACTGTCACGTTCACAACGAACGGTTGCCCGACGATGATGGGCGATGGAACCGCAATCACACTGTCAATGACAATATCGGGTTGGGGTAGGGGGCTAGGGCTGGGCGGCGGTGTGGGCGTGGGCGGCGGGGTAATAATGGGTACGGTGTTCAAATCGCCGAACACATCGAGCAGGTAGGTCGCCAGCCAACCCTGCTGCCCGCGAAAATCAACCACGACCCATGTGAAGTCAACGGTGGCACCCACGACTCGCACCTGCTGTCCCTGACTATACTGCCCCAGTGTGGGATAGTCGGTGCTGGGACCGCTGCGGACATTCTGTTTGGACTGTTTGATGGTGATGGTCACGCCGTCTGGTGTGGCAGTCGGGGCGGGCGTGGCGGTGAGCGCCGGTAGGCCGGATTGTTCCAGCGGGACACGGTTGCCGCGCTGGTAGCGTGCGACGATACCGGGCGCACCGAAGGCGCTCAGCACTTCTACAACGGCATTCGCGCTGGTTTCACCCTGTCCGAGCGCCGCTGGTTCCAGTTTGCCCTGCACGCCCTGAATATCGGTTAAGGAAGCCAGATTCGCCAGCAGATCGCCGGGGCGGTTAATGGCGGCTGCCAGCAGCCGCACGGAATCGTTAGCCGCCGCCTGAATTGCGCCGGGTAGCGTGCCGTACTGCCGGATGAACGCCTCGCGGAAGGCGCGGCTTTCGCTGTCGGCGGCGGTGACAGCCCATGTGGAGGTGAGGATAATGTCGCGCTTCAGATCGGGCGGGATGTTATTCTGGAAAGCGGCTTCGTTCGCGTCTTTGTACGCGAAATAGCCGGTGTACCCCTGCTGACGGAGCAGCGCGTAGAATGTTCCAGCGCGGGCGGGCGAACCGTAGACCGCCACGAGATCGGCGTTTGCCATCTTGATCTGGTTCATTATCGGTGTAAAGTCGGCATCGGTAGGCGCTTGCAGGGTGGCCTGCGGGGTGATGCCGCGTGCAGCAGCGGCGGTTGTGAACCCTACGATACCCGCTGTCGTGCTGAGGTCGAGTTCGATTTGAACCGTGACGATGCGCGTCACTTTCAGATCATTAATCACGTAATCCGCCAGCGCCCGCCCTTCTTCGGCGGCGGCGGCACGGGCGCGAAAGATGCGGCGGCTGCTGTCGTTCAGGAGCAAGGTGTCGCCAGTCGCCATCGTGAGGATGGGAACGTTCAGATTTTGCAGTCCGACCAGATTGGTTGTGAGTTGGTCATCCGTTTGTGGCCCGATGACGGCGATCACGCTGCTGCTGCTGAGGGTCGTGAGACTGTTCTGGATATTGGGGGCGATGTCGAACGGTTGAATAATCAGTTCAAGCTGGAAGAATGTGCCATCTGCCCCGCGCACCCCACCGGCTGCGTTGATGGTTTCCACCGCCAGACGGGCACCATCGCTAAGGGGGCCGCGTGGATCGTCCAGAACCCCGATGCGGAAAACAGGCGTTTGGGCGCTGACCACACGTAGCGCCAGAACAAGCAGAAACAGAATACTCAATAAGCGCCCTAAATTACGCATAAAGGCCTCTTTCTTGACGTTATTAGACTAATATTCATTGTAGTCTCTATTATTCGGATGACAACCAACGGGAGTCCTATTGGTCGCCTTCGCGGTGAGCATCGGGGGGGCATCTTGATTTTCGCCCTGTGCATGACTATACTGCGATTGAGTGTTCGATCCCTTTAGCTATAACGAAACGGGTATTTTAGGATATATGCAGCGCGAACGAGTCGCTGATGATGTATATGTGTTCACGAGTGATCTCTATGCACAGGTGACGGCGGGTATCGTTCTCACCAGTGAAGGGGCGGTCGTGATTGATACGCTGGCCTATCCCGAAGAAACGCTGATGATGAAGCGTTTTATCGAGACACGCTTGGGCGCTCAGGTGCGCTATGTGGTCAACTCGCACTTTCATGCCGATCACACCATTGGGACGAGTTTGTTTCAAGGGGCGCGGGTGATTGCACATGCCCGTTGTCGTGAACTGCTGAATACGCGGGGGCGTGAAAGCCTAGAGAAGATGAAAGCCAGCGCATCGGAAATGCGCGGCATCGAGCTGGTGCTGCCGGATGTAACTTTTGATGGCGGGCCGATGAGCCTGCACATCGGCGGCAAGACCTTTCAGTTCTGGCTTACTCCCGGTCATAGCGCGGATTCGATGGTGTGTCTGGTCAAGGAAGACCGCATCTTGTTCGCCGCCGATACGCTGATGCCGCTGCCCTATTTTGTGGATGGCAGCTACGATGATTTCGTAACTTCGCTCGAAGGGCTGCGCAGCGGTAATTTTGAGAACGTCATTCAAGGACATGGCGAAATTATTCTGCGCGGGGAAATCGAGGAAAAAATTCAGGGCGATCTGGATTACCTTTCCACACTGCGTAGTGCTGTGGATCAGGCGCTGACGCTGCCCGCACCGGAGCAGGCATTGGCTGCAATCACGCTTGAAAGCTGTGGTAAGAGCCGGATTTTGTTGAACGGTGAAGTGACCGCGCTGCACCGGCAGAATGTGACCGCTTTGGCGGCGCTGCGCCGCGAATGGGTTCAACTGTAAATCAGCCTTGCGCCCAGAGTTTCGTATTTTGTTTACAGGAATAAGGTGGAAATAAGCATGGCTGACCAAGTCTATTTGACTCCTGAAGGTCGCGCTGAACTGGAACGCGAACTGGATGAACTGTTGACTGTCAAGCGTCCTGAACTGGCGCGTAAGCTGAAAGAGGCTGTGGCGGAAGGTGATCTGAAGGAGAACGCCGATTACCACGACGCTAAAGAGAAGCAGGCCTTTCTGGAAGGGCGCATTCAGTATGTCGAAAGCGTGCTGCGGGCGGCGATTCTGATTACCAATGACGGTAGCACTGGAGAAGTGCGAATGGGGTCAGTTGTAACGATTGTGGAAGACGGCGCTGGCGAGGAAGAAACCTACACCATCGCAGGTGCGGCGGAAGCGAATCCCCGCGAGGGTAAAATTTCCCATGAAAGCCCGATTGGTGCCGCGTTGCTGGGGCATCGTAAAGGGGAGAAGGTGCGCGTCAAGACTCCGGGCGGCGAAATGGTCTTTAAGATCAAGCGCATCAAGTAACGGGTGCTGATTTTCACAAAAACACCCTGCCGAGACAGGGTGTTTTTATTTGGAAGGCTGTTGCTACCGGCCTATGGGGGTGAAGTCGCCCGCGCCGTCAAAAGGATCGTTGTCGGCGGGGGGGGCTGGTTTTTGCAGCGGCGGCGGCTTCAGCGGCGTGATTCCGCCGCCATAGTTGGCTGCCGGACTACTAGGTGGTGTGTAAGCCGGGGCTGAAGGTGGCGCATAAGCTGGCGCTGAAGGTGGCGCATAAGCCGGCGCTGAGGGCGGCGTGTAAACGGGCGCTGAGGGCGGTGCAGCCTGCGGCGGCGGTGTGTAGGGTGCAGGTGTGAAGGTTGGCATGACCGCAGCAGCGGGGATGGGCGGGGCTGCGGGTACAGCCGCCGGTGCGCTCGATCCACTGCGACGCCATGCTTGCAGCTTGATGCTCACACGATCAAAGTAGCTGTTGGGTGGCAGTGGGCCAGTGCCATAGACCACTTCCATGATCGTTGCTTGTAGGATCAGGGCGTTGGTTTCCAATGTTATCATGGCACCCGGTTTGACCACTACCAACTGGCCTTTGGTTTCCAGCGTGGAACGTGTGGCCGGATCGTCGGCGGCGTATTCTGATACAAATACCGAGGTTAGGGTGCGCGTGAAATCGTCTTTGTCGAATAGCCAGACTTCAATCGCGGATACTTTGTCACCGCCAAGCGTGGCGGTCTCGGAAATGACCGCGCCGCATTCGCCTAAGAATTCATCGTCTTTGGTGGCGTCTTCGATGCTGAACGAGTCGTCATAAGCACGACCGGGCGCGTAAGTGGACACATGCGTGACCACTGGTGTCCCTAGAATGCTGATGGGAGCCGATGCGGCATCTTTAAGAATGCTGTCACGTTTGGCTTTGTCGGCCTTAATACGGCTAATTTCCGCCGCGCCGACTGCATCCGTACCCTGCGAGCCGCGAATGCGTTTGCGGATGGGCGTAACCAGCATCGGGTTGATGTAGAAGCCGTACAGCAGCGATCCCACCACGAACAGGATGATGACGAGGATCGGGCCGATGATCCAAGGGCGCAGCGTGCCGATGATATTCGGACGTTCTGGTGATATCGGCGCCCCGATTTGGGCTTCGGCGGCTAACTCGCTGATTTCGGTCAAGCCAAGCCGGTTCACAATTTCCTGCGGGTCGTCCACGCTACGCAGCAGCGAGATGATGCTCTGGCGGAATTCTTCGCTCGGAACCGTGGTGCTTGTGGCGAGATGATAACGGTCTGCCACCAAACGTACCCATTCGTCCTGCCACCCCTGTCCCATCGTGCGAGGGGAAGAGTCGTAGAAAGAAACGGGGTCGAGTCCATAGCCCCATAGCAGACCGACCAGAAAGGCCAGCGCCACAGCAACTATTAATGCAACTGACGGAACATAGGTCTTGATGATCGGCCACAGACCTATGGCCGTATCTTTGACTTTTTTGATCATCACGATGCCTTTCGTGCTTCAGAACCCCGTTACGGACAGTAGAATACGCTCATTGTAGCGTAATTTCCTCAAGTGTGACAATTGAGCCGATACCGCGCCGAACGAGTTTGTTTCAGTTTGAACCGGTAGTAAAAGAGGGCCTAGCAGCCCTCTTTGACAGTTCAATCAGGCTAGGCAGGTTCGGCTGCCGAATGTGCCATATCCTCTGCCGGATAGGTGTGCGAACACACGGTACACTGCACCGTGTTTTTGTTTTGTTCCACCAACAGGCCGCCGCAGTTCGGGCACGGGTGGGCGACTGGCTTTTTCCAACTGGTGAAATCGCATTCCGGGTAACGCTTGCATCCGTAGAAGGTGCGCCCCTTTTTGGATTTCTTGACGATAATCTCACCGCCGTGTGTTTTGCCGCAGGTGGGGCAGGGGATGTTGGTGCGCTCCAGCCACGGTTCTGTGTAGCGGCAGTTCGGGTAATCCGCGCAGCCGATGAATTTCCCGAAGCGTCCGTAGCGAATGATGAGGGGATGACCGGAGTCCGGGCAGGTGCGCCCGACTTCTTCTTCCTGTCGGACGCGGGGCATTTGTTCGCGGGCTGTGCTGATCTGTCGCTCGAAGGGCGAGTAGAATTCGCGCAGCATCGGGCGCCATTCCATTTTTCCTTCGGCAACCAAGTCCAGTTCATCTTCCATATAGGCGGTGAACTCGTAACTCATCACATTCGGGAAGAACTGTACCAGCAAATCGTTGACCACCTTGCCGGTTTCGGTGGGATAGAGACGGTTATCGCGGCGCTTCTCGATGTATTCTCGATCTTGCACCGTGTTGACGGTTGGGGCGTAGGTGCTGGGGCGACCGATGCCGTATTCTTCCAGTGTGCGCACGAGGCTGGCCTCGGTATAGCGCGGTGGGGGTTGGGTGAAATGCTGTTCGGGTAGCAACTGGATTAAATCCAGCACTTCGCCAACGGTTAGTTCTGGCAGAATGCGATCTTCGTCCTCGTCTGGTTGCAAATCCTCGTCGCGGGCATCTTCATAAAGCACTAGAAAACCCTGAAACTTGATGGTGCTTCCCGAAACGCGGAACAGGTACGAGTGGTGCTTTGCATCCGCCGTATCCGGTTGGGGGGTGGCCTGAATATCCACGCGCAGGGTGTTGTAGGTGGCGTTGGACATCTGGCTGGCGAGGAAGCGTTCCCAGATGAGTGTGTACAACCGCAGTTGGTCGCGGTTCAGGAAGGTTTTTACCTGATCGGGCAGGCGCAGGACGCTGGTGGGGCGGATGGCTTCGTGGGCTTCCTGTGCGCCTTTGGTTTTGGTCTGGTAACGCGGCGGCTTGACCGGATGGTAATGGCTGCCGAACCGGTTGTGAATGTACTGCCGCGCTTCCTGCTGCGCTTGCTCCGAAACCTGTGTACTGTCGGTACGCATGTAGGTAATCAGACCGACTGTACCCGCCGCGCCGATGTCAATACCTTCGTACAACTGCTGCGCCACGCTCATTGTGCGGCGAGCGTTGAATCCCAATCGCCGCGAGGCTTCCTGTTGCAATGTGCTGGTCGTAAATGGTGCGGAGGGCTTCCGCTGGCGTGTGCCATGCTTCACGTCAGACACTTTGTAGGCGGCAGTGTCCAGAATGGGCAAGTGTGGCGCTACCGCCTCTTTGCTTCCCAACGTGATGTCATGCCCGTTGAGCTTAATCAGGCGGGCGTTGAACGGACGCTTGGCGCTGGTATCCGGTGCGAGGTGCTTCTTTAGGCGAGCATCCAGCGTCCAGTATTCTTCCGCTTTGAAGCTGTCAATCTCTCGTTCACGATCTACCACTAACCGCACCGCGATGCTTTGTACGCGCCCCGCCGAAAGCTGGTTGCGGACTTTTTCCCATAGCAACTCGGTGATGTTGTAACCCACAAGGCGGTCGAGGATGCGGCGGGCTTGCTGGGCGTTCACCAGATTCATGTCCAGTTCACGCGGGTGTCCGAAGGCTTCTTCGATTGCGGGTTGCGTGATTTCGTGGAACACGACACGCTTGGCTCGGGCGCTTTCCATGTCCGTGACGTTCATGAGATGCCACGCGATGGCTTCTCCTTCGCGGTCAGGGTCGGTTGCGAGGAAGATTTCGTTAGCGCGTTGAACAGCGTCCTTGAGGTCGTTAACGACATCGCGTTTGTCATTCGGGACGCGGTACTTGGGTTCAAAATCGTTCACCACGTCTACCGAGATTTGCGAAACCAGCAAGTCTCGCACATGGCCTTTGGAGGCTTTCACGACATAGCCGCTGCCCAAGAAATTGCCGACTGTGCGTGCTTTGGCAGGCGATTCGACAATCACCAATTTGCCCGATCTCCGGTGCGGGGTTGCAGATTTACCCGCTGCTGCTTTCGACTTGGTCTTGGTGGCAGTTTTGCCGGGTTGGGTGGTTTTTGTGCCGGTACCCGTTTTGGTTGCGCTGGTTTCGCGTTTGCTCGCTGGCGCTTTCTTGCTGACCGTCTTGGTTTTGGCGGCAGTTTTACGTGCGGGAGCCGCAGGACGTTCAGGCTTGACCAGACCTTCGTGGGCAGGGGTGTTTCCTATGAGGAACAGCCCGGTACCGCACACGCCACAAATCCCTTTTGTACCGGGAGTGCCTGCGGCGGTAAATACAGCCTGCGGGTTTACAATCGGTCGCTTCGTTTTACATTTGATGCAGTAAGCCTGATACGTGTCAGTCATTCCAACGCTTTCACAATCTAGGTAAAGACCGGGCAAGTCGTCCGGTCTTTACAGCTTCATTCCATTGACGGATCGTGCTAGACAAGACACAGGTGTTACAAGTAACGATAGTTCTTGGTTCGCAGGAGGTGATTGACCACTTCTTTTACATCCTGCGTGCGGTCTTTGTGGCACAAGAGCAGCGCATCATCGGTTTCGATCAGGATGACATCTTGCACGCCGATGGTCACGATTAGTTTATCACTGTAAACCAGTGTGTTCTTTGTGTCTAGGATGACTCGTTCAGGTTGGCGGCCTTTGAAGGCGTTTCCGAATTTATCCAGTTTAAGGACTTCAAACATGGATGACCAGCTGCCCACGTCATTCCAACCGATGTCTACCGGGATGACCACTATCTTCTCGGCACCTTCCATCACGGCATAATCCAGTGAAATCTTCGTGATCTTCTCCCAGATTTCTTCTAGGCGTGCATCAAATTCGCGGGTATCCACCGCTTTCGCCAATTCCATAAACTCGGCGTGCATTTCCGGTTGCTGGCGCTGGAACTCGCTCATGGCCTGCGCTGCTGTCCAGATGAACATCCCCGAATTCCATGTATAGTCGCCGGATGCCAGAAACGAGGTGGCGGTGACGACGTTGGGTTTTTCGGTGAATCCGAGCGAGTGATAAGCGGTGAAGGTGCCAGCCTTTTCTAGCACTTCGCCCTGATGAATATAGCCGAATCCGGTAGCCGGATAGGAGGGGGAAATGCCTAGCGTGACGATGTACCCATTTTGTGCCACCTGACAACCGGCGGCCAGCGCGTTACGGAACTCGTCTTTTTTCGTGATGTGATGGTCAGCGGTTAGGATGGCAATGGTGGCTTGCGGATCGCGCTTCTGGATGACGGTGATACCCAGTGCGGCGGCGGGGCCGCTTTCCTTGCCATAGGGTTCGATGATGAAGTTCTCGAAGGGTATCTGGGGCGCATGACTACGCAGCGATTCCAGATACTTGCGGCCTGTGACCACGTAAATTTGTTCCGGCGAGAATAGGGGGGACAAGCGTTCCACGCTGGTCTTGAACATCGAATTTTCTTCGACCAGTGGCAGAAGCTGTTTAGGCATATCCTGACGGCTCATCGGCCACAAACGGGTTCCGCCGCCACCTGCCATGATTAGTGCGTAATAATGTTCCATTCGCAAGTGCCTCTCTACTGCTGGCTGGCTCAAGAAGGTATCAGGCAATATTGCATATATCCGGTTGTTCGCGCAAGTCCCTTTAGCTCAAGAATTGTCAATGTACTGCTTAAGGTTGCGATTGGAAGGCCACTCAGCCGTGCGAGATCATCAATATGGGTTGGGTCGAGGCTAAGTTGATTGAGGATCGCTTCTTCGGTAGGGTTTGCCGGGGCGATGCGTTCGGCGGTGACGCGAGACTGAATGAGTCCATGTGCCAGATTGAACTCGTCCAGAATGTCTTTCGTTTCCATCACCAGTTTTGCGCCATCTTGAATCAAACGGTTGGTACCTCGGCTGGACGGGTTCAAAATGCTGCCGGGGACGGCAAAAACTTCGCGCCCTTGATCGCTGGCAACGTTGGCGGTGAGGATGGCGCCACTTTTTTCGGGCGCTTCGACGACCAGCACACCGAGCGAAAGCCCGCTAATGACACGGTTGCGGCGCGGGAAGTTGCGGCCTTCCGGCGGTGTGCCGATGGGAAACTCGCTGATGAGCGCACCCTGCTGCATAATCTGTTCCGCTAACTTGTGGTTTTCGGGCGGGTAGATTCGGTCAATTCCGCTGCCGAGGACGGCTAGTGTACGTCCGCCGCCGTGCAGGACGCCACGATGAGCAGAGGTATCAATCCCCAGCGCCAGCCCACTCACAACGGTCACGCCCGCACGACCTAGCTCGGTACAGAGCGTGTAGGCCACATCCCGCCCATAGGGAGAGGCTTTGCGTGTGCCAACCGCAGCGATGGCGCGGTTGTCTTGGGGGATGAGCGTGCCGCGCACATAAAGCAGAGGAGGCGCGTCCGGCATCGGTTTCAATAACTCAGGGTAGTCCTCTTCGGCCTGCGTGACAAACCATGCTCCACAGCGTTCAATTTTGTCGAGTTCGGCCTGTAGGTGGATTGTTTTGCGTACCTGAAGAAGGTTTTGCAGCGGGCGGCGATCCAGTCCGGCAGCGATGAGGTCGCTTTCGCTGGCACGCCATGCGTGTTCGAGGTTGCCGAACGTGTGCAGGAGAATCGCCAAGCGGCGGTTGCCAATCTCCGGCACGAGGCTAAATCCTAGCCAATAATTGCGGTCGCTCACAAGACCTCCAGTTTCTGAGTGTGGATCGTTTGATGCTATTCTTAATACTGTCGTTTTGCCCATTTGTACAATAAGTAAAATTATTATCTTCTGAGCTTGCCTGTTTACAAGAAACCAATGTATGATTGTTTTGTTTACTTTTTTCACAAAGGTCAGATAGTCATGAGCAGTCTCCGGTTTACCAGAATTCAGCTTCTAATCATTATTGTGCTGGTTCTGCTGATTAGCGGAGATTTCTTGGTTGTGTTTGGACAAGATATACTAACTTTTGAAGTCGGTAAAACAACAACATTTTCTGATGAGGGTGATTTTAATTATCATTATGCTCAGTTGCAAAGATAGAAGGGATGTGTAAAATCAGTGGGCATGAGCCAAAAACGAGAGAGTAAATAACGTCAGTTATGGATAAGGCGGGATGCCTTTCGCTAGAGGTATTATCCTCTAGGGTACCCCTACCAAGAAAGGCATCCCTCTATGAATCTACTCGAACTGTACTGTCATGTCGATGA
>Ga0172373_10008840_pt1 | contig 12683 bp, 11 predicted proteins | sample Lak10m_2_FD_114546 | JGI IMG/M metagenome (GOLD analysis project Ga0172373, IMG submission 114546) | Freshwater microbial communities from Kabuno Bay, South-Kivu, Congo - kab_092012_10m | ecosystem: Environmental > Aquatic > Freshwater > Lake | place: Democratic Republic of the Congo... | reverse complement strand
GAATCGACTGATACGTTTGACTTATGACTGAAAATCTCAATGAATTAATTGCTGAGCTTATGGCTAGAGAGCCTTTGTTCCATCGCAAAGATCTAGGAACTAGTCGCATGGAATTTCAGGCGATGACAGCCCCTGATTTCTGGGAGGTTGGAGCATCGGGCAAGGTATACGACGTGGAATCCATTTGGAACATTCTTGAGTCTCGCTATAAAACTAACGAGCCTGATGATTAGAGAACTAGCGACTTTCGAATTCGTGAACTTAGTTCCAATGTCTATTTGCTAACCTATGAATTGCAGCAAGGAGAAAGAATCACTCGTCGAGTCACTCTCTGGGAACGGGTAGATTCTGTTTGGCGAGTTATCTATCATCAAGGCACTCTTGTCTAAATGATTCTTTAAGCGAAATGTTTGCTTTTGAGGCCAAGACTTGGATGCAATTCTGGATGCAACCGAGCTGGACATTGGCGAATAACCATGGACACTTATCCATAAGGATGTCAGTGGATTGAGCGATAATAAACGCAGTGAGTCAATGGTGGACAAGAGGTCTGAGCGCACATAAAGAGAGGGTCGCGGTTTTGAGCTCCACAGCAATACTCTGATACTTGTCTTAATCGCCAAGTTTTCTAACTGAACATAACACCTTGCAAAATAAGTTTAGAATGTCGCTCGCATGAAGTACTACGAATGTCTGCCGATAGGGAAACTAACTTCAATAGAATTTTTGAATCCAGAGTTCTTAGAATCGAGCGGGTGAGTATATTTTCCAACCACTGCGCGCGAAGTGCGAATGCGGTCTCTACGCAACAGTGTCACCTCGATACAGGAAGGAAAGCTCTGCTTCTCAATGGTAAAAGTCTTGACGGCGTTATTCGCATGGAAATGTACCACCATATGATTATTGAGCAGTTTTCGCATCACTTCACCTAAAGTCAAACAGAAAATCGAAGAAGCAACTATCTCATTCACGCGATGAAATTCTATTACAATGATACGAAATCGCTTAAGTATTTCTTCATCCACCGTAAGGAGTGAAGTGTATTCTGAGCTTTCGATGTCAATTTTAAGTAGTCCATCCGAGAACTCGGACGTTGCTACATGTTCAATTGCGGTAGTGAGAGAAAAAATTGGAATTTCGCTCGAACGAGGCCTGAGAAAAGCTCCAATCCAACCTGGATGGAAGGAGTGTCGAGAAGTCTCATAATCGTTAGGGAAGTTAATGGGATCATCAAATATTGAGAAGTTTTGACCAATTTCGCTACCAAAAGCGTCTTCAAAGCCTGAATCACCACCACACCCAAGAGATATACATTGGTCTACGCCATCGTAATCAGTTGGAATAAGGTAGCCACCATCTGATGCATTTCCAAAACGCTTGAGTTCATGCCCTGTAATGTGTGGGGTGAAATAGTTTAGGGTCTCTTTAATTAAGTGTTCAGATATTTTTATAGGAGTAAATTTGCGCTTTAGCTTAATCAAGAATTCATGCATAGAGTAAGCATTCCCTATATGGTTGTTAAAAGCAATTAAGAGAGAATTGCAAGAGTTTTTCAAGTCCGACCGTAAGTTGGCGGTAAATGATTTTTGCTCAGGTAAACCTCGTTGTCCAAGCTCAGTCGGTGGAGCGTTGCTCTCGTAAAGCGAAGGTCGCGGGTTCGATACCTGCGGGCGGTTTCCTTTTAAAATGATTTGCCTAGAAGATTTACACCCCATCAGGTACTTTCCGAAAATTGGCCAATAGCATAAAAGGAATCTTGAACTAAATACCGATAGGAATGCTGATCTCCGATTGCGGAAGGTCGATTCCGAGATAGTCTCCAGAATTAGTAAGACAAATTACCTGAATTCTAATTTCAGGGTTCAATCAGCCCTCTACAATTCAGTTTATTAAATCGGAGAAAGAGAGGTTTTGATTATTGTTTCGACCTGTTAAGTAGGATACCTACAAATGTTGTAATTGGTTTTTCGGAGACTTGAAGTCACCTTTATTTTGCGAAGCTTCCTTCGTAATTGGCCTTTTCATGTAGGTTTCATTTCAGTAGTTGCGGTTCGCTTTATGAATAATTTGTATGCAAAAAAAGTCGTTGTGCACTTCTGCTTCGATTCCGCAATATTTCAAATTACGGAATCGATGTTATGCCCGATTGCCGAATTGATTTGGGTCTTCGAATCGAACACCCTGTCGGGGTTGTAGTCGGGCGTGGTGACACAATAGGGAAAGACGTAACCCTGTTTGAGGGTGTGACTTTTGGGCTACGCAACACTCTAGCCTTGAATTCAGGAGCAATGCCAATTTTGGGCAATAGGGTTAAAGCTGGTGCGAACGCTTGTATATTGGGTCGTGTTTCAATCCCCGCTGGTCGCCTTGTGCGACCTAATTCAGTGGTAAGTGATAGCGATAAACCCAAGTAATCATTCCTTAAACTGACAAGAAAGTTGCGTTTTGGTCACCTAAGTAAATCCGGGAGACACCAAACCCCCTCTTGCTCCCTTGAATCACTAGGTAATCGTTCCCCACTTATCCCCTGAAAGTTGTTTCCAAGCAGTTTCAATATGAAATCCTCTAGACCCATCCTTGTAACTGCCGGGGTTGAAATCCAAAACTTGCGTTAAGTGTTTTGATGTAGATACCGCGATAACCTGTTTAGCGCTTGGGAAAATAAAGTGGGCATAACTCAAAAAATCATTAAGAGAGGGAGTGAAACCTAGTTTCCTAGACATGGCCTCATATCGGTATTGGTACGTATGTGTAGCGCTCGCCCAATCTTCCCCCAAGAGTAATCCCATCTTTCTGCGTAAAGATTTGAAGCGTCTTTGTTTCAAAACACCCGAGCCCAAAACGCGTTTCAGTGAGAGATTAGAGCGTGCATCAATTCGGCCAACTGTTTCTCGATTTCCTTGATCAATAACACTAAAGGTGCACATGAATGAATCAAAAAGGTTCATAGTGGTAGCAATACGCAACTGTTCTCCATCTCCCGAATAACCGAGAAAGCGTATGTGGCCAGATGTCCGTAGATCATTCAAGAACTCGAGCGCATCTTCTGAAACAAGTGAGAGTTTTGTGGAATGAAGATATAGGCAATTGATTTCGAGAGGGGATAATGCTTTATAGGATTGAAAAAACTGATCTTGTAAAACCTTTCTTGTGACTCTCTGCTTCTCATTCATTGCAATCTTCGTATCCACCAACACATTCTTGGGGGCATGAGCAAAGTACTTGGAAACAATCTCCTCGCTTTCACCGTAGGATCGCGCGGTATCAATTCGTATAAAATCAATTCTAGAATCTTCAAAAAGTCTTGTACGAATCCCACTCAACTCATTGCCTGTTAGCGAAGCAAATTTCGCCGTTCCCAGAATAAATGAGCTATTAATCATCTAATCCTTTCGCAACTGTTGAGAAACTTGAGCGATTGTTTCCAAGGCTAGCGTTAAGGCCATGGCAGTTGGATTTTGATGTGCCCCCGATGGGAAGACACTTGAGTCGACACAATATACGTTGGTGAACCCAGATAATGAAGAGTCTGGATTAACAGCACTCCACTCGTTTACATGCATACGCATGGTACCCATAGGATGAAAATTTCCACCCGTGTTAAGAAATTTAGGAATTTGAAAATGTAAACTGAACCTAATTTTACCCAAGTTTGTTTTTGAAATAGTTTTTGCAAAATCTCTTAACTGAGATTTCATTATTCTTATTGTTGAAGGCGAGATTTCGTGTCGATAAACCAAATTTGCTCCTTGTCCAGACTTTACTTTCGAGAGGTAGTACGGTTCTTCCTCGCCTTTCAACCACAATGAAAATATCTCTACTTTTCGCGCCTTAAGGTACATTCTATGAACCCTATTAGGAATAAAAATTATGCATCTCTCGAGAAAGAAGAGCACCTTCAACAATCTCATCGGAAGATTAAATCGATTAGCCACAGGATCAAAGTTATAAGTTCTTTGGTAGGGACATATCTCTAAGTGCCACTCTAATCTGTTCTCCGAAGCAGCCAGAATACCAAAGCCAAATTCTGTTCCACTCAGACGTCGAGTTTTGTCCAATGCTAATTTCTGTAGACAATTCAAATTGTTTGTCTTCACTTTCAGAGTACCAACGAAGCCATCAAAGTGCTCCATAAGGTAGTTGCCAATAAAACTATTTTCGACAGTTTCTGGGCTCGACCTTTGGACTAGTGCTGTACTTTGCAAACAACCTGCAGCTAATATCAAAAACCTAGACTTGATGACTAGTCGCGAGCCTTCGACCGAATCTACTTTACAATTAGTAACAACCATCTCATTAGAATGAGACTCGATACGCTCGACATAAGTGTTTGTGTGAAGAAAAAACCTAGTATTTTGGGCAATTAACCAGAGTAAGTTTCTAAATGTATCTGGCTTAATGAACTGATACAAACTTGTGCGCAGTACTGAATTGCAATTCTTACAAGTGTGAATTCTTGACAAGGAATCCCCATCATCTTCTATTGGTTTAAAACCCACTATGGATGCTAGTTCTTTATACCGTCGTTCTATCACACTGAAATCCATTGGCCAAACTTGTCTACCAGTTGAATCCGACCGCCTAAAACAAGCCTCTGGAAATTTACTGACTCGTCCATGCCACAAGTTACTCCCACCTCCTATTCGGTGAATTCCGTCAGGCATTTTTGATGGTGTAAAAAATTCATAATGTCTTTTGGTCAATATGAATTCCGAGTCCCAATCCCCGGATTCGATTAGAGCTACCTTGAAGCCAGACTCTAAGAGTTTAAAGGCAGCAAGAATTCCAGTAGGGCCGGCACCGACAATTGCTACATCTAGAGTCATAGTTGCTTTCTTTCCTTAAACAACAGCCCATTTACTTTTGAAGCTAAGAATTGTAGTGAGTCTAAAAGAAATTCATAATTACTGCGAATGATTATTTTCTGGCGACGGGACTGAGTTAGTCGTTTTCCGAACAAAACTAGAAAGGTTCGTGACAAAAGAAAACGAATCTTTGGTAGCGTTATGTCCTCCGAGGGAGACATTAAGAGCAGGAGATCTATAATCCGCTCTCGCTCTAGAAGTTTATAGGTACGTGATGGTTTAACTAGCTCTTGACTCTGCAAGATTTCCAACGATACGGCGTCAATTTTGTTTGAATACAGATGGTTGGAAGAATGGCGAAAGTGGGCATGCTCAAAGATCAATTCTTTATCGTATCTGATGCAACTTAGACCTGAAGCTAGCTCATAGATCCAAAGATCCCATAGTCCATTACGTTGGACAGGAACCCAATATCCGAGCTTCTCCGGCCAAGTTCGATTCAAAAAAAAATGAGTGGAAAGTTTGCCAGCGTACTTACCCATGTCATTTCCGAATAAGAGCAAAGGTTTACCCTCCGTTCTTGAAAATTCGTCTCTCACCTTTGAATCCCAGTGTGGAGTCCTAAATATGAAGTCATCAGAGGCGGCCATCAAAATTCCACCTTTGGAGTTCATATAAAGGAAATTTTGAGCTAACGACATCCATACGCGGGGTCCTCTAAAAAATTTTACAAAAGAAAATTGAACAAAGTGTTCTTCTTTGGTTAACTCGTCATCATTGTCTAGGTATACCAATACTTCAAGATAACTAAGAGCAAAGGCTGTTGAGTTTATTGATTTGAATAAGCGAAACAAACTGTCGGGGCGATGGCGTGAAGGTAACAAGATAGATATTTGAATGTTTTCACGAGAATCCTGCACACGCTATAGTAGCAAATCTAATGGGATACTAGATGCTATAAACTGCCAAAGAAAACTATAATGAGGTTATGCGTATAGGTCTCCTGGACAAAGCTTGCGCCATCAAGGTACACATTTGGGGGGGGTTAGGATCCCAACTATATGGAGCAGTGGCAGCGTGGAGGATTATTGAGCGTTTTCCAAAAAGGCACGTAATTCTAACATTCCATACTTCCGGGTTAACCCGCCGCACTTTGGAAGTAGAAATTGCACATCACGCTAACATCTCTATCAAGTGCGTTGATGACTGGAAACCAAATGGAATTGTGAATGAAATTCAACCCACAGACATAATGAAGCAAGTCAAAAGAATTTTTCTATTCTCTTTAAAGAGCGTTGGGAGGCAAATTGGCTTTCTTGCTACGCCAAATCAAGATCGTGATTTTCAAAAAATTAGACCTTGGGTCATCTCGCTGAGGGGTGACTATTCGCGAATTAGATTGAAAAGAGAGGAACTGGAGAAAATCAGCGTAATATTGGGAATTTCTACAGCGGATGCCATTCAAGAATCAGAGACTAACTCAATCGCACTCCACTTTAGAAGCGGTGACTTACTTACGCATAAAACTTCTTCCTATATTAATCCAAGACGGATAAGTAAAATTCCAAATTTTGGGACTGAAAAACTTGTTTCAATATACACCGATGGAGATGGCAATCAAGTTCGTAGTGAGTTCTCCACACATCTACCTAACCTAAAGGTTGTTATTAATACACCAAAAGAGGTCATAATTGAATGTTTTAAAGCAAAACAATTTGTCGGTACATCATCTAAGTTATCACTTTGGATTTCTATCCTGCGACTTAGTCATGGAAAATCAGATACTTTTTTGCCGCACGATCTCCTACCCGCACTAAAATTCAACTTAGACGCTGAACAATCTGGAAATGTTAAATGCTATTAGGGGAAATTTAGAGTTTAAAATCAACATTTTTTGACCACATCCATGTACGTTTCAAGATACAATCCATGCATCTTATCGGGCGAAAACATCTTTAATCGCGAATCTTGCTTCAAAACTACTTCATTTCGCAGGCTTTCATTTTGTAACATTTCAATTATTTTGTCGGAAAAAGCAGACACAGAAAAAAGTGGGACTAATCCAGGATGATCCCTTCCAAGTACTTCAGGTATTGCGGAGACGGCAGGCGCAACGATTGGTAATTTTGCATTTGAGGCTTCCAACAGAACCATACCAAAACCTTCATATTTTGAAGTAAGCACAAAAACATCCAAGTTTTTGAGGAAGGAATTTATGTCAGACACTTTTGATTGAATTTCTACAACAGAACCAAGATCCCGCTCACTAATTTCTGATGACAGGGCTTTCTTTAAAGATCCTTCACCAAGAATTTTCAGTTGTAACTCAGGATACTTTGCATTGAGACTTGTAAAAACATCAAGCAGAAAGAACAAGTTTTTTTGTGGCTCTAATCTTGCTATGGTTCCAATTTGTGTAGGCTTCTGAGGGCGATTTACAGAAGGAATTTCGATAGAATTTAATGAAACTCCGTAGTAAATCACTTTGATATCTTGTCGAAATGAGACTTCGGAGTTTTCTAGCATGAATTGTTTTACAGCTACACTGATTGCCACCAAAGAATTTGCTCTATTAATTACAAAGTTAGAGATCATTTTCGAAAACCAAATTGGACCATTTGGCCAAAAGCGTTCTGCGTTGTGTCGGGTAACTATAAGTTTCTTACCGGTGCCGCAAAGGCACGCTAAGGTTTCAGCCCGAGGTAAATGAGCGTGAATGACATCAAAGCCTTTTGCCAAGAAAAAAAATTTTGATATCTGTCTTATAAAGGAGTATGTACTGAAGTCTTCATAGACCTTAGCTCCCATGGATTTGAATGTGGCACTTAGTTGATTTGTTCCCTTAAGCGGGACCACGCCAACGACTAGCCCTTCCTGTACTTGCTTTCTTACAAGCTCGACAAGGAATTTTTCAGCGCCGCCAAGGTCTATTGTGGTGATAACATGAAGCACGCGTATGCTAGATCCCAAAATTGGTTCCACCATCTGTGAGAATTTTCCACACCTCTTCTTCCCAAGCGCGAAAGGAATGATTTTGTTTAGCAATCTCCAAGCGAGCATTCAAAATTGCTAGTGATTGATTCTCAGTCATATTAATCGCCTCCAGTAATTCAGCCTCGAGAAATCCCAAAGAATTCACGGAAACTCTGTCCTGCAGAGTGCCAAATTCTCGGATAAATTCTTGGTTAGTGGTAACGACATGTATTCCTAGAAAAACGGCTTCCAAGAGTGACTTGTCAAGTGAACCGTTAAATGAATGTATAAAGCCGTAACTCCTGGCGCTCACTCTGGCTAATTCAGTCCGCGGAACGCTGTTCAGAAATTCAATCGTGCCATTTTTTAAAGAAGGAGTGAAATCGTACCTTATTTTACTTACATAACTTGAGTTTTGATGACTCGTTGAAGACCCAATTAGAGTCAAACTTAGTCCCATCCAAGTGGTAGATACGTTGGTTACGACTTGGCAAAGTTCTAAAATGTGTTTTGACTCATCCAACCTACCCCAGTGAACCCATTTTTCTCGTATGCGATTCTCTGGGCGAAAAAAGAACATTTCTTCATCGATGCCTTGCCCTATAAGTTTTAACTTTGGAGTCTGCAAAGTCAACGATCCTTCGGTTGAACTAACTATCGTGTCTACGAGAGAAATCGCAATTCTTAGTCTTACCGGAGAGGAAGCATGAGCGTACCAAAGTACATGTCTACATCCAAAGGACTTAGCGATTAGACTGGCAAAGATCGAGTGCGTTTCAGTCATAAAGGAAAAGAGAACCGAACTGCGTTGGCGAACAAGAATGGAAAATAAGAAGAACATCAATCTGAAAAAACGCCAAAATCTACGCTTTCTCCCTTTAGATAAAACCAATACCTTAAGGTTCTTGGGAAGAGGCGAACCATCGTAGGTATCGGCGATAATAGTTACTTTTTCAAATCTTGCCGAAAGACTATTACATAAGTCCCGCTGATGCGAGAAGATGGAATCTGAGACCGAGTAAGCGTAGACAATGACAATTAAGTGATTAACTTGGGAGGTGCTCATCACCGCATATATTATCAGGACTGCCGAACAATACGTGCGGCCAAGTAACCTTGCTCCGAATGGGAGATTAACGAACAAATGAACTTAAGAATCTTTTCATTACTTCGATTAACACTAATCCAAATGCCTAAGGTCGCTCGCATAAAGGTCTTGTTCATTAGTCTTTCTAATCTAATTCTAAGTGTGCTCGACATATTCTCAGTCTTAATTATTGGAGCAATGGGCGCTCTTTTCATCTCAGGATTTACATCACAACCATCTGAGCTGTTTGGTAATTTTGTGCAATTAGAAGTATTACGGGGTTTGAGCTTGCAGAGAAAGATAGCCTTGCTGGGCTCTTTGGCAGCCACATTTCTTATTTTTAAATCAGTTTTCTCAATGTATCTGAGTAATCGGCTCATGAAATTCTTGGCTTTTCAAGCAAGTCAAATTTCAAAAAATATGATGCGTGGATTATTTACAAGGGATCTTAAGATGAAGCAGGGCCGGTCTTTTCAAGAAGTTATATATGCTATGAATAACGGTGTACTAGTGTTAGTTCTTGAGTTTCTGGGATCCACTTTGCTGCTGACTGCAGACATTTTTCTAACTATTGCGATGCTAATAACACTGTTTACAGTCGATAGTGCTATTGCCATTTGGACCTTGTTCTATTTTGGGTTGGTTACGCTTATGCTTTTAGCTTTTACTCGGCAAAGAATCGCTAAAAACGCCAAAGCAAGAGTCACTTATGAAATAGAGTCGAATGAAATTGTCAATTCAATTTTAGATCTTTTCCGCGAAATCAAATTACGTGGAGGAAATGATTTTTATATAGATAAACTAGCGACAAAACGTAGACAATTCGGAGAGTCGCTTGCCTTGGGACATCTCTATTCAAATTCCTCAAAATACGTAATTGAGATAGCGCTTATTGTCGGCACGATTTCCCTAGCATTTCAACAATTTATAACAAAGCCAGCCATTGATGCCACAGCAACCGTGGCCGTATTTCTAGTGGCGAGTGTGCGAATTGCACCCGCAGTTCTGCGGATTACAAATGGAATAATGACCATTAGAGCAACAGCGGGTCTAGTCCATCCCACCTTAAGACTTTTGAACGAATATCAAGCGGAAACAACAAACGTAGAAAGTTACAACAATCACCATCATAACAATGTGAAAATTGCGATTAAGGCCAGCGACTTATCTTATTTTTACAACGAGGAAAAAAAAGGTATTCATGGGGTAAACTTTGAGGTAAAGCATGGCACTTTCTTAGCCATCGTTGGATCTTCCGGTGCTGGAAAATCCACCCTTGCAGACTTAATTGCGGGAATGCAAACTCCTTCTTCAGGTCAAATTGAGATATTTAACGCGCCAGCAAGGAATTTTGTAAGCGAAAACCCGGGCGTGGTTGGGTATGTGCCACAGAGCGTGTATCTCCTGAACGGAAGTATTCGGGAAAATCTATTGCTTGGATATTCTGGTACAAATTGTACTGACGATGCGATGCGCCAAGCGCTCAAGATTTCCCAACTCTCTGAATTGTCCTCATCTCCAAGTGGCCTAGACAAAATTTTAGGAGATAAAGGAAATGTCCTGAGCGGTGGTCAAAGACAGCGACTGGGTCTTGCAAGGGCACTTTTAACAAATCCAAAAATCTTGATTTTGGATGAAGCTACAAGCGCGCTAGATGGCTCTACCGAATCCGATGTAACTAATGCAATACTCACCGGATATTCGGATTGCACACTTGTGGTCATCGCGCACAGGTTGACTACAGTTAAGCGTGCAGAGCTTATTTTGTACTTGAAGGACGGGGAAGCTCTTTCATTCGGTACTATTAAACAAGTGAGATCTGGCATCGAAGACTTTGACAAACAACTTAAACTTCAAGGTATTCAGTGATATCGGATCCTATCTGAGCTGACGCATAACCTTAGAAATGGTCCCGCATTTGCTCTTTCGAGCATGTCTCTCTTTGTATAGCCTGACCTTTGTTTAACCAACTTAATCTGATCGTGATTAAGCAGAAAAAATGCACTTGATGGCGAGCCTATTACACTTCTGAAACTCGGTAATGTGAAAAATAATTCCAATGGTATCCCTGACACTTCCTTTCCATTGATGCCGAGTGTGGCATTGATGGACTTAATTGGGAGATGATCGTCAATGTGGGCACATATTGTATCTGGATTTAGACTACTGGGATGTGGTTTAATCAAAATAGCAATTGATTCCAAACCCTCCAATTCTCGGACTATCTTCGAAACTTTTTTAGCAAAACGAGTAGTTACGACTTGATATGGATTTATGATTATAATTTTTTTCGGAATCTCGTACAGCTTTTTAAACCAAGGTGACAAGATTTTCATACTTAGAGCGAACTCAATCTGCTTTCTGGCAATTCCTTTGTCTATCTGAACTATGGGTCGGCCTAGAATTGAAAGATCGTCTCTAAATAGCTTCGGAAAATAAACTGCATTGAAGTTTAAGTCCTTAAGGTTATTTCTCCAATGTCTGGATTCTAAAAACTCAATGGGTCTAAAATTGTTTCTTAGATTATTGTCTATTGACAGCATTAAGTCTGCCATTCCACTTATCACTAACACTTCGTCAAAAAACTTTTCAAGACTAAATTCTGAATCGTAGAGTGTGGGACTCAGTAATCCAAGCTGCGCTACGAGACTGTCACCTTTGCCGCCTTGCTCAAGTTCGGTTTGTAGGTTTGCCACACTTATTGATTTGAAATCACCTAGCACATTTTGTGCAAAACAATTTAAAAAGTCAAAGGTGATTTGAGGGTCCCGCCCTCTCGATCGAGGATTCTTTGGAAGTTTAACCAGGTAGACCTTTGCGAATTCTAATCCAGTAGACATAGCAAGCGCCAGCCCAATTAGGTCTTGCACAAGGAGAGTACGCTTCATTAACCCACAATATCGAAAATTGTAGTCTTTAAATGCTAAGGCCAAATGTTGCGTAGTGCGGGAAGGGTGAGTTAATTCAACTTAAGTCAACTCCCAATTGTTGAAATATAAGGCCCCGTAGAGAGAAAACAAAGAATCCCCTGTCGTTTTGAGATTGAAAAATGGCGGTTCTATAGATACCAATTTTCCCAGTTAAGAGCTTTATGTTGCCACTGAGGAAGTTAAGAACACAAAGCCTTTGTGCACATCCAAATACAACAGCCGGTTTAGCCACAGCAAAAGGCCTACTTGGGGTGCCCAAGGTACCTAAGGGAAAACTATTTCTTACATCGGTTCCCAGCTCGAGCGAGCGTATCTCATAAGTCGGAGTAGAGTTCAAAAAACTAGTAGCTGTCCAAAGAAAAATTATGTTGGATTTTGATTTCATAAGTCCAACCGGGTAACTTCTTAATTGGCTATTTCCCTGAAATTCCTCCATAACTCGGAATTTCCAATCTTCTGGAAAGACTGATTCGCGATTAGCAATACGCACTTCGCCGGAAGTAGCATCCATATCTGAATTCACTGTCAAAACTGAATCGTAGAGAAGATAAACGGTGTTCTTCTTTGTCGTTGCTGATAGATGGAAAGCAACATCACCGGTAGTTCTACCTTCAGAATCCTTATGGCCATCAACGATTTCATATACCCAACCATTAGAAGTCTTTACTGCTCCAAGAAGTATCCCTTGAGATTCGTCTCTATAGAAGACCTGAAGAGCCTGCGGTGTCACAGCACATGCATTTGAAACGCTTACGTCTGAGGCGGTCTTCCGTCTTAGTGTCTCGCGATAATCTTGAACGTCATTACCATTACCATCGACGGTTTCGTGGCTCCACTTTCCAGATTTAAGGTTCGAATGAATGAGATCTTGTCGCGTTGTCTCGCCAT
>Ga0172373_10008837_pt1 | contig 12686 bp, 11 predicted proteins | sample Lak10m_2_FD_114546 | JGI IMG/M metagenome (GOLD analysis project Ga0172373, IMG submission 114546) | Freshwater microbial communities from Kabuno Bay, South-Kivu, Congo - kab_092012_10m | ecosystem: Environmental > Aquatic > Freshwater > Lake | place: Democratic Republic of the Congo... | reverse complement strand
CCAGTGAACAAAAGACATTTATCAATCTCAAACCACATCGTGTTTTGCCGCATTGGAATTACACCATCCTCCCGCACAAACCCTTCCGCAAAACCGAAAAGTAATTCTTCGGTCAGGACTAAGGATCAAATACATCGCCAAAGAGCGTTCTCCCCGGCGAAAGACTACCGAGCCCGCACGCACAAAATTACTCGTAGCCGAGTCAGAGATCACCTTCAAATGCTTCGCCGAAAAAGAAGCAAAGAACGGAGATTCTTTTAAAACCTTTAAACTGAATGCACTTTTTTCATTAGTCATAGTTTGTATGAAATAATTAATATCCTGACCTTAACTGATATTGTATTATCTCCTTTTTGTTACGAATGGCACCTCAACCCTCTTAACAGGCTGCTCCCATCGTTTATGTACCGACAACACCGATCAACGCATCGTAATTTGCTGTGATCACCATTGGAGAAGTAAAAGATTCGGTAATGATGGATGGGTCCTTCATCCCATGTCCTGTGCATACTACAACGACACGCTTGCCCTTCGCATCAAACTTCCCGACAGCTGATTCGGCTAATAAACCAGCCAGCCCCGCAGCAGACGCCGGCTCGACCCAAACCCCTTCAGATGACAAAACCTTTTGCGCTGCGAGTATCTGCTCGTCTGATACAGCAATGATCCTGCCCTTTGACTCTTCGGCAGCCTGTAGTGCCTGCTCGCCGCGCGCGGGCTTACCGATCCGAATGGCTGTGGCGACTGTCTCAGGTCTTTCCACCGGATGCCCCAATACAAGCGGCGCGGCTCCCGCAGCCTGCACACCCAATACCTGGGGCAGTCCCTTCTGGTATTGTTTGAAACCAGCCCAATACGAAGTAATATTACCAGCATTGCCAACAGGCAAACATAGCCAGTCAGGTGCAAAGCCAAGGTCATCGCAAATTTCAAAAGCGCCCGTCTTCTGTCCTTCGATGCGGAATGGATTGATGGAATTGACCAGTGCAATGGGAGTCTTCTGTGTGATCTCCACAACGAGGCTGAGGGCATCGTCAAACGAACCCTGCACCTGAATCACCTCCGCGCCGTAGGCTATGGCGCCTGCCAACTTCCCAACAGCCACCTTGCCCTCAGGAATCAGCACGATCGAGCGAAGTCCCGCGCGGGCGGCGTAGGCTGCGGCAGAAGCTGCTGTATTGCCCGTGGAGGCGCAAATAACGGTCTGCGCGCCGCGTCCCACGGCTTCACTGATGGCGGCGGTCATGCCGCGGTCTTTGAAAGAGCCTGTGGGGTTCAGCCCTTCGAATTTGATGAATAATTCACATCCGAGTTCCCTGCCCAAACGCGGCATGGGGATCAACGGGGTATTCCCTTCGAGCAGGGAAATGGTTTTGGTATGGGCGGGTAAGTCAAGATACTGCCCGTAGCGATGGATCAAGCCTTGATAGGTCATGTCAACTCCAAAGTTAAGAATGACGCGATTATAATGTCCCCATGATAAAAATCCGAGTCCCTGCCACCTCCGCCAATTTGGGCCCAGGCTTCGATTGTCTGGGCCTCGCGTTAAATATCTGGAATGAAGTCTCTTTTGAACCCGCCGAAAAACTGACGTATCAAGTCACGGGCGAAGGTGCGGAGAAATTAAATAAAGGCACAAAAAATTTATTGACAAAAGCTTTCGCGAACCTGTACCAGGCGTGCGGGAAACCCGTGCAGGTTGCAAAAATATGCGCCCAAAACGACATCCTCATGAGCAGCGGACTAGGATCCAGCGCGGCAGCCATTGTGGCGGGTTTGTTTGGCGCAAATGAAATGCTTGGGAAGCCGTTGAGCCCGAACGAGCTTTTAAGACTTGCAACCGACATGGAAGGCCACCCGGATAATGTAGCGCCTGCCCTGTTAGGCGGACTGGTCGTGTCTGTGATGGACCACGAAGAGATTTTTACAAAACGTTATGAGGTTCCAGAGTTGACGGTTGTGATCGTCAAACCGATCCTAGACTGGCTGACGCGAACCGCCCGTGCCGTGCTGCCAAAATCGGTTTCGCGCGCAGATGCAATTTATAATATCGGGCGTACCGCAATGGTGGTGGATGCACTTCGTAACGGCGACCTTGACCTACTCCAAAAAGTGATGGATGACCGCATACACCAACCGTATCGATTGAAACATATCTCAGGTGGATCAGCCGCTTACAAGACCGCCAAAAAATTTGGAGCGGCGGCTCTCTCAGGCGCAGGGCCATCCATTATCAACTTCGTACCTCTTGAATGTGCCGAACAAGCCAAACATGAGATCGAAAAAATATTTCAAGAACGGGGAATTGAAACAAGAGGGTTAATTACAAATCCATCCACACTTGGAGTTCACGCAATATAAACACTGCCGACCAGATCTGGTCGGCAGTGTTCTTTTGTCAGCACTATTTCTTTTTCGTTTTTGGCTTGGTCTTCGCAACTGAATTTACTTTGGCGGGGACTGGAATTGGCTGCAACTCTACTTTTACCACCTTTGGGTCTTTATATGGATCGCGCAGGTTGACAGGTTTAACATGACTGTCACGCACCCGCAAATTGATCATTTCCACAAAGATCGAGAAACCCATCGCGAAATAGACATATCCCTTCGGTATCTCGCGGCCAAATCCATCTAAAATGAGTGTGAGACCGATCATAAGCAGAAAGCTCAGCGCAAGCATTTTCACGGTTGGATGGCCTTCCACAAAATCACCAATCGGACCTGATGTAAAGATCATTACGCCTGCCGCAACGATCACGGCAATTATCATGATCATCAAATCCTTGGACATACCCACAGCCGTGATGACAGAATCCAGCGAGAACACGACATCCAGCAGCATGATCTGAATGATGACACTGGCGAAGTTAGCCGCTACTTTAGCGGAGGCATGGCCTTCCTGACCTTCCAGCTTGTCGTGAATTTCAGATGTGCTTTTATACAAAAGGAAGATACCACCTGCGATCAAAATCAGATTGTGGCCTGAAAACCCAAAACCGAATACATGAAAAAGCGGCTCTTCAAGGCTAATGATCCAAGAAAGGGAAAGCAGAAGCAAGATACGTGAAATAACGGCAAGCATAATGCCTGTTGTCCGCGCACGGGACTGGTCTGCCTTGGGTAATTTGCCAGCTAGAATCGAAATAAAAATAATGTTATCAACTCCAAGCACTAGTTCTAGCACAACCAATGTGACTAATGCGATCCAAGACTCGGGGTTTGAAAGCCAACTAAAATCCACTTTGATGCTCCTGAAAAAAGATGATGCAGATTGTACCAAAAACTCGGAAGCTTTTCGGCTTCCGAGTTTTTCTTTTTTCTACTTGATCTTGAACATCTGTGTGAGTTTCATTGCAAGGTTGAGATCGCCCGCCAGTTTCAATTTACCAGCCATGAAGGCTTGCATTCCGTCAAGTTCACCTGTGAAAATCTTGACATAGTCGGCAGAGTCGGCGGTGAGGGTCATTTTGGGAGTGGCAAAAGTTCCCTGTGCAACATCCACTTTGCCATCTTTGATCGTGGCGTACCATTCACCAGGTTCTGCGCCTGTAAACTTGAATTGAATTGTGGCGTCCAAGCCTGCGGCTTTTTCTGGGATGAATGCGCCAGGCATTTTGGACATGAGATCTGCGATTGTTAGTGCCATTGTTATTTCTCCTATTTTTTGTAGGGGCGGGGTTCACCCGCCCCAAATTTTTTATATTCACACAACAGGGCGAGGAGACCTTGCCCCTACATCATTTAGTTTTGCAAATTCTCAAAGATCGCCGCGGCTCCCATCCCGCCGCCAATGCACATGGTGACCATGCCATACCTGGACTTGCGGCGACCCATTTCATAAATCAATTGGGTGGTGAGTTTGGAGCCTGTGCAGCCAAGCGGATGTCCGAGGGCGATGGCGCCGCCATTGACATTGACCTTTTCGGGGTCAATTTCGAGAGTCTTCATCACAGCTAATCCCTGTGCGGCGAAGGCTTCATTCAATTCTATCAGGTCAATGTCGTTCAATGAAAGACCTGCAACTTTGATCGCCTTCGGGATGGCGGCAATGGGGCCAATTCCCATCAATTCTGGCGGGACGCCTCCCACAGCGAAGGAAACGAATCTAGCCAATGGCCTGAGTCCCAGTTCGTGGGCCTTCTCGGCAGACATGACCATCACAGCCGAAGCGCCGTCAGACATTTGGGAAGAGTTCCCAGCGGTGACCACGCCTCCTTCTTTGAAAGCAGGCCGCAGCTTGGAAAGACCGTCGAGCGTTGAATCGCCGCGCGGACCTTCATCCCGTTTGACAGTGAAGGCACGCTTCACAGCTTTGCCATCCACGTATTCAACGACTTCCACATCGAGCGGAACAAGTTCAGGGTCGAAGAGACCAGAGTCCACAGCCTTGGCGGCCTTCTGGTTGCTCTTGAGCGCGAATTCATCCTGCTGTTCGCGGGTAATGCCGTATTTGACCGAAACGTTTTCAGCGGTGAGACCCATGTTAGTGTAATACTGCGGCAGGTCCTGCGCGAACTGCGGGTTGGGCGAAAACTTGTAGCCCATCATCGGCACCATAGACATGGACTCAACGCCCGCGCCAATGCCGATCTCGATCTGTCCTGCTCGAATTGCATTTGCCACATGCGCGATGGACTGCACACCCGATGAGCAATAGCGGTTGATGGTTTCGGCAGGCACGGTATCAGGCAAGCCAGCGCGGATGGAAATGGTACGCGCCACGTTCATGCCCTGCTCTCCTTCGGGGAAGGCACAACCAAAGACCACATCTTCAATTTGAGCGGGGTCAAGATTCGGAGTGCGCTTCAATAACTCCTGAATAACCGCCGAACCCATTTCATCGGGACGAACCGTTGCAAGCCCGCCGCGTTTTGCTTTTCCAACTGGGGTACGTACTGCGCTAACGATGACTACTTCTCGTGTTGTCATAAGATTATCTCCTTATAAATTACAAATTAGGAATTAGGTTGTTAGGAATTATTTTTTGCGTCGGTTTTGGTCAATGACCTTTACCGTAAGCGCAATAGTCTGCTGAATTACTTTAATACGCTTTTCCAGAAGTTCGTCCCCAAGGATGTGTCTTGCGCGAAAGTACCAGCCTTGGGTTTCGCCAAGTTCGCCGAGCGAAATCCGCATGATCCGAACAAAATCAGCAGTACCAATTCCACGGCGGTATGCTTCTTCCATATTGGCACATACGCTCCCAGCAGACCTGACAAGTTGATGAACGATCTCACGTCCGCGAAAATCCTTGTTGATAACTTCCGTATCAATCCACATCAAATCATACAAATACATGGAAAGCCGATAATACGCCGACTTCCACAAGGGATCACTCCGCAAAGAATCAGGAAGAGTCTTCACCCATTCTTCAAACGGCAATACCTTCACAACACTCATAATTCCTAATCCCTAATTTCCTAATTCCTCAAAGGTTTCCCGGTCTGCAAAATGCTCCACATTCTCGCCTGAGTCTTTTCCTCGCCACACAGGGACAGGAAAGCTTCGCGCTCCAAATCCAAAATGTATTGTTCGCTCACCCACGTCGGCTTGGACAGGTCACCACCAGCCATGACGTACGCGAGCTTGGAGGCAATGTGCGAATCGTACTCGGTGATGTAATTGCCTTCCTTGAAGGCCCACGCGCCGATCTTCATTGCGCCGTACATATCGCGGCCAGGCGCATAGATCAACTCTGGCGCGGGCGGACGATATCCAGACGCGGCCATGTGCAGAGCTTCTTTCTTGGCTTCGGTCAGCAAATGGTCACGATTGACCACAACCCGATCCTGTGGACCTAAAATTCCCATGCTACGCGCTTCTTCGGCAGACACGGCAACTTTGGCTTGACCAATTTGCAGGAACGCTTTTTGAATGAACGGGAAGGTTTCTGCGCTTTCAACTTTTGCAGCAGGGTTGATAATGCGCCGCATGTATTCTTTAGTGCCCGCACCAGCAGGGATGACACCCGCACCAAGTTCCACCAAACCAATATAGGTCTCAGCAGCCGCAACAACTCTCGAACCATGCATGGTAATTTCGCAACCGCCGCCGAGAGCAAGCCCCGCAGGAGCAATAACCACAGGCTTGGGCGAATAGCGCATACGCATGTTCAACCCCTGCAATCTGCGGATCGCGCCATCGAGTTGATCCCACATACCTTGTTGAGCAGCAACCACGACCATGAACAGATTCGCGCCCGCGCTAAAGTTATCCGCTTCACTGCCAATGACCAGACCATCAAATTCATTTTCAAGTCTGTCGAGTGCTTCTGAAGCGATTGCAAAAATATCATCATCGAGTGCATTCATCTTGGTGTGGAATTCAACCAACGCCGCACCGTCACCAATGTCATACAGTGACGCGCCCGCGTTCTTGCTGATCTCCTTCTTCGTGCCGCGCAAATCCTTCAAGAACACAAAGCCTTCGCTGGCCTTGAACTTCACATACTTCTTTTTGGACACATCGTATGCGCCAACTTTGTTGTCGCCCTTGTACTGATAGAAGGTCTCAACGCCGTTCTTCAACATCTCATCCACCCACTTCGCGGCGGGGTAGCCTTCGGCCTTCATGCGCTTCATGGTCTCTTTCACGCCGAGCATGTCCCAGATTTCAAATGGACCAGAGTCGTGCATGAAGCCCCAGCGGACAGCATCATCGATCGGCTTGGCAGTATCTGCAACTTCAGGGATGAGAGTGGAGACATACTGGAAACTTTGATAAGTCAATGCCTTGACCAGTTTCGCCGCTTTATCATCCGCCTCAAGCATGACCTTGAGCCTGTCACCCAAACCCTCAACATCTTTCGCCGCCTTGACAGAGTCAAAGCGCGGCTTGCCCGCTGGCACATGTTCCATCGTGTTCAGGTCAAGCGAATAGAATTGTTTCTTGCCTTCGGCGTCACGCACTTCCTTGTAGAAACCAACTTTGGTTTTATTACCAAGCCATTTGCGCTCCAACAATGTATCCATCAACTTGCGTGGTTTTTCGGCAGCGAGATACTTCTGTCCGAGTTTATCGTGCGCGATCAAGGGCGCAAGATTCTTACCCACATGATCCCACACGTCCACACCCACCAGATCTATCAGCCTGAAGGTTGCTGTTTTGGGCCGACCCATTAAGGGGCCGGTAAGAGCGTCCACTTCGTCAACGGTGTATTCGTTGTTGAGGATGAAGTCCATCGCGAAAGCACCCGTTCCAAACGCGACGCGATTCCCGATGAAGTTCGGAGTGTCTTTGCAAAGCACCACGCCCTTACCCAAATCAAATTCACCAAAATGCATAAAAAATTCAGTGACATCCTTGGATGTATCCGCAGTTGGGATAATCTCCAACAGTTTGAGATAGCGCGGCGGGTTGAAAAAGTGCGTGCCGAGGAAATGCTGTTTGAAGCCCTTCGAGCGGCCTTCTGCAATAGCCTTGACGGGAATACCCGAAGTGTTCGTGGAAACAATCGCATTCGGCTTGCGGACTTCATCAATGCGCGTCATCAGATCCTGCTTGATCTTGAGATTTTCAACGATGGCTTCGCAAACCCAATCGGCTTCAGCAACCGCGCCGAAATCATCTTCAAGATTTCCAAGCGTGATGAGAGTCTTCAAGTCTGCGCCCATCAAATTGGCGGGCTTGGCTTTGATACAGCGGTCCCAACCTTCTTTGACGATCTTGTTTTTATCGGGCAAGTCTTTCGCAACAATATCGAGCAAGGTCACAGGCACGCCGATATTCGCAAGGTGCGCCGCAATTGCTGCGCCCATTGTACCCGAACCGATGACAACTGCTTTGTGGATGTGATATTTCATGATTACCTCAACTCTGCGCCCGTGTAACCCAAAATCTGGCGAGCGACTACGAGACGATTGATCTGGCCAGTACCTTCGTAAATGTCCGTAATCTTGGCATCGCGGAACCATTTCTCAAGCAGGAACTCACGGCTGTAGCCAAGCGGCCCAAGGATCTCAACGGCTTTCTGTGTGACTTTCGTGGTCACATCACCTGCCTTTACCTTGCTCATAGAAGACTCAAGCGCATTCGGTTTTTTATTGTCCGCCATCCATACCGCCTTCAAAACCATCAACCAAGCGGAGCGAAGCTGGATGTCCATATCGATCACGTCACGTTCGATGGATGTCAACTTGTTACGCGGCAATTCATAGCGGACTTCAACACCGTTTTCCTTCAACTTCTCTTTGAGGAATTCGAGCGCGGCTCTTGCCACACCGAGGCCCGATGCTGCTACGAGAGGCCGAGTCGCATCGAAGGTAGCCATCGCACCCTTGAAGCCTGTCGTGGTCTTTTCAACGGTCGGGCTGCCCAAGACGTTCTCATATGGCACGCGAGCATCTACAAGAGAAATCGCAGCTGTATCACTGGCGCGGATGCCGAGCTTATGTTCAAGCTTTGTGATCTTCACACCAGGCGTGCCACTTTCGACCACGAAGGCACGCATTCCAGAGCGTCCCGCGGACGGGTCAATGCTTGCCCATACCACGATAAAACCCTTGCCAAGTTTTTCATACTCAACGAATGATTTATCCCCGCCAGTGACGAAGATCTTCTCGCCGTTGATGACCCATTCTTTTGTCGCTTCATCCAACACAGCACGCGTGCGGATCGCTGATGTATCCGAGCCTGCGCCAGGTTCGGTCATGCACATGGCCGCATAGGTCGGCTTGTCATCATTGAAGCGGGCAAGGAATTTGGCCTTCTGTTCTGGAGAGCCAGCAGCTTGAACGGCTGCTGCACCAAGTCCGCCGCCAGGAGTGATGAGATAATAGCCTACATCGCCCCATGAAAGCATTTCAATTTGAGAGGCAAGTTTTTGGTATCCAATTGGCGGACGTTTCTCTGCGCCTTCTTTGGGTTTTTCTTCTGTCACGGTTAATCCGCCGCCGCCGCCCATGGAACGCATGGCAGAGTGCATGAATTCCACATAATCCCACGGAATGGCATGTTCGTTCTCGTCAAATTCACGAGAGGTAGTACGCATCATATTTTCAGCAACAGATTGCAACATGGTTTGCATCTGCGCAATTGGTTTGGGGGTTTCGAAATCAATGGTCATAGTTGTATCTCCTACTCTGTCTGAGATTGCTTCGTCGGGCTAAAGCCCTCCTCGCAATGACGAATTAAACGATTGCCAGCCCTAGAAGCATTGCAAAGCCACGGCCGTTGCGGAGAAGCAGTTCAACAGGGTTCTCACGAATATAGCCGTGCCCGCCGTAGATCTGCACGCCGCGGTCCGTGACCATAAGTGCCATGTCCGCTGCGCCTGTTTGGGCGAGGTATGCGGTGACATTGGCATCTTCCTTGTTGTTGTCCAATTTCCACGCGGCTTCCCAAGCGAGCAGACGAATGCCTTCGATCTCGGTTGCCATCTCAGCGAGGAAGAAGGCGATGGCTTGCTTCTGGGCGATCTTCACGCCGAAGGCATCACGTTCTTTTGCATAACTCTTTGCATATTCAAAGGATGACCTTGCCACACCCAAAGCGGTGGCAGCGGAGGCAACGCGCATTGAAGACAGGATCAATTCAAAGTTATGTCCAGAGGCGCCGCCGAGTCTGCTGGCGGTGACGTTCTCCAATTTGACTCGGTACATGGGCAAGGCATTGATTCCCATCAATTTTTCGCGTTCTTCTGAAACGCTCAATCCAGCGGAACCCTTTGAAACGATGAAGCCCTGAGTCTCACCATCGAGGTTGGCGTAAACAATCATCGCTTCGGCATCTTTCGCGAAGGGGACAAAAATCTTTTCACCGTTGAGGATGTAATTGCTGCCATCCGCTTTGGCGGTGGTTTTGAGCGCATTGGGGTCGAAGTCAAAGCTCATTTCCATGAGGGCAGCGGTATAGGGTGCCCATTCGCCACCTACGATCTTGGGAAGGTATTGCTGCTTTTGCTCTTCACTGCCGCCAAGCAAAATAGGCGTGGCAAAAAGAGACGGAGCCATGACGGACAGCGCGCCTGCAAGATCACCAAAGGCCATCTCTTCCACCGCCAGCACGCCCGTGACCGCAGAACGATCACCAAAGCCTCCGTACGCTTCAGGAATTGAGGCTTGCAGCAAACCGATCTCCCAACCCTTGCTGATCAGCTTCTTCGGAAACTCGTGAACTTCTTCGGCATCATGTGCCGCAGGACGAAGGTCATTTGCGGCATACTTCCCCACCGCGTCCACCAACATTTGTTGCTCTTCATTTGGTTCGAACGAATACATTTCTCTGCTCTCCTTTTTGGACGATGGACGATAGACCACGGGCAGTGGTCGGATCTACTTCAACATGCCTTTCAATACAAAATCAGAATATTCATCTGCGATCTGCTCAATAGTCTTGCCGCCCTCGGGGCTATACCAAGTTAGTGTCCAATTCATTACACCCATCAAGGCACGCACAGCAAGACCAGGGTCTTTCAGATCAAATATCCTGGTTTGAATGCCTTCATTAACAACATCCCGCCATAATCCTTCAAACTTGTCGCGTTGAGGGACATGACGGGCATGTGATTTTTTATCGAGCGAACGATGTTCAAATAAAAGAACGGCGGTGAGGTCGCCGTTTTCAGCAAGCGCGGATAAATACGCGCGGATCATTTGTCTAAGTTTTTGGTCAGCGGGAATATTTTGAGTGGAGATGGCAGCGATATGCTCAGTCAACATTTCGAGAGCACGATCAAGAAGCGCAAGCAAGATCTCTTGTTTGGATGTGACATGATGATACAAGCTGGCTTTTTGCAAGTTCACCGCATCCGCAATGGCAGACATGGAAGCGCCATGAAAGCCCTTCTGTCGAAATACCTGCGCAGCAGCGTCGAGAATATCGTCTCTGGTCACGAAGCGTCTCCTTCCCTACCGAACGGTAGGTAGGGATAGTTTACTCCCAGATTAATCAAGAGTCAATAGAATGCCAGTGGAGGTTCCCATTCAAAGTACTTTGAATGGGAACCTCCACTGTTGGTATTTTTCAGGCGGTTAATCGTTTTGAACAGATATTCCCCTGCTTGCTTCGCCAAATCCTATCGTGAATGTGCTTTTCTAGGTTTTACCAAGAGCTGAACAGCCCTCCATAAGTCATACCAGAATGGAGCCTGGTCATTCCATGAAAAGACAGCATCCCATTTCTGCCCACGAAGAGACCGCCACCACTCAAGAAGCGATAGTTCTTTATGACGCCAAGATGCAAGCGCTGACTGTACATCCTGCCGAAAGTAAATCCACTTTACCTTTGCCTCTTTCTGCTCGCGATTTATTGGCAGCGCCTGCCCGATTGCATCGCAATACATCGTATAAATCAATTCCACTCCATTGGCCTCAGCCGTAGCGGATCTGCCAGTCGGACGGCCGACATTCGGTTCAATGATGAAATATTTTCCAGACTGCTCATCTCGTTTCATTTCTATGTAAGCAAGTCCATGAAAATTCACACTTTGGAATATGCGCACAGTTTCACTCGATACAGCTTCATCAAAAAACGCCTCTCCAAAACACCCTTGGCCCGTTTTTTGCGGCCACTGTCGCAGCTTACGCGAAGTGAAGACCACCAAAGGCTCTGAAGCGGAATTAAAATAACAGTTACAAGTAACGTGGTTTTTATCAGTCCCTTTGATCCACTCCTGAGCAATTAAGATATCAGCCCATTTGTGGGTTCGATCATAAACTGCGAGCAGTTCATTTGCGTCAGCAATTTTGAAAGCCTTCTCTTTCGTATTTTTTCTCCATTCATCAGGACGATAAGGTGGTTTTAGGATCACTGGAAAGGTCAACTTCCGAGCAGCTTCTTCCGCATCTTCCCTAGAAGACAAAAAGTATGTCTCTGAGATCGGCCACCCATTCTCCTGTGCAGAACGGTAAAATTTGACCTTATCCACCATCATTTCTATGATTTCGGCAGCGGGCAAGGCCACATGAAACCAATTCTGAAGGCGGTCTCTATAACGAGATATTTGCAACACACAAATATCCGAACATGGAAAAAGGACAGCTTTCTCTTTCAGGGTAGGTCCAAGTTTCTCAAGGGTGACTATTAGTTCTTCTCCATCGGTGTCTGTTGTCAATATTTGCTCACAGACATTTGTTTGACAACAATAGTGGCCGGGGTCCTTTGTAATCGCGATCACAGGAACCCCCCGCTGAGCCAGGATCCTGGAGGTTTGAAGTCCAGTAATACTATCCAGACCAACAACAATCGCGTAGGGCGTTTTGTTTTGCATTTTTGTCTCCATTACATTATTGTTTATCCACTAATGAGGGTCTGCAGCCAATTAAGATGCATAGCCCAAGGAAGTAATTGCGCTCGCAATATTGGCAGTGTTGTATTACCACCAATATTTATTCGCCGCATTCGCAATGGGTCGACACGTTGAATATTATTTATACCTCTGGATGTTGTAAAAGCTATTTTAAAACCCTCGTTTTTCAATACATTGACGGCTGCATCATTGAATTGACCACTTGGATAGGCAAAGATAGGCAGGGTTTTTCCAATTTCACGCTCCAAATCATTTGAAGATCCAACTGCTTCAGCTTTCGCCTCTTCAGGCGGTATGCGGTCCATTAAAGGATGCGTTCTAGTATTACAACGCAAGGTTAGAAGAGAAAGTTGCCAAATGAGCAAGTTTTTTCTTGCGGTGTGAAAGATAGGCTGCGAAGTTACGTTGTTGATAATATTGTACACGCTCCAAAGTGGAT
>Ga0172373_10008835_pt1 | contig 12691 bp, 11 predicted proteins | sample Lak10m_2_FD_114546 | JGI IMG/M metagenome (GOLD analysis project Ga0172373, IMG submission 114546) | Freshwater microbial communities from Kabuno Bay, South-Kivu, Congo - kab_092012_10m | ecosystem: Environmental > Aquatic > Freshwater > Lake | place: Democratic Republic of the Congo... | reverse complement strand
TTCCATAGTCTTTTACTGTAATGGTACCTTTGTTTTTTTTAATATTTACGGTGATGTCAATAGCTTTTTCTTCTGGTGAATATTTGCTGGCATTTGACACTAAGTTGAGTAAGGCATTGTAAATTTTCTTGTTATCTTGTACAACTTCTTCATTACCCTCATAGTTTAAATTTATTTCTTGTCCTTTTTTTAAATGCCCGTTCATTTCATCCATCAAGTTTTCAATCATAGTTTTAAGGTTGAATACGTTGTTGGTTTTTTCTTCCATTCCTTTTTCTAATTTATCAAGCGACAAAAAATTATTCAAGATATCTGTGAGGTTATTAATGGAAGTTTTGATTCTGTTAAAATGTTTTTCCAAATGAGGATTTTCATCGGGTTTAGTATATTGTTCGAGTATAGAAGTACTAAGTAATAAACCGGATAAAGGGGTTTTAAATTCGTGCGAAGCCATTGACACGAAGCGAGATTTTAAGTCGTTATTTTCTTTTTCTCGTTTCAGTGCTCGTGTAAGTTCCATAGTTTTTTGACTTACTTTTTTTTCGAGCAGTAAATTTAGTCGTTTAATATTCTCTTCTTCGGTTTTAGATTCTGTGATGTCGTTAATTGATAGAAGTATGTATGACTGATTATTGATTTCGAAAAATTGTGTAGAACAGTTAATGTGTAAAAGTTCGCCTGTGGGCTTTTTAAAACAGGCGTCAAATAGGTCTGTGTTCAATTCTTGTGCTTCGTTCCATTCTTTTTTTTCTTTCAGGTTTTTTGTAGACTTCATAAAACCCAATTCTCTGGGGCTTATGCCAATAACCTTGTGGTATTTTAAACTAAATAAATCGAGAAAACTTTTATTTACGTCCACAAAACTATTGTTGTGTATTTTAAAAATAGATAAAGCTACCGGACTCAAATTAAATGCTTTTGAAAACTGCTCATGCGAATGTTTAAATTCAATTTCTTTTTGTTTTTTTTCGGTAATGTCCCGCAAAAATACCGCAAGGCCATCAGCATAAGCGCATACTCTTATTTCTGTCCAATAGTTTTGACAGGATGAATGTGTTTCAAATGTTTTTGCATATGAATTATTCATCACTTCTTTCAGGGATGATTCAAATTCAGTACCAATTATTTCAGGAGAAACTTCCCAAATAATTTTGCCTATAAAATTTAGTTTAATTGTTATGTTTTTGGCTACAAAGGTTGCTTTTTGGTTAATGAAGGTATATTTCCAATCACGATTCAAACTCATAAATCCTTCATCCATAGTTTCGAGCATATTCTCTATCTCTGTTTTATCTCTGTCTAATCGGTTATATTGGTTTTCATTAATCATTTCGCTGAAATCATCTGGGTTTCTACAAAAAACGGATAAAAAATGATGAGAAATAAAATTGCTCATCACGCCAACTAGTGATTTTAATCATTGATAAATTATTTTTCTAGTTTTTATGCACATCTATTTTCATAGAGAAAGTGATGAACATCATTTTAGATTTTGACCTCTTTAATTTTTACAAAACCACTTGTGCTGTAGTTTTGAAGCAACCATTAGTCAATAATTATAGATGGGTTATTGTTTACGTGTAAATTAAAAATGGATAAAGATTTAAAAATACAGTATGACGTCATGGAGTCATTAAGAAAACTCCGGTTAGTAAATGCTAACGAAATTGGTATTTCAGTTTTAAATGGTGTAGTTACTATTTATGGAGTTGTTGACTCTTACCCAAAAAAGATTTTGATTGAAAACACGGTTAAAAAGCATGTTCACGTGGTTGGTGTTGTAGAAAAATTAGGTGTAAAAATTTCTGATCAATATGAGAAGACAGATAATGAAATAGCGCAACTATTGGTGTTGGTATTCGAAATGCATGTGGATGCTTATAGCGATGGAGTGAAAATGTTAATTGAAAAAGGATGGGTAACATTAGAAGGCTATGTAGATTATGATTATCAGCGAAAAAAAATGACTCGTTTGGTAGCTGCCATAGATGGTGTAAAAGGTGTGACTAATAACATTAAACTAGCTAATAAATCATTAATTGAAGATACAAGTCATGCTTCCATATTTTCATAATGGGCTTTTTGTATCCCTACAAACTAAATTATTTTTTTGATACACAAATAACCTGATTGCAAGTGTCATCAGTGCGAATGACTCAATGAATAAACAGGCTATCTCTTTCATCGATATACATAGGACAAGACTTATAATAAAAAACAAACAATTAAGACATATGAAAACAATCCTAGTTCCTACTGATTTTTCATTAAATGCCGATAATGCCTTGTACTATGCCATAGATTTGGCTAAGCGAAGTCATTTCAAATTATTACTGTTACATGCTTATCAAGTAAATTATCCTAATCCTTATGTTCCGTTAGATTATTTGGTGGAGGAAAAAGGTAATGCCTTAAAAGATTCAGACAATCAATTAAAATCAACCGCGCAAAAAATTTCACATGCCGGTCATCTTGAGTATGAGTATTTAAGTGTTGAGGATGCGCCGGTTGATGCCATTTTAAAAATTATAAAGGAAAAAGAAATTGATTTGGTGGTTATGGGAACAAAAGGCGATTCGAATTTGGCTAATAATATTTTTGGCAGTAATGCCGCCAAAGTACTCGAAAAAGCAACATGCCCTGTGATGGCTATTCCTCAAGATTCCTCATTTAAGGATATTAAAAAATTTACTTACGCCACTGCCTATAACTACAGCGATGTTTATGCACTCAAAAAAGTGGTTGAAATGGCCAAGCTGTTCAACGCCCAAGTAAATGTGTTGCATATATTGGATAATTCAAAATCCTTGGATAAGGAGAAAGAACTCATGAAAAATTTCATGGATGAGGTGAATCGAAAAATTCAATACAGCAATATGTCATTTCAGTTATTAGAAGGTAAAAATGTAGAAGATGCTCTGGAGGAATACATTGTAAGCGATTCTACCAGTATATTGGTAATGTCGACACACCATCGTGATTTTTTTGATAAACTCTTCGGTAAAAGTATTACTAAACACATGGCTTATCATACCAGTATCCCATTAATGGCTTTTCATCACGATAAAAAATCGTCCATTAAGGTTTATTAAATAGTTTATGAGGCGAAAAATTAGTTGGGTAATTTTAGTGTTAATTTCTGTGCCTTCTGTAGGCTGGATGATTTACGGTTTATTTTCAGGAAAAAAAACTGACGATTATCATTGGAGAACAACACTCATAGAAAAAGGAGATGTTAGTTTACAGGTAACTGCTACCGGATTGGTAAGTGCAGATACTACTGTTGAAATTGGGACTCAGGTATCGGGTATTTTATCTAAGTTGTATGTTGATTATAATTCAAAGGTTAGAAAAGGACAAATTATCGCACTAATTGATACCACTATACTTTATGCAAATAAGGTAGATGCGGAAGCAGTTTTCGAAAGAGCTCAGGCTCAGTTGAGTGGGTACAAAAAAGATTTAGATCGCCAAAAGAATCTGATAAATGGACAAGTCATTCCTCAAATGGAATACGATTTGGCTCTTACGAATTACGAAGTAGCAAAATCGACTGTCAAATCAATGAAAGCTCAGTTAGATAGAGCAAGTATTAATTTACGTTATGCTACTATTAAGTCTCCAATTACCGGAATAGTGATAGCCAGAAATATGGATGTAGGACAAACTGTTATTTCTAATTTTTCATCGCCTACCTTGTTTACCATCGTTAATAATTTATCGAAAATGCAAGTGGAGGCTAATGTGGCAGAGGCTGATATTGGCGAAATAAAAATTGGCCAGGAGGTTGAATTTACGGTTGATGCATATCCAAATGAAGTATTTACAGGCCACGTTCAACAGATAAGATTACAGCCGGTTATTATCCAAAATGTGGTAAATTATACAGTTATTATAGATGCTGATAATAAGGCTTTAAAATTGATGCCCGGATTAACAGCAAATATTAATGTTAAAATTAAACACCGTACGCAAGTTTTTAAAGTATTGGCTAATGCATTGAGTTTTTTTCCTCCATATGAATACATTGAGAAAAACACTTTGTTTAGCGACTCAATAAAAAAAATATGGTACGAACGAATTGTGTTAAACTCCGGAAAATTAATAGCAAACCAAGACAGCATTTCATTTATTTGGGTGAAGGGTATGAATGGTATTTATCCTTTAGAAATTGTTAAAGGAATATCAGACGGGGTATTTACTGAAATAAGAGGTAATATTGAAGAGGGTAGTCAAGTGGTTACAGGCATTAATCAATCGGCAACGCCTGATGAAAATGTAGGATCTAAAAATCCGTTCATGCCCAAAATGCCAACTAGAAACCGACGCATGTAAGATGGGTGACAGAGCTATTATAAGTGTAAAAAATTTGGTGAAAATATACCGGATGGGTGATGTGGAATTGCGGGCTTTAGATGGAGTAACGATAGATATTACCAAAGGCGAATTTGTAGCGGTAATGGGAGCCAGTGGTTCAGGAAAATCAACCTTTATGAATATTATAGGCTGTTTAGATACCCCTTCGGGTGGTGAGTATTTTATAGAAAATGAAAATGCACTTCATCTCAGCCAAAATGCTTTGGCAGAGTTACGAAATAAAAAATTTGGATTTATTTTTCAATCGTTTAACATTCTTACCCGAACAACAGCAATTGAAAATGTAGAATTGCCTTTGTTGTACGATCATCGTGTTTCGGCAAAAGAACGAAGGCAAAGAGCTTTTGAAGCACTGAAATCAGTGGGGTTATCGCATAAAATTGACAGTTTACCTAATCAATTGTCGGGCGGGCAACAGCAGCGTGTAGCTATTGCAAGAGCATTAGTTAATCATCCTTTAATCATTATGGCTGATGAACCTACCGGTAACCTAGATTCTAAAACTAGCATCGAAATTATGCAACTATTTCAGGAATTGAATAAAAAAGATATCACGATTGTGATGGTAACCCACGAACCTGATATTGCCGCTTTTGCATCCAGCACAGTAGTATTTAAAGACGGTAAAATCATTTCAAACGAAAAATTAGTTCATCGTAAAGACGCACAAACAGAATTGCTTCAGTATGGCCAACCTACTAAAACGAGTGAATAATGCGAATGCTCAATCTCATAAAAATTGCATATAGATCGTTAAATAGAAATAAATTTCGAAGTTTTTTAACGATGTTGGGTATTATTATCGGAGTGGCATCTGTTATTGCGATGTTGGCAATAGGTCAAGGATCAAAAAAAAATATTCAGGATTCTGTAGAAAGTTTGGGTTCAAATACCATTATTTTAATTCCCGGAGCAATCTCTCAAGGAGGTGTGCATTTGGAAGCCGGCTCAGCTAATAGTCTCAAAAGGCAAGATGCAGAAGCCATCATGGCAAGGTGCCAATTGGTTCAGTATGTATCGCCAGTCGTTTATAAAGGGGCCCAAGTTGTTGTTGGTTCTCAAAATTGGAGAACTGTTGTATATGGTGTACTCAATGATTATTTTAAAATAAGGACTTTGGCTATTACTGATGGAATATCTTTTAGTACTATAGATGAGAGAGCCGCAGCTAAAGTTTGTATTATCGGCCAAACTGTTAGAAACAAATTGTTTGGTATGTACGAAAATCCATTAGGTCAGGTCATTCGAATCAATGCTATTCCTTTTAAGGTTATAGGCGTTCTTGACAAGAAGGGACAAAACAGTTTTGGTCAAGATCAGGATGATGTTATCATTGCTCCATTTTCTACGGTACAAAAAAGAATGCTATCTAACACCAATGTTAATAATATCATGGTATCTGCTGTTTCACAGGAGTCTATAGTAGATGCAACCGATGAAATAACCAGATTGATTAGAGAAAGACATAAGTTGGCACCTTTTGAAGAAGATGATTTTATTGTTCGTTCTCAGCAAGATATAGCCAATATTTTTGGTGCAGTATCTAAGGTCTTAACCATACTTTTGGCCAGTATTGCCAGTATTTCATTATTGGTAGGAGGTATCGGTATCATGAATATTATGTTAGTATCGGTTACCGAAAGAACACGAGAAATCGGAATAAGGTTGGCAGTTGGCGCCAAAAGCAGAGATATTTTATTTCAGTTTATGATAGAGTCGGTTTTTATGAGTTTTATGGGGGGGCTTATAGGCATCGTAGCAGGAATATTTGTATCTGTTATGGTTGCTAAAATAGGGGGATGGCCGGTTGATGTAACCCCATTTTCAATTCTACTTTCCTTTGGTTTTTCATCGTTTGTGGGACTTTTTTTTGGATGGTATCCTGCTAAAAAAGCGTCTAAGCTAAATCCTATTGAAGCCCTCAGGTACGAATAATAGTAATATTTGATAAATATGGATTCAAAAAATAAAACAGAAAATACAACTAACAAGCAGCCATCTAAGCCTTTCAAACCTTTAATCGGAAATTTTAATTGGGTATATGCTGTATTATTGGCAACTATCTTATTTGTCCTATTTTCTAATAATTATCCGGGTGGTATTCAAATTTCGTGGATCACATTTAAAAATGAGATGTTGTTGAAACATGACGTTAAAAAAATACAAATTGTGAATCATGAAATCGTCGAAGTGTTTATTAAGCCTGAAAGTTTGAAGAAAAAGGAGTATAAGACAGTAGCTACCAATAATCGTTTTTTTACAAATAGTGGTCCGCATTATTTTTTTACAATTGGCTCTATTGATTTTTTTGAACAACAATTAAAAGAAGCACAGGTAAATTTTAAAGATGAAGAAAAAGTTGATGAAGTGTATACGAAAAAAGATGATTGGTGGTCTAACATACTTTCATGGATTTTTCCATTAACGCTATTGGTTTTATTATGGTCATTTTGGAAAAGGAGTGGACTGTTTGGGCGTCAGTCCGGTGGTTCTATTTTTGATTTTGGAAAATCAGCCGCTCAGGAATATGACGACGCTAAACAGAGCCAGATTACGTTTAAGGACATTGCCGGATACGATGAAGCTAAGGTTGAAATTATGGAAATAGTAGATTTTTTGAAAAATCCTACTAGATTTACCAAACTAGGAGCTAAAATACCGCGAGGTATTTTATTATTAGGTCCTCCGGGTACAGGAAAAACGCACATGGCAAAAGCTGTTGCAGGTGAAGCAGGCGTTCCATTTTTTTCACTTTCGGGCTCAGAATTTGTTGAATTATTTGTCGGCGTTGGGGCGGCCCGTGTCAGAGATTTGTTTTTGAAAGCTAAGCAAAAAGCACCAAGCATTGTTTTTATTGATGAAATAGATGCTATTGGAAGAATTAGAGGAGCTGCCGTTTCGTTGCAATCAAATGATGAACGCGAAAGTACACTTAACCAATTATTGGCAGAGATGGATGGATTTGACGAGCATACTAATGTGATAGTTATTGCTGCCACCAATAGGCCGGATATACTCGATTCAGCTTTACTTAGGCCCGGACGTTTTGATAGACATATTATACTAGAACTACCCAATAAAAATGAACGAGAGGCTATTTTTAAAGTTCACATGAAGCCACTTAAACTTGATAAATCTATAGATATAAATTACATTGTATCGCAAACTCCCGGTTTTTCCGGAGCTGAAATTGCTAACACCTGTAATGAAGCGGCTTTGATTGCAGCTAGAAATAAAAAAGAGTCTGTCAGTCAAAATGACTTTATGGAGGCTATTGACCGTATTGTTGGGGGATTGGAGAAAAAAAGCAAAATTGTATCGCCGGCCGAAAAAAAAGTCATTGCGTATCATGAGGCAGGACATGCCGTAGTGAGTTGGATGTTGAAATGTACGGATCCATTAGTAAAGGTATCTATTATTCCAAGAGGCCAATCTTTAGGAGCCTCTCACTATTTACCTGAAGAAAGACAAATTTATACCTATTCTCAGTTAACTGATTTTATGTGTGCTAATTTGGGCGGACGCGCAGCTGAGGAAATTGTTTTTAAAGAAACTTCGTCAGGAGCTTTGGATGATTTGGAAAAAGTTACCAAGCAAGCTTACACGATGGTAGTTGATTTGGGAATGAGTGAAAAAATAGGTAGTGTAAGTTTTTATGACTCAGAAGAAGTATATCAGGAATTTCAAAAGCCTTTTAGTGAAGCTACCGCTCAAATGATAGACGCAGAAGTAAGAAGATTAACTGGTGACGCGTATGAACAAGCGAAGCAAATTTTAATTAAGCATTTAAATAAATTACATCAAGTGTCTAAAGCACTTCTTGAAAAAGAAATCATTTATAAAGAAGAGCTGGAAGTGTTATTGGGAAAAAGGCCCCAGCCGGAAGTCAAAAAACAAATAGCCGATAAGGTTCATACAACAGAGTGAGAAAGTGTATTGAACAGAAAAAGCTTTAAGAATACCTTAGTAGTCCAACTTTAAAAATTATATAGCATGGAAACAACAAAAACAAGCGATACGCTATTGGAAAGTGCCAGAATGGCCGAAAAATGGATGAATGAGTCGAGTGCGGCTATGATGGACATTTACAATAAACAATTGAATTTGGCCACAGGTTTTTATAATAACTACATTAACTCCATGTGGTCAAATGTAAAACCTTCATCGAGTGGTCAGGAATTTATGGATAATTATTTTGGAAGTAAAATGGCTAAATCATTTTGGGCACCTTACAATGCTTTGTACGGAAATGGTGATGCAAGTCCTTTTTTGTCGTCGTTTGATAAAATGCAAAAACAATATATGGATTTTGGACGTAGCGTGTATAACGACATGACCGATCGTATGCGCACCAGCGATTTGGATTGGTCTTCTATTGGTAATGAGTATAAGGGAATTTGGGATAAACGCCTTGATGCAACCAAAAAAACAATGAATGCAATGTTTGAGACCTACCAAAAACAAATGAACTTTACAATGGATACAGGAAGAGAAATGATGAATGAAATGAGTAATCAATTCAATTCAATTTACCGTCAAAATCAAAAAAATTGGACGGAGATGATGCAACCTACAACCCCTTCGCCAATTGTTCCGGCTACTAAAGTAAAAGAACCTGCTTTTACTGAAAGTAAGAAACATTCAAATATAGCAGTAATGTAATTAAACTAGCATAAGGCAGTTTATTAACTCGACTATTGTCGGTTTGGATTAAGAAATCACTCCCAGCTCCTCTCCTTTGGGAGGGGCAGGGGTGAGGTCTGTTCCAAAATGTCAAATCAGCTTTTTGATACAATCGATACAATTTTTCACAATAAAGAGGGTAAAGAATCACTCAAGGCGACAACGGTCATCAAAACAAAAATTGAATTAAAAAATTAAAAATCTTTTAAGTATCACCACACATTATCTAAATCACATAATGAAAACATCTTTTGAAATAAACGATTTTAACACTATTGTAAACGCCGACAGTCTTCGAGCGGATTATTTTTCCTCTGCATGCTGGATGAAGAATTGGATGGAACAATCCATTTCTTTAAAACATCAGCCTAATGCTCTTTATAGTATAGAAATGGATTTAGATGAGTTTTGTCATTATGAGGATATGCCAGAAAGATATTAAACATCTAAATCAGGTATTAACTTAAGAAGTTAACAAATTGGAAACTGTTCATCATTTATTATTTCATCTAAGATATGTTCTCTCAGTATATCATCGACGCTTTTTATACTCAAAATAGCTTTTTGCAATCTTTTCATCAGTTATCTAATTCAATGGTTCAGGCTAACCAGAGGATTTTACGTAATTATCTAAAGAATGCTTCTGGTTATCATCATGATGTACGGGATATGGGCATAACGTATATCAAATTTTTTAGTAAAATCGTTGTACATCCTGTTGGCATGATGAAGATTTATGATATGCAATTGGGTTATTTATCTAACCAACAAAAAATATGGAATCAGATTTTTATTCAGTTTGAAATCAAACCACATTTACCAGTTGTTGAACCTAAAAAAGCGGATAAACGATTTAATAGTCGTTATTGGACAGAACACAAGTGGTTTAATTTTATAAAACAGAGTTATTTGTTGTATTGCAAGTTTATTTGTCAAGTCATCTATGAAATTGAAGTAGATGTGAAGAATAGAAAAAAACTGGATTTTTATACTGGTCAATACATGAGTGCGTTTTCGCCGACTAATTTTTTATTTACTAATCCGGATGTTTTAAAATTAGCTATTGAAACTAATGGAAAAAGTTTATTGGATGGTATTGATAATTTGGTGAAAGATTTGGATAAGGGAAGAGTGACGCAGGTAGATGAAACAGCTTTTGAAGTTGGTGAAAATATAGGCATTACGCCGGGTTACGTTATTTATGAAAATGATTTGATCCAATTAATTCAATATACTTCAGTTACCAAAAAACAGTATGAAATTCCCTTACTGATTGTACCACCCTGGATTAATAAATTTTATATCCTCGATTTGCAATCGAAAAATTCGTTTGTAAAGTTTTTAATTGAGCAAGGAATTTCAGTATATATGATTTCATGGCGCAACCCTAATTCTGCTATGGGACATATTTCGTTTGAAGATTATGTGGAAAAAGGAGCTTTAACAGCAGTAGAGGTAGTAAAAGAGGTTTCGGGATCCGGTAAATTAAATGTTTTAGGTTATTGCCTGGGAGGAACATTATTGAGCATTGCCTGTGCAATACTTGCAGCAAAAGAAAAACAAGCAAGTATTCATTCGGCAACTTTTTTAGCTGCCATGGTTGATTTTTCAGACATAGGCCCTATGGGAGATGTGGTTGATGGTGCCTTGATTCGTAAATTAGAAAGGGGAGAATTATTGCGTCATGGAATTTTAAATGGTCATGATATGGAAACTGCGTTTAATTTAATCAGACCTAACGACCTGATATGGAATTATGTCATTAATAATTATCTGAATGGAAAAAAACCATCGGCTTTCGATGTCATTTATTGGACTAATGATAATACGAATTTACCCGCTAATATGTATCTCTATTACATGAAACATATTATTTTCGAAAATAAATTGAGTCGAAAACATGCGCTTCATATTTGTAATACACCTATTGATATTGGAAAGATAAAAGCACCTGTTATTGTTATAGGATTGAAGGATGATGCTATTTCTCCGGCAGCTACCGTTTTTACGACCTCAGAGTTAGTTGATGGCCCCGTTGAATTTATACTAGGTGGTTCAGGTCATGTCATGGGAGTTGTAAATCCACCGGCTTTAAATAAATATGGTTATTACCTTGATGGTAAATTAGGCAATGGATTTGACGAATGGAAAAAAACATCTCAGTTTTATGAGGGCAGTTGGTGGACAGTTTATAGCAATCGCTTATTAAAATTATCCGGCAAAGAAATACAGTCTTCGAAATCAATTGGGAATATAAAATATTCAAAAATAGAACCCGCACCAGGCAGGTTTGTTATGGAAAAATGCTGATACAGATATTGATTTTGTTGATTAAAGGTGATTGCAGTTTGGTAACAAAACTATAAAGGTGGTGCCTTCGTTTAACCTGCTTGAAAAGTCAATCTTCCCTTTCATTAAATCGACGTATTGTTTCACGATATGTAATCCTAATCCGGTGCCTTCTGTTTGATGAGAGTTGGTTGCTCTAAAAAATCTTGTAAATAATTTTGCTTGTTCTTTTTCCGGAATACCCACACCATGGTCAATCACCTGAATAATAATGTCCTTTTTTTGAACTTTAATATTCAAAATAATTTCTGTGTCATTATTAGAGTATTTAATAGCGTTAGAAATTAAATTCAAATAAATGTTTCTTAGTAAATGTTTGTCCGAATAAATGACTTCATTCCCATCAAAATGATAGGTAATTTGCTGCTTATCTTTTAACAGAGGTTTTAATTCGTCCAATAGGTCTTCTGTAAAAGTATTCAAATTCATTTCTTCTGTTTTCAGCTTTATTTTTGCCTGATCAAGTTTATCGATAGAAAGAAAATTGTTTAATATTTCAGTGAGATGTAGAATCGATTTTTTGATTTTAGAAATATGTTTGTTTCTATTGCCAATATGTTCTTTTTCGTTTTTTGTTTCTATGAGCTCTGTATATTTTTCAATTAAAAACACGCTTGATAACATAGAGCTGAGGGGTGTTTTAAATTCGTGAGATGCCATTGATAAAAAACAGGCTTTCGCATCATCCCCAGATTCATTCTCTTTCGATACAGTTTTCCACTCAACTAATTGTCGCTTACAATTACCCTTTATAACCTGATTGTGGTTTTCCTGAATTGTTTTTTTTTCAATTAAAGTTTCACTTTTTTGATACACCATTCAACTTTTTATTAGTGTTTCAAAAATAAAATGATTTTTCGCCTTCTTATGTGTAACTCAACACTCTTTGATATGATTTAAGGCATCTTTCGAAAAGTGCGACGGGTTAGTCAGTTAATCATTTAATCTTTTTTTCTTAGCGCGTTTCAGGGTAATTGTACCATTAGGAGATGTATGATCGTTTATTTCGTTTTGCTTGCTATGATCGTTACCGTCATCCATTTTTGTGTGATCGGAATGAGATTCACGAAACCCGGAATAATACCCCTTACTCATTTTACGTACAATTTTTTCAAGCGCCTTGACGTTTTTTTTTGCTTGTTCCATGATTCAGTAATTTTAAATTATCTACTCGAAATTACAATCTACGTCAATTTATTAAAATGAGATAAAGAGTTACAATCATGATATGTTACATATTCAGTTTTTTGGGAGCTAGAATTCACATTCTCATTTTATATCT
>Ga0172373_10008834_pt1 | contig 12691 bp, 9 predicted proteins | sample Lak10m_2_FD_114546 | JGI IMG/M metagenome (GOLD analysis project Ga0172373, IMG submission 114546) | Freshwater microbial communities from Kabuno Bay, South-Kivu, Congo - kab_092012_10m | ecosystem: Environmental > Aquatic > Freshwater > Lake | place: Democratic Republic of the Congo: South-Kivu... | reverse complement strand
TGAATTGCATTGCTGAACGCTTCGACCTGCCGATTGGTGTGATGGGGGTCTTCGTCGGCAGCGGAAAAATGAGTATAGACCCCTTCAATCTGTAAGTGGGTGTCCGCACACAACGCAGACAACCACTCTGAAATGCTCTCCGTCAAAAAGCCCAACCTACCCATACCTGAATCCAGTTTAAGATGAACTCGTAAGCGTTGTCCTGCGCCTGCTAATACGGCTTGGAGCATTTGCAGTTGATCTATCGAATATAATGTCCCCGTGATATTTTGCGCCAACGCAGTCCAGACCGCATGGGGGGGAAGGTGGCCCATCACGAGAATTTCACACGCGATGCCATGCTGGCGCAACTCAAGTGCCTCTGCAAAATTTGCAACTGCCAAGTGCTCTATGCCATTTTGAACAAGCAAGCGTGCTATACGGATTGCTCCGTGCCCATAAGCATCTGCTTTGACAGCCGGCATAATGGTGATATGTGGCTGAATTGCCTGACGAATCTGATGTAAATTGTTCAGCAAAGCGATTTCGCTGATTTCAATCCACGATGGGCGACATGATTCAAGATTGAGGGGACTCTGCATAGTGGTTCGGCGTATAATCCAATAGCGACAATCAAAAACTCGTTTTGTTATAATACGGTTTTTCGTTAAACTACAAGGTAGCCAATAGCTGAATGGCATTTGAATTTGAAAGACTGGCAACAGACGGACGCGCTCGCGCTGGACGACTGCATACCCCACACGGTAGCATTTTCACCCCCATTTTTGCTCCGGTTGGTACACAAGCAACAGTCAAGGCAGTCCCACCCAAAGATTTAATAGAGCTAGGTGCGACGCTAGTTTTAGCCAATACCTACCATTTACACCTACGCCCCAGTAGCGAGTTAATCCGAGAGATGGGCGGTCTGCATGAATTCATGCAGTGGAACCGTCCTATTTTAACGGATTCGGGCGGGTTTCAAGTATGGAGTTTGGCGGCGATTAATAAAGTTGATGACGATGGAGTGACGTTTCAAAGTCACCACGATGGGAGCAAACATCGTTTTACCCCAGAAGTATCGATGACGATTCAAGAGAACTTAGGCGCAGATATCATCATGGCGTTTGATGAGTGCCCTAACCCCACTGACCGCACCATCGTCGAGCGTGCGGTTAAGCGCACCAGTCAATGGGCGGAGCGTTGTCGCGTTGCTCATCCCGATGATGGCGTGCAGGCGTTATTTTGCATTCAACAGGGGGGAATCTTTGAGGATCAACGCGCCTTGTCTTCTGAATTTATCACCCAGTTGGATTGTCCGGGCTATGCGGTGGGGGGCTTGGCAGTGGGAGAAAGCAAAACAGATATGTATCGTACCCTAGACTTTGCCGTTCCTATGTTGCCAACCGACAAACCCCGCTATTTGATGGGGGTTGGCGCACCAGAAGACCTTGTGGAAGGGGTGCGGCGTGGGGTTGATATTTTTGATTGCGTATTGCCCACGCGCCTGGCACGGCATGGGGCGGTCTTCACGATGGATGGGCGGTTCAATATGGGCAAGGCAACCTATCGCACCGACAAAAACCCTGTGGATTCTGAATGTAGCTGCTATTGCTGTCAACACTTCACACGGGGCTACATTCGCCACTTGGTACACAGCAATGAATTGTTGGGGCACTACTTGTTGAGCGTCCATAATATCCATTTTCTGTTGCGGTTGATGGAGCAGTTGCGCCAGCATATCGTGCTAGGTAGCTTCGATGAATTTGCCAATCGTTTTCTGTCACGGTATTTGACGCGGACTACTTAGGGCAAGGGCTGAATCGTTTTGCGACCCGCTTTTCAGGATAGATCACCTCGGCGTTTACGCATCAGCATCTTGCCATTCTATTTCTTAGAATGTCTCATCCTGTTGATCGTTGTTTTGGCGTTGGGGTGCAGTAGCCAGCAGGCTCTGCCTGCCATCACCCCCACCACCAATGTTGAGAAGATTACGCTATACACCTCTCCTGCCATGCAACCCCTTTTAACCTATTTGGTGGGGGAGTTCACACGCCAGTATGCTTTGCTACAATTTGAGGTGTTATCTTTGCCATCTGATACGTTGCTAGAACACCTGAACAACCGACAATTGAATTACTTCCTCACCAGTTCATTGCCCAATGATCCTAATTTATGGGTTGCTCCGGTGGGTTTAGACGCGCTTGTATTCATCGTCCACCCGTCCAACCCGATTGACCAATTAACGCTTGCTCAAATTCGTGCGATTTATGGCGGAGAGATCACCAATTGGCAGGCGGTGGGGGGGGAGGATGCGGACATTCATGTTTATGTTCGAGAAGCGAGTTCAGAATCGCACCGAGAATTGGGTCATTTGGTTTTAGGAAATACCCCTATCTCGGCATCCGCGAGGGTCGCTCTGTCGCTCAATGCGCTCGCGCAGCAGATTGCAACCGACACCCAAGCCATAGGCTATCTTAACTTGAGCCAAGTGCCCGCCAACATCAAACCTTTGGCACTTGAGCAAAGTCTCCCCACTTATGAGAATGTTACGCAACTTAGCTATCCGTTGCGCCTAAATTTGTATCTGGTGGGTTTGCAAGAACCCATGAACCTACATCGCCTATTCGTGGGGTGGTTGCAAGGTGGAAGTGGTCAAGCCTACTTGGACGCATGGTACGCGCTTATTCCCTCGTCCTAAAGGCAAGATGGTGACCTGCGCAACCCCCCATCAATCACGACCCTACAAAACACCAATAATGCCACCACTCTGCAAGGCGTGCCTCTGCCTGTTGGTTTTGTCAGGCTACTTCAAGCAACCGATTGAAATGAACTACAGCCCAGCGAACAAATCCGTTTCTAGCGTCTCGTTCGGTTGCCATGCTGGTACAACGCGCGTGAAGCCTTGATAACGGAAGAGCACACGGCGCAACCACAGCGGAAAGCCCAAGAAGATGCGTGCCCCTCCTTGGCTGAGGTGGCAGTTGCTGGCATCATCCCACGCCTGTAAATATTTGGTAATGGAGATGTGGGTGGTGACAGCGGTCATGTGGTCCAATATCGCCAACAGGTCAACATCATGATTGCGCCCCGCCCGAGACGGATCAACACCCTTAAAGCGTTCTTGCCAAATGCGAATTTGCATGGGCATTTTGGCGACGGTTGAATAGTACAGTTTTTTGGGGGAGTAAGGCGCAAGATCATCCACATGATAATCAGGGTCATTCACCTGTTGGAGCGCAGCAACTGTGGCGCGCTGGCACACGATATGGTCGGGATGTCCATAGCCACCATACTCGTTAAAAGTGATGATAACTTGTGGTTGAACCTGTCGCATGACACGAACGAAAGAACGGACAACCTCTTCCGGGTTGTGAAGCCACTGTGACCATAAACTATCACCATGTTGATTGTCGGCATGGTTCATCATGCCACTGTCACGAAAGCCCAGCAAAAACAATTTGCGGATGCCCAGCACCCGAACGGCGCACTCCAACTCCGCTAAACGTGTTGCCTTGATGCTACCGTATTGTTGGATGTAGCTTGCATCCATAGAGCCGGCTTCACCACTGGTTGCACAAATCAAATACACCTCAACCCCTTGTGCCACATGACTGGCAATGAGTGCCCCCAAGCCAAAACTTTCATCATCAGGATGGGCATAGCAAATTAGCAATCTTTTGCCTTTAGACATCGTTTCAACCATTCTTCATTGGATGTATTTTCGTGATGGGCAAAATCGTAACATAACAACCCTATACCTGTGAATTATCTGATCTGGGACTATACTTTCCCCTGCCTAAGAAATTCTGAACCAGCTCATGAGAGAGGCAGTTATGCGTTCGTCAATCCGTTTAATCGTTGCTTGCTTGTCAAGTCTAGTTGGGTTTCTAGTGTTCGTGCCGTCGTTATTGGCACAATCTAGCACCCTGCCCCCCCTTGATAATCTTGCCACCAACACCCCTCGTCCAGAGTTGCCTGCGCTCATCTTGGCAACCAATACGCCTTCAGCTCCGTCTGAAACTGCTGTCCCCACATTGACTTTCACTCCATCTGCTACTGCAACGGCTACCTATACGAGCACCCCCAGTCCCACTGCAACGGCTACCTACACCAGCACCCCCAGTCCTACTGCAACGGCTACCTACACCAGCACCCCCAGTCCCACTGCAACGTGGACACCCACTCCAACTGCCACCCCAACCGCGACTTTTACCCCCACCTTCACGCCAACACAAACATACACCCCCACCTACACTCCCAGTCCCACTCCCACCCCCATCGGACCTGTTTATTATCCCGAAAATATCAACCCGCTCACTGGGATGTTCTACCCGTCTGATGAAGCGAAAGCACGGCGCAACTTATTGGTGAAGATTTCTAACTTTCCCCCTATTGTTCGCCCGCAGAGTGGTGTGAATGCTGCCGATGTCGTCTTTGAGTATGAAGTTGAGGGCGGGGTAACGCGCTTTGCCGGTCTATTCAGAAGCAATGCTCCAACAGTGGTTGGACCCGTGCGCAGTGGGCGACTATTCGACATCGAGTTAGTCACCATGTATGAATCGTTGTTTGCCTATTCAGGGGCAAGCGAACCCGTGCAAAACTTGATCCTGTCACAGGACTGGGTCTATCAGGTGATTTCTCCATCCATCGGTGACAACTGCGCAGAAGCAGGCTTCTGTCGGGTAGATCGTCCCGGCATTGCCTATGAGCACACGTTGTTTGTCGATACCAATAAGGTGTGGGAACGCGCGACTGCGCGGGGTGTCAATGACGGTTACAAGGCGCGTGGGTTTGCCTTTAATGTCACCCCAGACGCAAACGGCATGATTGCGCGCGACATCTTCTTGGAGTGGTATGGGCAAACCAGTGCGCGTTGGCAATATGATACGTTGACCACCCGTTACGTGCGCTATACCGATGGTGTGATGCACAAAGATGCAGCTGAAGATCAACAACTTTGGGCGGATAACCTTGTCATCTTAGAGGTGGAACATTTAGACCGACCAGATTTATTTGAAGAGGGTTCTACTTTTGCCTCGATCGAGATTGCCTTGCATGAACAAGGGCGTGTGATACTCATACGGAATGGCATGGCTTATCAAGGTTATTGGCGTAGGGAGAATGATGAACCCGGAACAGCTATTCAGATGATCTACGGGGACAACACCCCTATGATGATGAAACCTGGACGCACTTGGGTTTCAATCGTGCGCGGTTTAGGAAACGTCACTATAGCCGAACAGCTTGCCGATATGGTGGGCACGCAACAAGCGATCGAAGCCAGCTTCGCGCTTACCCCGACTGCGGTGGATACCGAAGGTGACGGTGTACCAGTCCCGACCACTCAAGACCTCGTCCCCGTTCTTACCGCCACTCCCTATAGTGTTGGCTAATCTTGCCTGCAGATGTGTGATGGTTAAATTCGCACATCTGCTTTTTCAATTGAATACTCATTGACTGTGACTTGTGTTTTGCTGATCTTGTTGAGTAGACTCACTGTCACAGCGTTCCAACTACTGAGCAGATAAAATCCCTATGACGCAAGATAAAATTGTTGTAAGAGGCGCGCGCGAGCACAATCTAAAGAATATTGATGTGGAAATTCCACGCAATCAATTGGTTGTTTTGAGCGGGTTGTCCGGCTCTGGAAAGTCTTCTTTGGCGTTTGATACTATTTTTGCCGAGGGGCAACGTCGCTATGTCGAAAGTTTGAGCGCGTATGCACGGCAATTTTTGGGTCAAATGGAAAAGCCAGATGTTGACCAGATTGAGGGTTTAAGTCCTGCTGTTTCTATTGACCAAAGAGGGGTGAGCCAAAACCCACGCTCCACGGTTGGAACGGTCACGGAAATCTATGACTACATGCGTTTGTTGTATGCTCGCATTGGCATTCCACACTGCCCAACTTGTGGGTTAAAAGTGGAGGCACAAAGCGCACAACAAATTGTGGACGCGGTGAAGAGAATGGCGGATCGCACTCGCATTCAAGTGCTCGCCCCCGTCATCACCAACAAGAAAGGTCAACATGAAAAAGTTTTGGAAGAAATTCGCAAGCAGGGCTTTGTTCGGGTGCGAATTGACGGCGAAGTGCGCGAGTTGGATGAAACGATAGAGCTAGATCGTTACGTGAGCCATAACATTGATGTGGTAGTAGATCGCTTGGTTCTGCGGCATTATGATGATCCTGAAAGCGAAGACGCGAAGAATGCAGAAACGCGCTTGACCGAAGCGATTGAGACCGCGCTTGAGGTTGGGGAGGGGGTGGTGGTCATCAATAACCTGTCCCAAGAGCCACCCCAAGATACCCTGTTCAGCGAGCATTTGGCTTGCGTCAACGGTCACGGGAGCGTCCCAGAAATTGAGCCTCGAATGTTCAGCTTCAACACCCCGAAAGGGGCATGCCCTAGTTGCCAGGGCTTAGGCTTTCGCATGGAACTTGACCCTGACTTGATTGTTCCCAATCATGATCTTTCTATCGCAGGGGGGGCAGTCGTCGCCAATGGCTTCCAGGTTGACGAAGGGAGTTGGTGGGGCGCGATCATTGAATCGGTGGCAGAGTTGCATAAGATCGACCTGCATGCACCATGGAAAACGCTCACCGCCACTCAACAAAAGGCAATCCTCTACGGCACAGGCAAGCAAAAGTTACGCATCCAATATAGCAACCGACAAGGCAACCAGCGCGTGTATGAGACCACGTATGAAGGGGTTATCAACAATCTCATGCGCCGTTATTCCGAAACAGCTTCGGATGGAATGCGCGAACGCATCGAAGAATATATGTCGCAAACCCCCTGTGAAACTTGCAAGGGGCAACGCTTGTGCCCAGAAGCGTTAGCGGTGACGGTGTTAGAACGTTCCATCGTCTCTTTGACGATCGAACCCGTCAACAAGCTATTGACTTGGGCGCGCGAGTTGTTAGATGGCACGGTGCTTAATGAACGTGAACGTCAGATCGCCATACAAATCCTCAAAGAAATCGTCTCTAGGTTACATTTCCTCAATGATGTCGGCTTGGGGTACCTCACCCTGTCGCGCTCTGCTGGTTCGTTAAGCGGGGGAGAAGCCCAACGCATTCGCCTTGCTACTCAAATTGGGAGTCGTTTAACAGGGGTTTTATACGTACTGGATGAGCCGAGCATTGGCTTGCACCAACGCGATAACGAACGTCTGATTCATACGCTGGAAGGCTTGCGTGACTTGGGAAATACCGTGTTGGTGGTGGAACATGACGAAGATACCATGCGTGCTGCCGATTACATCATTGATCTTGGACCGGGCGCAGGGGAACATGGCGGTCACATCGTGGCGTTTGGCACGCCTGAAGAGGTGATGCAAGTTGAAACTAGCCCTACGGGTAACTTTCTTTCTGGACGCTTTCGCATAGAAGTTCCCTCAACACGACGCGCAGGGAATGGGCTTTCCATCAAGGTGATTGGCGCACAGGCGAACAATCTCAAGAACATTGATGTTGAAATACCATTAGGCAAGTTGGTCTGTTTTACGGGAGTCAGTGGAAGCGGTAAAAGCACCTTGCTGGTGGATATTGTGCACAAACGCCTTGCACAAGCCTTGTATGGTAGCCGAGAACGCCCCGCCAAACATGTCACCATTGAGGGGTTAGAGCATGTTGATAAGGTCATCAACATTGACCAAAGTCCAATTGGGCGCACCCCACGCAGTAACCCTGGCACCTATACCAAAATGTTCGATGCGATTCGCACGCTGTTTGCAGAACTGCCAGAGAGCAAGGTACGCGGTTATACAACCGGACGCTTCAGCTTCAATGTCAAGGGGGGACGCTGTGAACATTGCGAGGGACAAGGGCAACTCAAGATTGAGATGCAATTCTTGCCTGACATTTACGTGATGTGCGATGTGTGTCAAGGGACGCGCTATAACCGTGAAACGCTTCAAGTGAAGTATAAAGGGAAGTCCATCGCCGAGGTATTGGATCTAACGGTGGAGGAAGGCTTGGAGTTTTTCGGGAGTATACATACCATTTATACCAAACTGCAAACCCTCAAAGATGTGGGGTTGGGCTACATTCGCATCGGTCAACCTGCCACCACCTTGAGCGGTGGAGAGGCGCAACGCATTAAGCTCAGTCGTGAATTATCCAAGCGGTCTACAGGGCAAACCATCTATATCCTTGATGAACCCTCCACCGGGCTTCATGCGGTAGATGTCAAAAAGTTGATCGATGTGTTACAACAGTTGGTTGACAATGGTAACTCGGTGGTGATTATTGAACATAACTTGGACATCATCAAAGTTGCCGATTACTTGATTGACATGGGTCCCGAAGGGGGGGATGCCGGGGGAGAAATCATTGCTGTTGGCACGCCAGAAGCGATCATCACGGTGAGCAATAGCCACACAGCGCGGTTTTTAGCACCCCACCTCAATTCCCAACTTGTTTACCCCACTGCGTAAAAAAGGGAGTGTCAAAATACTGGTGATAACGTGGGAATGTAGTAGAATAATTGGGTAATCCAACTCTAAAAGCGAAAGTATAAAACTAGGATGAGACAGTTTCGTAAACTTCACAAAATTGATTTCGATGCCAACACTGGTGAATTGCATTTGGTGGGGGACAAGGGCACCTATGACTTTCCCGCATTGGTTGTGAAGCGTCAAAGTGGGTATGTCATGATCGGTGCGTACTATGGTCCCTTAGAAGTGGCGTTGCGCCTGTCTCATGCCAATCTTGTGCAAACTCTGCAACGATTGAAGCCAACCGATGCTATGGTGACCATGCGCCAAGTGGGAAGCACCAATGTATACTTGGCGTTGGGGCTTCAAGCTGATGGTAGTTTGTTGCTGTGCCCGACTGTTGCCGCCGATTCGCGCGGACATTTCACGGTTAACTTACAACTTACCCCAGAAGCGCATGCTGCTTTAGATGAGTTGTTGTTAGGCGTCGAAGAAGACTAGTTGATTTTTGGCTAAACTAGTCTATACTCATTTTAACATCTGAATCCGCCATGTGGAGAGACCCCTCAACTCATTAGTAGGGGCACCGAAGGGGCAAGCCTAATCAGGCGAAACTCTCAGGTAAATAGGACGCATGGCAGCAACCCTCTGAAGGTCGTTTGGTCACTGACAGGGCACGTAGTTCAACTATGTGCCCTTTTTTATTTGTTATCACAATTGTGAAAAGGAGTATCTCATGGCTACATTACAATACCCGTCTCATCTTTGGTATCAACATTCTGATGAATGGTTGTTGGTTGAGGGGGATCAAGGCACGATTGGTGTCTCTGATTATGCACAAGACGCACTGAATGATGTGGTGTTTGTTGAATTGCCCGAAGTTGGGGACAAATTCAAGAAGGGCACTGTATTCGGAACGGTGGAATCAGTGAAAGCCGCTGCAGATTTGAAGATGCCTGTTGATGGCGAAGTCGTTGCGGTCAACAGTGAGCTAGAAGCCACCCCCGAAACCATCAACGCACAACCCTATACGGGGGGATGGATCATCAAAATCAAGGTGACGGGTGCAGTCGAGGCGTTGATGAACGCGGATGAATATCGCGCTTTTTGTGAATCACGCTAAATGAATGAATGACGGGTTTTCACCCTCATTTGGTTGGTTGTTCGAATCTAGCGATAGGCAAAAAAAGTTATGAGTTACATTCCACATACAGATGCAGAACGTCAACAGATGCTTTCTGCTATTGGTGTCACCACCATTGAAGACCTCTTTGAGGCTGTTCCTGCCGGTCACCGCTTTCCGTCACTTAACTTGCCAGAAGCAATGAGCGAGATGGAAGTCATGGCGGAATTGCTGGCGTTTGCAGAAGCGAACGAACATTCGCAGGATTTTGTCACCTTTCGTGGGGCAGGGGCATACCATCACTTCATCCCCTCAGTGGTCAACCACATCATCTCTCGCGGGGAATTTTACACCGCCTACACCCCGTATCAACCTGAACTGAGTCAAGGCACGCTTCAGGTGATCTATGAATATCAAAGCATGATGTGCGCTTTGTTAGGCATGGAAGCCGCCAACGCCAGTCATTACGATGGCGCAACCAGCCTCGCTGAGTCGGTTACGGTTGCCCTTGAAGTCACGCGCCACAAACGCAACAAGATCATCCTTAGCCATTCCATTCACCCTCAATATCGTGAAGTTGTGCGTACCTACCATCAGGGCAACCCAACTCTACGTTTTGTAGGTGATCGTGGGCGGGCAGACATTCCCGATTTAATTGATATGCTGGATGACAATACTGCCATGCTGGCAATTGCCTATCCCAATTTCTTTGGGCAGATTGATGACCTCAAACACTTGGCAGACAAGGCACATGCTGTTGGTGCGTTGCTGGTGATGGTGGTTAATCCGTTGGCAATGGGCATGTTGAAATCACCAGGTGAGCTAGGAGCGGATATTGTGGTAGGGGAGGGGCAATCGCTGGGTATTCCCATGAGCTATGGCGGACCTTACTTGGGATTTTTTGCCACTCGTCAACAATACGTCCGCAAGATTGCAGGGCGCATCGTCGGCGAAACAGTAGACATCACGGGAAAGCGGGGCTTCACCATGACCTTGCGCCCACGTGAGCAGGACATCCGCCGTGAAAAAGCCACCAGCAACATTTGTACCAATCAAGGGTTGATGTCGGTTGCTACGGCAGTTTACCTTTCGGTGATGGGCAAAGCTGGCATGAAGCAGGTTGCCTCGTTGAACTACCACAAAGCTCATTATGCTGCCCAACAAATCAACCAATTGGATGCCTATGAAGTGGATATGTCGAAGCCCTTCTTCAATGAGTTCATGGTCAAATGTCCCGCCAGCGTACAACAAATCAACAATCAATTGCTGAATGAGGGCATCATCGGTGGGATAGACTTGGGTGAATATTATGAGCATTTGCGCGGGGTGATGTTGCTCGCTGTCACCGAGATGAACACTCGTGATGAGATTGATGGGCTTGTTTCGGCATTAGAACAGATTGCAAAGGAATAACACACGATGGAACCCTTGATTTATGATCTAGGCGCAAACGGTCGCACAGGGGCTTTACTCCCCAAGTTGGATGTGCCCACCAGCACCATGCCTGATGCTGATTTGTTGCGCGATGAATTGAACTTACCTGAAGTGAGTGAGTTACAAGTTGTTCGCCACTTCACCAATTTGAGCCATTTGAACTATGCCATAGATAAAGGCTTTTATCCGCTTGGCTCGTGTACCATGAAATACAATCCACGCCTTAACGAAGATACCGCACGCTTGGCAGGTTTTGCCCATCTTCATCCGCTTGCCGATTCTACAGGTTCACAAGGTGCACTGGCTTTAATGGTGCATCTCCAAGAGTGGCTTGGGGAGATTAGCGGATTTGATGCCGTCAGCCTTGCCCCCGCCGCAGGCGCACAAGGCGAGTTAGCTGGCATTCTGATGATTCGTAAATATCACTTGGAACATGATGGCGAAAAGCGCACCAAAATTCTTGTTCCCAATAGCGCACATGGCACCAACCCCGCCACCGTGAGCATGGCAGGCTTTGAGGTGGTTGAGTTACCTTCTGATCCAAACGGGAACGTTGACCTAGCCCACCTTAAACAGGTTTGCCAAGAGCAACGGGACTCCATCGCGGGGATGATGATAACCTTGCCGAGTACATTGGGCTTGTTCGATAGCCAAATTGTGGAGATCATCGACCCGGTGCATGATGCCGGCGGGTTGATGTATATGGACGGGGCAAACATGAATGCCCTGATGGGCATCGTCAAACCGGGCAAGCTGGGCTTCGACGTGATGCACTATAACCTCCATAAGACCTTCAGCACGCCTCACGGTGGGGGCGGTCCCGGTTGTGGAGCGGTGGGAGTGAACGCACGCTTGAAGCCATACTTACCGGGGCCTGTCGCGGAAGTGGCAGAAGCAGAAGTGGATGAACCGCCCCTTTATCGCCTTGCCATTCCAGAGAAGAGCATTGGTCGTCTAAAAGCATTCCACGGTAACTTTGGGATGTTTGTGCGTGCTTATACCTACATCCGCATTAACGGCGAAGAGGGCATCAAGCAGGTTTCGCGCCATGCTGTTTTGAACGCCAACTATATCCGCGTCAAGCTACGCGATGATTACACCGTGCCGTATGATCGCTACTGCGCCCATGAGTTCGTACTAGAGGGGCATTGGGCGGATGTTCCGAACGTGCATGCGTTGGATATTTCTAAGCGGTTGATGGATTATGGAATCCATCCTCCTACCAATTATTTCCCGCTGATCGTTCCCGAAGCCCTCTTGATTGAGCCAACTGAGACCGAATCAAAGCAAACCCTCGACGGCTTCATCGAGGCGATGAAGCAAATCGCCAAAGAAGCGCACGAGAACCCGACTCTATTAACCGAAGCACCCCACACGACTGCTACCCGTCGCCTTGACGAAATCTTGGCGGCAAAACAATTGGTCTTGTGTTGTGCGCCGGCGTTGCCCTCATGGAACATCGAAGAGAAAAAAGCGCGTGAGGCAAGCCTCGCCTGATTACACCTGTGTGGGTTTCCCCCTCGTGATATTTCACAAGGGGGAAACAATTTTGCTCGAGGTTATTTCTTCTGCTTGGGGTAACGGCTCAAGATCACTGCACTTTGGGGTACAGTGACTTTAGACCCAATGCGTGGGGTTTCAGTGGTGGGGTTGCCCAATCCGCCGGCGAAAATCTGAATCTCCGTATCCTCTGTGGCGTGGGTTTCCTTGATGTAGACC
>Ga0172373_10008831_pt1 | contig 12691 bp, 1 predicted proteins | sample Lak10m_2_FD_114546 | JGI IMG/M metagenome (GOLD analysis project Ga0172373, IMG submission 114546) | Freshwater microbial communities from Kabuno Bay, South-Kivu, Congo - kab_092012_10m | ecosystem: Environmental > Aquatic > Freshwater > Lake | place: Democratic Republic of the Congo: South-Kivu... | reverse complement strand
AGAGCCTGGGGGGCGGGTGAGGCTAGGCCATGGAGGGGAGCTCCGGAACACGACGCGGTCGAGGACTTGATTTGATCCGGCTGGGGCGAGCAGTCGGATATCATCTTCGAGAGTTCCCAACTTACCGAGCCATGTACCGGCGACGGCGGGGGTGGGACCGAACGCGGTGCGGAAGGCGGCGAGATCTTTGACGACGCAGATCAGACCCTTTGGTGCGAGGGAAGTGCCTTCGGGGAAAGTGAAAGTGAATGCGTTCCCGTGGAGTCTCAGGCCGGAGAGATTCCAAGATGAGGTGGCGGATTTGTTGATGAGCTCGACGAACTCGCTCCCCACGCTTGCAGGGTGATGATGCACTTCGTTGATCGCGATTTTAAACGCGGCTTTCACGGTGACCGTGAAGGATTGCGAAGCGGGGCTACTGCCGGGGAACCCATCAGAGACACGCACGGTGATGAGGTTGGTGGATGGACCGGCATCGGCAGGGATGCTCCATTCAAACCGGCCTGAGTTGGGGTCGATGAGGGCTCCTGCAGGGGCACCTTGAACCAAGGCGAAGGCAAGAGGCTGAGGTGGAAGATCGAGATCGGTGGCGGGCACGCTGAAGGCGATGCGAGCCCCTTCGTCCACGAGGAGATCGGGCAGGGGCGCAATGGAAGGCGATTGGTTCGCCTCGAGGACCGAGATGCTAAAATTGCGTGCCGTGCTCAGATCGGGTGTGTTTCGTTCGGTGGCCCGAACCAAGACCACGAAGTTACCTGGACCTTGAGCCTCGGTTGGTGTCCAACGGATCACGCCTGTGGCGGGGTCGATTGCGAGTCCTGCGGGTGGGTTGCCATCGAGGGAGTAGATCAAAGGAGTGGCGGTGCTATCGGGATCGACGGCTTCGATAGGGAGCACAAGTTCGGTGCCTTCGGCGACGGACTGTGTGGGGATAGGGTTGATGACGGGTGGATTGTTCACCTCATTGACGGTGATGGTGAGAACGGTGGTGGCGGTCTGTGCGGGGTTGCCGTTATCGGAGACGCGCACCCCGACGCGGAATGTGCCAGGGCCGTCGGATTCGGCGGGGGTCCAGGAGAGATCGCCGGTGGTGGCGTCGAGGGCGAGGCCGGCTGGGGCGTTGGGTTCGAGTTCGTAGCGCAACGGTTGGGATGGGAAATCGGCATCGGTAGCGGGGATGCGCATGAGCAGTGCTGAGCCTTCGTCGATGGAGGCGGACAGTGAAGGATTCAACACGGGAGGAGTATTTACCTCAGCCACGACGACTCCGACGATTTGGACGGTGGTTCGAGCGGGTCGGCCACTGTCGGTGACGCGGATGGTGATGCTGTAGCCTCCGGGACCTTGACTTTCGGATGGGGTCCATTGAAAGAGACCGGAGATCGGATCGATGCGGGAGCCGGGAGGGGCATCTGCGCCGAGGCTGAACGTCAGGGTTTGGTCGGGGTCGGGATCCGTCGCGGAGGCCTTGAAGCTTAGCTCGGAAAGTTCGTTAAGGGATTTGCCTGCGATGGGAGCAAGGATGGGAGGGCGATTGCCGCCACTGAGGAAGTTCGCGGCTCGCGGGGTAGCGACTTCGAATGCGAGGATGGGGCCGGGAGTGCTATCGGGATACCGGCCAGAGCTGACGTCAGGCAACTGAGGACCATAATTGACTTCATCGACGAGTTTACCATCGGGCGCGAGCAGGCCGATGTAGCCTGCTTCGGAGGCTAGTTTGAAATTGGAATGGAGATCGGATTGGAGGGGACTGTTTTGTTTGGAGTCCGCGTCGGCCCAGACGAGCAGAAAGCCTCCGGGCGGGATCACGTAGCCGGGGGGGATGATGAATTGGTTGGGGTTGGCCGGGTTGTCGGTCAACCTGTAACTCGTGAGGTCGATCGCGGTGGAGCCGGAGTTGTGGAGTTCGAACCAATCGGCGGCGAGCCCGTCGACGGGATCGAGTGCGGACTGGGTATTGTCGGCCATCAGCTCGTTGATGGTGACCTTGACGGGAGGGAACTGTGGATTATTTGGATTGGCTGGAGTGACCTCGGTGAACGAGCGACGGAAGCGCGGTTCGCCATCGGGAAAACTACCGAAGCTACGACCGCCGGGGAGCTGACGATACTCAAGGAAATCGACCACGGAGGGCGTGGTATCGGACGGCAACAAACGGATGAGAGCGATGGGGCCGTTGGTGGGGTTAGGACGGAAGTTGGCGTGCAAGGCTGAGGCGGTGGACTGTTGGGGTTGGCCATCGAGCCAAACGAGGAGAAAGCCTTTGGGCGCGATCACCGTGCCTTGGGGGAAGGGCCATTGCAGGAGGTTGGAGTAGGAGTCGGTGAGGAAGAGATTGGAGAGATCAATGGACTCGGAGCCTGGGTTATGAAGTTCAAGGAAGGGTTCGCGTTCGCTCTGGTTATCGACAGGTCCGGAAGTGTTTGCTGGGAGAATCTCGTTCAGCCAAACGTTTGGGAACGGGGTGAGGGCGGCGAGAACGCTGTTGGGACGGCCTGGGGTCGCTTGGACAAAGTCGTTCGTAGTGGCTGCGGACCAATTGCCGACACGGTAGGAACCGAGGGTAGGATCGATCAACTGGAGAGACGGACCGAAGCCATCGGCCGTCAAAGGCCATGGGAGGGCGTCGTCGTATCGCACGTCGCTGAGAATGGTCTCTGGGTTGGATGCGGATGTGGAGGGTTGGATGAGCTGAAGGAACTCACCGCCGTTATCGAGATTGCCACTGAAGACGTCGAAGACGGGGATGGTGTTGCCGTAGGCGGTTGCGAAGCCTCGACGATCGCTGGCGAGCAGGAGGAAGCCGCGTGGTTGAATGATGGCGCCTTCGGGGAAGGTGTAGCCGACGCCGTCGAGCCGATACTTAGAGAGATCGAATGGGGTGGTGGTGGAGGTGTTGTAAAGTTCGATGAAAGAGGAACCGGGCTGGAGCGGGTTGTATTGGATTTCGTTGATGACGACCTGATTGACCGGTTGTTCGACCGTTCCGGTGTAGACGACCTGAATGGATGCGGGGGCGTTGGTGAGAGGGGTTCCGCGATGATCGACCCCGGTGATTTGGAGTCGATTGGTTGCCTGGGTGAGAGGGACGACGAGGGAGAAGCTGCGTTGGCTGGTCCAGGTGACGGGGTATGGGATGCCGTTCACTTCGAGCGAGGCGGCGAGGAAAGGGGCGACGCCGACGAGAGTGACCGTGGGGGAGGCGGTGGTCATGTCGCGGCCCCCATTGCTGGTGATGACTATGCTGTTGGTATCGTTGTTGCGGAGTTGGGTATTGATGAAGTTCCGGCGGGCCTCGATATAAGTGAAGATGGCATTGGTGGTGGTGAGTCCGGTGACTCCATTTTGGAGAAGGGCATTTCGGCGGGCTGCGATTTGGGGCGCGTAGTTCTGGGTTTTGAGAGGCCCGTTGACGGCGTCGATGTAGGCGCGCCAGAGGGCGCGTCGGAAGGCGGGGTCATTGAACATACGAGCACCGATGGGATCTTGGCTATTGCCGCCGAAGGTGCCTGCGCCGATGGGGGAGGTAGGGCCGTCGCCGAGGCCGAGGACGAAGTCGATGTCCCAGGGGAGGAGACGCCATCGATCGCCGGTGACTTTGTAAGCGTACATGTTTTGGCCCACGTTGTAGTTGTAGGAGTCCCAATTTCCGGTGATGCGATGGAAGGCGAAGACGCGCATCCATTCCTCCATATCGGCGAGCTGGAGCATGCGATTGGCGTAGTCGGTGGTTGCGTTTGCTGCGGCGACGAGTTCGAAGACATTGGTGAGGTTGTTGGCGGTCCCATCTTTGGGGCGGCGCTGCCAATTCCAGCGATAGCGAGCGAGTTTGAGGGCTCCGCTGCTGGAGAAACGTTCGAGCGTGGCGCTGGTCGCGTCGAAATTCCGGTTATTATCCTGAAACTCGAACCAGATGGCGATTTTGTGCAGATCGCCCTCGCCGCCGAGGCCTGGGAACTGGTTTTCGGCGTAATCGTGATTGGGCTGCTCCAGGTCTTCGGAGATGTTCTGGTGTTGGGCACCGTTGCGGTAGACGCGGACGAAATGGGCATGGAGGTAGGGGATACCGAGTTGGTTTCCGATCCAGGCGGAGAGGCGGCCGCGCACGCCGGTTTCTTCGCTGCCTCCATTGCCAGTGGAACCGAACACGCGATCGACGGCACCGAGCAGGAGCTCATCGCGAGGGACGGTGACGGCGTAGTCGCCACCGCCGCCGTGGTAAGGGCTGCCTTTGTCGCGGAAGCCGGCGTTGTAGATGATGCGAAAATTTCCGTAGACGAGGGTGCAGTCGCGGTAGGTGTTGTCCATGGCGTTGCTACGACGAGCCTGTGTCGCTTGGGTGTTCCAGATGTGATAGTGGCCGAACCCACCGGTGGGGATGGGATCGTCCCATCGGATGAGGCCTTCGGATGCGGGTAAGGCGATGGGCTGGATCCGGGAGGGGGGCGGGAACAGGGAGGTCGCGGGATCGGGGGCGGCGTCGGTGGCCGTGATGACGAAGCCGACGAGAGTGCCTGAGGACCGACCGGGGATGGTCGCGGAGTAAAGGCCGTCGCCGGCGAGTTCGTCACCGGAGCTGCCGTCGTCGCGCATGGCGACTTCGGCGTAGGCGGTGGCGGGTTCGACGCGGTAGCGGAGCTTGAGGCTGCCGAAGCCATTGGGATCGGAGATGCGGGCGGTGACAACGACGGCTTGGTTGGCACGAGGGAGAGCTGGGGAGTGGGCGACATCGAAGATTGCAGGGCCGGCATTGGGGATGCGTCGGCTGTTTACTTTTCCTGGGGAGCCGAGATTGGAGGGGACGGACATGCGAGCGGGGAGTTCGATCCAGTTACCGCGCGTGCGGAGCAGCACTTCTGGCCAGCCTGCGAGCCAACGAACTTTGGCCCGGATGGTGGCGGTGTTATTGGCGGCGAGCCCGGCGGTGCCACTGGCGATGTTGACGCGGATGGCATTGACGCCTGTGTCACCGTCGCCTTGGCCGACCACGTGGAGACAACTGGAACCGGCGAAGGCTCCGGATGACTGAACGAAGGAGGTGCTGTGATTGCCTGAGAACAACCAACCGGACGAGCCATTTTCGAAGCCGCCGTTGAGCAAGAGGTTGGTGCTTCCCACTTTGAAGATTTCGATGTCGTCGAGGAGACATTCACCGGTGCCGAGCATCGAGATGCGGAAACGGTTCGGTTGGTGAGACGAAACACCGTTGTTAAGCGGACCGGTGAACTCGACGGTTTCCCATGGTGCTTTTGAGGATTCGTCAGAGTCCGCCCAGTTGGAGGCTTGGAGGGGGTCGGAATGGGGATCGGTCAGCTCGAGGCTCGAACCGCCGCCATCGGCATAGAACCCCCAACGACCGCCACCAAAGTAACGGGTTTCGGCGATGACGGCGTAGGCGATGTTGGTGACCAGATCCCCGATGGCATTGGTGGAGACGAGAGCGATGGGCTTTGAGAGAGCGACATGATCCCCGGCGTTGCCGAGGGTGCCGTCGAAATTGCCGACGGAATTCGAGGCATTAAGGTGTGGGTGAACGGAGCGGAGATGGTTGAGGTCCTTTGCGACGACGAGGAAGCCATCGGGGGCGACGCGGGTGTTGGCGGGGATTTTGTAGTCGACACCCCGGGTTAACTTCCACCCACCGAGGTCGACGGTGTTGGTTCCGCGGTTGTAAAACTCGAGGTATTCGTCGGCACTGTCGCGGGTGATGGGGTTGAACATGATCTCGTTGAGCACGATATCCTCCTGCCGCCAGGGAGCATTGGAAGCTCCGGGGGTGGGGGTAGCGAGTCGACGTATGGTGGGGGCGCCGTCTGGGGAGCGTCCGGTGGACACTCCATTCTCCTGACCTTCGAGTTGGATGGCATCAATGACTTGGGTTAGGTCGGGGTTGAGCAGATAGATCGTTTCGCCGGCGGCATTCAGGCGGAAGCCGAGCTGGTCTTGGTTCCAGGAGATGACCTCGCGCGGGCCGAGGATCGTGCCGGGGGGGATGGTGAAGCGGTTCGTGGATGCGTCGTCGGTGATGGAGCAGTTGGAGAGGTCGACGGGTGAGTTGCTATGATTGTAGAGCTCGACAAAATCCATTTGGGGGAGGTCGGTGTGGGAGAGCAATTCGTTGATGACGATGGAGCGGTAAGAGGCTGGCAGGACGGCTTCGACGCGGCCCGGGGAACCGCCGACGCGTTCGCTTTGGGACCAGGCACGAGGATCGTTTTCGCCGTAGCTGGGACGGGAGAGCACGATGGAGTGGCCGGCCCCGGCGGCGGCGATGGGCCATGGAGCCCTTGAGGAGTAGGTCAGTTCGAGGCGGATGGCATCGGTTTGATCGCGCAGGCGGAGGAGGTCCCTGGAGTTGTTAAGTTTCCCCTTGTAGGGGCCAAGGACCCCCGTGATTGAGTAGGCTTTTTCGAGAGAGGGGGGGTCTTCAGCGATGACGAGGAAGCTACCGGGGGGGATTTTGGTCCCTGATGGGAATTGATAATCGACGCCGCCGCTGAGGCGCCAGTCCGTGAGATCCTCGGCGACCGGGCCGGTGTTATGCAATTCGATGAACTCGAGCGAATTGGTTTGGCCGGGTTGTGGGCGTGGGAAGAAGTGGATTTCGGAAAAGACGAGGCCGGTGCGGCGACTGGAGGGCCCCAGGGGTTCGCGATCGGGTTTGAAGGTGCCGGTGGTGAAGTTCTGAGTGGAGGAGAAGCCACGGAACTGGGCGGTGGTGGTTTGGGAGGCATCTTGGCTGCAGACCGCGAGGCCGACGTAGAGGGTGGAAGGCAGGGTGAGCGAGGCGCTGCCGAGTTGAACCCAGGTTTGACCGTCGTGGCTACCGTAGCCGTTGAACTGATTCCCGGAGCGGCGGAGGCGGAGATAAGTCCATGGGTAATTGACGGGGAACCCGCCCGTGAGGGTTTGAGTGGTGGATGCGGCCCCAGCGGTGGGGCGGCTTTCGAAGAAGCAACCGAACTGAGTGGAGGAGGCGAAGACGGCGGCGAACGGGCTGTTTGATTCGGTGCTGACCCGAGCCATGAAACCCGCGTGGAAAAAGGGGCTGGAGATGGGGGATACACTTGCGACACGGACTTGGAGATCGAAGTTACCGACCCGAGTTTGGTGGGCGAACTGGAAGCGATCCGAGCCCCCTCCGATGTCCTGTCCTGAGCCGGTGATATCGAAGGACTCGGCATCGAGGCGTTTGACTGTTCCTCCGGTGCTTCCGATCCCTTGGCTGAGCACTTCCATGGCGGTGAAGGCGCTACGAACCCCCGAGGGTAAAGCATTGGGGGGTGTTGCAAGATCGAGCAGATTCTGGACTGAGAGGGTGTAGGAGGCGCCGAACGAGAGAGGGCTGACGGTTAGGAGGATGTTGGTGAGTGAATCGGTGAGGGTCGAACTGCTGATCGTGACTCCACCGTTGATCTGGAAGTTGGAGGTGTCGTTCGCAGTCGGTGCAGCGAGAGGTTTGTTGAAGGTGAGGCGCACTTGGGAGGTCCCGACGTTGGCCACTTCAAGCAGGGCGGGTGTGGTTTGATCGGGGTTCGTGGGTGTGACGCCGATGAGCTGAGTAACGAAAGAGCTGAGGACGAGGAGCGAAAGAAGGCCAAGCCAGCTCGGGGAACGAGTTGAGATGCAATTCATGAGGTGTGGTCCCCGAGATGTAGCAGAAAATGTTCCGGTATAAAGCGCTAAGGTGGTGAAATGTTACGACCGACTCTGGGTTCTGGTGTCTGTCCCCACTGGATGGATGGGATGGATGGGCGGCGCGGGGGATGCGGACGGGTGGGTGGAAAGAAAAAGCCCCGTCGGCGAGGTGCCGACGGGGCTATGGGAGAGGGGAGAGAGTTAACTCGGGTCAGATGGGGTCTTTTGATTTAGGGCAAATTCGTGGAGCCCATGAGGTGGCGATCGCATTCGCGAGCGGCACCGCGGCCTTCGTTGAAGGCCCAGACGACGAGACTTTGGCCCCGACGCGCATCGCCTGCTGCGAAGACACCTTTGACGTTGGTGGTGTATTTGCCGTGATCGGCTTTCGCGTTGGACCGCGCGTCACGTTCGACACCGAGCTGTTCGAGAATGGGTTGTTCTGGCCCGAGAAAACCCATGGCGAGCAGGACGAGTTGAGTGGGGTGAACCCGTTCAGTACCCGGGATTTCCTGAGGGAAGAACTGACCCTTGTCGTTCTTTTTCCATTCGATCTGGACGAGATGAATGGCTTTGACGTTACCATTTTCGTCGCTATCAAACTTTTTAGCGGTGGTGAGATAGATACGAGGATCGTCACCGAAGCGCGCTGCGGCTTCCTCTTGGCCGTAGTCCATCTTGTAGACCTTGGGCCATTCGGGCCAAGGGTTATCGGCGGCGCGTTGGCCTGGAGGTTTGGGGAGAATTTCGACTTGGAGCAGCGATTTGCAGCCGTGTCGCATGGAGGTTCCGACGCAATCGGTACCGGTGTCACCGCCCCCGATGATGACGACATCTTTGTCCTTAGCGGAGATGAAGTCGGCGGAGGGTGAGCCATCGAGCAAGCTCTTGGTATTGCGGTGGAGGAACTCCATGGCGAAGTGCACGCCCTTGAGTTGGCGTCCTTCGATGGGGAGGTCGCGAGGTTTTGTGGCTCCGGTGCAGAGGATGACGGCGTCGAAATCCTTGAGCAATTTCTCCGAGGGATAATTTTTGCCCACTTCGGTATTAGTGAGGAAGGAGACACCCTCTTTGGCGAGTAGATCGACGCGGCGTTGGACGAGAGATTTGTCCAGCTTCATGTTTGGGATACCGTACATGAGCAGGCCACCGATGCGGTCGGAACGTTCGAAGACGGTGACGGAATGACCGGCGCGGTTGAGTTGAGCGGCGGCGCTGAGGCCGGAGGGGCCGGAGCCGACGACGGCTACTTTTTTGCCGGTGCGTGTGGAAGGTGGTTCAGCGGTGACCCAGCCCTCATCCCAAGCGCGATCGATGATGGTGCACTCGATGTTCTTGATGGTGACGGGCGGGTTGTTGATACCGAGGACGCATGAGCCTTCGCAAGGGGCAGGGCAGACGCGGCCTGTGAACTCCGGGAAGTTATTGGTTTTGTGGAGGCGATCGAGCGCTTCGCGCCAGAGGCCACGGTAGACTAGGTCATTCCATTCGGGGATGAGGTTGTTGATCGGGCAACCTGCGGCCATGCCGCTGATGAGCGCTCCGGTGTGGCAGAAGGGGACGCCGCAGTCCATGCAACGCGCGCCCTGTTGCCGTAGTTTGGCATCATCCATGTGCAGGTGAAACTCCTGCCAGTCTTTGATGCGTTCCGTGGCCGATCTGTCGAGAGGCAGCTCTCGCAGATACTCCATGAATCCAGTTGGCTTTCCCATTTTCGGTCTAAGTTCGTTCTCTTGAGGTTGGTTCCTGGGGCTTTTTGGAGTTAGCCGCCGCCGATACGAGCGACGTCGCGAGAATTCTCCACGAACGCGGCCATGATCGCGTCTTCACCGCTGAGGCCGGAATCGACCACGCGTTTGATCGATTGCAGCACGCGTTTGTAGTCTTTGGGCATGACTTTGACGAATTTCGGGAGCATTTCGTCCCAGAGGGCCAGGACCTTCCACGCCTTTTGGCTGCGGGTGTTTTCGGCATGGCGCCGGATGAGCGCTTGGAGATCTGCGATTTCTGCGGCGTCTTCGACTTTTTCGAGGCTGACGAGCTGCATATTGCAGTGTCTTGGGAATTGTCCGGATTCATCCAGGATGTAAGCGATGCCACCGGACATCCCTGCGGCGAAATTACGACCTGTGGGACCGAGTACGACGACGCGACCACCGGTCATGTATTCGCAACCATGATCGCCGACGGATTCGACGACGGCGTCGACGCCGCTGTTGCGGACACCGAACCGTTCACCGGCCATACCGCGGATGTAGACCTCGCCGGATGTGGCCCCGTAGAGCGCGACGTTACCAATGATGATATTATCTTCCGCGACGAAGGTGGCATCGGTGGGAGGGGCGACGACGATTTTGCCGCCTGAGAGCCCTTTGCCGACGTAATCGTTCGCATCGCCCTCGAGTCTGATGGTGATCCCTTTCGGGACGAACGCACCGAGACTTTGGCCTGCTGAGCCTTTGAAGTTGATGGTGATCGTATCGTCGGGCAGCCCGTTCGCGCCGTAGCGTCTGGTGACCTCGCTACCGAGGATGGTGCCGGCTACGCGATTGATATTGCGGAGTGGTTGGTTGATGACGACTTTTTCGCCGCGGGCGAGGGCGGGTTCTGCGAGCGGGACGAGGACGGTTTTGTCGAGTGACCGATCGATGCCGTGATCCTGCTTCATCTGGCAGAAGCGACCGATTTCATCTCCGCCTTCGGGTCGGTGGAGGATTTCGCTGAAGTCGAGGCCTTTGGCTTTCCAGTGGGCGATCGCCTTTTTCGGTTCGATACGGTCGACGCGTCCGACCATTTCGTTGAGGGAACGGAAGCCCAACTGAGCCATGAGTTCGCGCACCTCTTGGGCGATAAACTTCATGAAGTTGACGGCGTGCTGTGGATCGCCGGTGAAGTTTTTGCGGAGCTCTGGATCTTGAGTCGCGACGCCGACGGGGCAGGTGTTGAGATGGCAGACCCGCATCATGATGCAGCCCAAGGAGACGAGAGGCGCGGTCGCGAAACCGAACTCTTCGGCCCCGAGCAGCGCGGCGATGATGACATCGCGGCCGGTTTTGAGCTGGCCATCGGTCTCGACGACGATGCGGCTTCGGAGGTTGTTGAGCACCAGAGTCTGATGGGTTTCGGCGAGACCGAGTTCCCAGGGGATACCGGCGTGCTTGATACTGGTTTGCGGCGAGGCTCCAGTGCCGCCGTCGAAGCCGCTGATGAGAACGACATCGGCATGCGCCTTTGCGACTCCGGCAGCGACGGTGCCCACGCCGACCTCGGAGACTAACTTGACGCTAATGCGAGCGTGTTCATTAGAGTTCTTGAGATCGTGAATGAGTTCCGCGAGGTCCTCGATCGAATAGATATCGTGGTGCGGGGGCGGGGAGATGAGGCCCACGCCGGGAGTTGCATGACGCACCTTGGCGATCCAAGGGTAGACCTTGCCGCCGGGCAGTTGGCCACCTTCGCCGGGTTTGGCACCTTGGGCCATTTTGATTTGAATTTCTTGGGCATTCACCAAGTAGAGACTGGTGACACCGAAGCGGCCGGAGGCGACCTGTTTGATGGCACTATTCTTGGAATCGCCGTTGGGCTCTGGCGTGTAACGAGCCGGGTCTTCGCCGCCTTCGCCGGTGTTGCTTTTGCCACCGAGGCGATTCATCGCAATGGCGAGGGCTTCATGAGCTTCCTTGCTGATGGAGCCGTAAGACATCGCGCCGGTTTTGAAACGCTTGAGAATGCTGTCGAGGCTCTCGACCTCATCGATGGGGATGGGCGACGATGCAAACTTGAGATCGAGCAGGCCCCGGAGCGTGCCGACGCGCTTGTCATGATCGTTGACCATGGCGGAGTATTGTCGGAAGGCGTCAATACTTCCGGTTCGCACGGCCTGCTGGAGCTTGTGAACGGTTTGGGGGTTGAAGAGGTGATATTCTCCGTCTTGCCGCCATTGGTATTGTCCGCCGACGTCGAGCACGTCGTTGGGCAGCGGTCGTGCAGGGAACGCCTTTTCGTGGCGCATGAGCACTTCCTTGGTGATGAGATCGAGACCAATTCCCTCGAGGCGGGTAGGCGTCCAGGTGAAGTATTTGTTGACGACCTCTGAGCTCAGTCCGATGACCTCGAAGATCTGAGCGCCGCGATAGCTTTGGATCGTGGAGATGCCCATCTTGGAGATGACCTTGACGACGCCCTTGACGGAGGCTTTGACGAAGTTTTTGCAGGCCTGCTTGTGGGTGATGTCCTTGAGCAACCCTTGGCGGATCATGTCATCGAGGGTTTCGAACGCGAGGTAGGGATTGATGGCCCCGGCACCGTAGCCGATGAGCAGCGAGAAGTGATGCACTTCACGCGGTTCACCGCTTTCGAGGATCAGGCCGACGCGTGTGCGAGTGCCTTCGCGGATGAGGTGATGGTGCAGTCCGGCGACGGCGAGAAGCGCTGGGATGGCGGCGTTGTCGCGGTCGATGCCTCGGTCGGAAAGGATGAGGATATTTACCCCGTCTTTGATCGCGCTGTCGGCCGCCGCGCAGAGATCGACCATGGCGGCCTCAAGGCCTTGCTCACGTTGAGCGGCCTTGAAGAGGATTGGGAGGGTGATGGATTTGAAGCCGGGCTCTTGGATGTGGCGGAGCTTGGCGAGTTCCTCGTTGGTGAGGATCGGGTTTTTCAACTCGATCATCCGGCAGCTCTCGGGCTCGGGCTTGAGCAGGTTCCGTTCGGAGCCGATCGTGGTTTCGGTGGAGGTGATAATCTCCTCGCGAATACAATCGATGGGCGGATTGGTGACCTGTGCAAACAGCTGTTTGAAATAGTTGTATAAGGTCTGAGGTCTATCGGAGAGAACGGCGATGGGGGTGTCGGTGCCCATGGAGCCGATGGCTTCGACCCCGGTGAGGGCCATAGGAGCCATGATGATCCGTTGGTCTTCGAAGGTGTAGCCGAAGGCGTGCTGGCGATGCAGGACGGTCTGGTGGCTGGGTTCGGGCACGTGATCCACATCCGGGAGATGATCGAACTCGACCATATTCTGATCGAGCCACTGGCGGTAGGGATGTTCGTT
>Ga0172373_10008829_pt1 | contig 12693 bp, 16 predicted proteins | sample Lak10m_2_FD_114546 | JGI IMG/M metagenome (GOLD analysis project Ga0172373, IMG submission 114546) | Freshwater microbial communities from Kabuno Bay, South-Kivu, Congo - kab_092012_10m | ecosystem: Environmental > Aquatic > Freshwater > Lake | place: Democratic Republic of the Congo... | reverse complement strand
GTAGGCTTAGGCAAGAACAAGACCCCAGCTATGGCGATCGGTCTGTATCATAGACCGATTTCGATGTTGGAGTTGCTGTCACTAAGCAGCTTTACTCCTCTCACACCTTAACTGACCAGTGCCTCGACAAGCCTAGTCGAAGAACTCCGCAACAAAATCGACATTGCCGCCGCCGAATGCGATCGCGGCGAAGGCATTAATGGCGAAACAGCTATTAATCAGCTAAGAGCAAGACTTCACCGATCAAATACTCTCTAATGCAAGGCTTCCCACTCACATTAGTTAAAAGGGTGTGACTAATTTCTGTTGGGCTAATTCAAGATAGTTGCGTGCAGTTTGGCAGTCAATCTTAATTTGCGCCTTGAGTGCATCAAGAGAATCAAATTTTTTTTCAGGTCGAATAAACTTGATTAGGTTGACACTGAGATGCTGATCATAAAGATCGCCATGCCAATTAAATAAATGCACTTCAACTGATCGCCGATCGCCATCTACAGTTGGGCGCAATCCGATATTCATCACCCCTAATATTGGTGATTGGGTGTCTGCATCAGGATAATTGAGCATAGCTTGGACTGCATACACCCCATCACGCGGCAAACACTTTTGAGTAGGTAGTTCTAAATTTGCCGTAGGGAAGCCTATCGTCCGTCCCAGTTGCTTGCCTTGCACGACCCTGCCAATAAGGTTATAAGGACGACCAAGCAAAGAATTGGCTAAATCAATTTCACCTTGGGCTAATGCTGTGCGAATGTTCGAGCTACTGATCCTGACTAGAGGCTGGTCTGGATCGCCAAAACTCATCGTTTGCTCTGGAATCACCGTAAGCCGATCGCCCCAAATCTTTTGGAGATTTGTGACATTACCTTGGCGCTTACTACCAAAATGAAAATCAAAGCCGACGCTGATTAATTCGACTTGGAGCGAGTCAATTAAAATTTGTTGGATAAATTCGGCAGCCGTGAGTTTGGCAAGATCAGCATCAAAATTTAGCAAAACTAACTGCTCAACACCAAGGGCTTTGAACAAGGCTACTTTTTCATCAAAAGGGGCAAGTAACGATCGCTGTTTTTGACTAAAAAATTCTTGGGGATGCGGTGAAAAAGAAACGACGGTACTAGTTAAATTCGGGTGGCGATCGCGCAAAGATGTCGGCAAAATAGGCGCAATCACATGCCGATGTCCCACATGTACGCCATCAAAGTTACCGAGGGCGATCGCACTGGGACGAGAAATTTGGGTTGGGTCAAAAATTACTCTCACGCTTAACATTTTGACACAATAAAAACCAAAAAATAGGAGAGGTGCAAAGCACCTTTCCTATTTTTTGGTAATGGGTACAGTTATACCAAAGCACAAAATGGCTATGCCATTTTATGCTTTTAAAACCCTTACAGGGTTTGGTTTTTAATTCACAGAAGTGTAGCGACACTTCTGTGAATTGGTATTAATTTCACTCATGCCCCAGAGAGTGACACAACCATGCAGAATTGTCATGAGATTCTGGTATGTTTGAGGTTCGCCGTTAGCTGACAATCCATGACCGTTAGAGAAACTTTTCGTCGCACAAAAATTGTTGCTACTATTGGACCCGCGACCAGTAGCCCCGATATGATTCGCCAGCTTATTGAAGCAGGCGCAAGTACCTTTCGCCTCAACTTTTCCCACGGAACCCATGCTGACCACCATCGCAGCATTTGTAATATTCGCCAAGTCTCCAGTGAACTCAATCAACCTGTGGGCATCTTACAAGACTTGCAAGGGCCGAAAATTCGCCTTGGGGTATTTAAAGAAGGTCCAATTACCTTAAATAAGGGTGATAAGTTCACACTTACTAGCCGCCAAGTTGACGGCAACTCGGAAATTAGTTGCATTACCTATGACACCCTTGCGGAAGAAGTGCCAATCGGCGCAGTAATCATGCTGGATGACGGCAAAGTGGAAATGGTCGTCGAAGATGTGAATGTGAAATTAGGTGATCTTTATTGCCGCGTGGTCATAGGTGGCACACTTTCTAATAATAAAGGGGTAAATTTTCCTAACGTTCACTTATCTGTCAGTGCGATGACCGATAAGGATCGCGAAGATTTACGTTTTGGTTTGGCCGAAGGTGTGGATTGGGTTGCCCTCAGCTTTGTCTGTACTCCTGAAGATATCCTAGAAGTTAAAGACCTAATTGCTGCTTCAGGTCGTAAAGCTAGCGTTGTTGCCAAAATCGAGAAGCACGAAGCGATCGCCAACATGGAAGAGATTCTCTCGGTTTGCGATGGCGTAATGGTAGCGCGTGGTGATTTGGGGGTAGAAATTCCTGCGGAAGATGTACCGATCGCTCAAAAACAATTAATCAAAACCGCCAATCGCCTCGGTATTCCCGTAATTACGGCAACGCAAATGCTCGACAGTATGGTTAGCAATCCCCGTGCAACCCGTGCTGAGATTTCTGATGTCGCCAATGCGATCATCGATGGCACTGATGCGGTGATGCTCTCTAACGAAACTGCGGTGGGCAAATATCCGATCTTGGCTGTGGAAACGATGGCAAGAATCGCGATCCGCATTGAAAAAGAACAGGATCTAAAAATGCAGCCCCTTGAAAGTATGGGACGTGCTGTCCCTAATGCCATCAGTCAAGCGGTGGGTCGCATTGCGATTCAACTAAATGCGGCAGCGATCGTTACCCTCACCAAAACAGGATCGACTGCCCGCAATGTCAGCAAATTCCGTCCTCCTATTCCGATTTTGGCAGTTACGCCCAATGTGCAAGTAGCGAGACGCTTACAAATGGTCTGGGGAGTACAGCCGATGGTCTTAATTTCCTTACCATCAGCCAGACAAAACTTTGAAGCGGCTCTTAATCTTGCCCAAGAGATGAAATTGCTTTCCGCAGGTGACTTGGTAGTTATGTCCGCAGGTACTCTGCAAGATGTGTCAGGTTCTACCGATTTGATCAAAGTCGAATTTGTGTCGTCAGTAGTTGGTAAAGGTTTAAGTATCGGCTCCGGCATTGTCCACGGTCGGGCTAGAGTGGCTTTTCATCACCTTGATGTACGTGACTTTAATGAAGGCGAAATCCTGGTAATTGATCGCACCGATGCTGACTATATCGGAGTAATTCGCAAAGCCTCGGCAGTAATTACTGAAGAATCAAGCCTTGACTCCCATGCCGTAGTGATCGGTCGCAGGTTGGGTGTCCCAGTTTTGATTGGAGTCCCAAATGCGACGGGCTTCATTCGTGACGGTGAACCGCTTAGCGTCAACTTTAGTAAAGGCATGATCTACTCTGGTTCGCGATCAGACGATCTAGCGTTTTAGCTATATTAAAGTTGATGCTTTGCATCAACTTTAATGTCTTTGAGTTAGTTATGGAAAATTTTGCTTTTTACAATCCAGTCAAGATTTTATTTGGCAAAGGTCAAATTGCGAATATTGGTGGAGAAATCCCCTCTGATGCAAAAATCCTCATCACCTATGGTGTTGGTAGTATCAAAAGCAATGGAGTTTATGAGCAGGTAAAAGCGGCTCTAAAAGGTCGTAACTTTCTAGAATTTGGCGGAATTGAACCCAATCCACATCTAGAAACCCTGCTCAAAGCGGTGGAAGTAATTCGTACTGAAGGAATTGATTTTTTGCTAGCAGTAGGTGGCGGCTCCGTCGTGGATGGTACAAAATTTATTGCAGCAGCAGTTCCTTTTGATGGCGATCCTTGGGATATTTGTGCCAAACAAGCTCCCGTAAAGGCGGCGATGCCCTTCGGTGCAGTACTGACTTTACCTGCCACAGGCTCTGAGATGAATACTGCTTCTGTAATAACTAAGTGGGAAACTCAAGAGAAACTCTTTTTTACGAGTCCATTGGTATTTCCTAAATTCTCAGTGCTAGATCCTGAAACGACTTACTCTTTGCCTATTCGTCAGGTCAGTAATGGAATAGTTGATGCCTATGTTCATGTAATGGAACAGTATTTGACATATCCTGCCAATGCACCATTACAGGATCGAATGGCAGAGTCCATTCTCAAAACTTTGATTGAAGAAGGGCCCAAGGTCTTAGCGGATCTCCATAACTACGAAGCACGAGCAAATATGATGTGGTGTGCAACGATGGCGCTAAATGGACTGATCGGTGTGGGTGTGCCTCAAGACTGGGCGACACATATGATCGGACATGAGTTAACGGCTCTACATGGTATCGATCACGCCCAGACCTTAGCGATCGTCTTGCCCAATACATTGACTGTTAGACGCAATCGCAAGCGGCAAAAGCTCTTGCAATATGCTGATCGCGTTTGGGGTCTAGTCGATGGGACAGAAGACGCACGCATTGATCAGGCGATCGCCAAAACTCGTGACTTTTTTGAATCTGTTGGTGTTCCCACACATCTGTCAGACTATGGTGTAGGGTTAGATGTGATTCCCAAAATCATTGATCGCTTTGAGAAGCGCGGTTTTGTCGCCTTGGGCGAAAATCAAGATGTCACGCCTAAAGTTGTCGAGAAAATCTTAGTGCTTTGTGCTTAACTTCTTTCTTTAGAGTGCCGCAAAGCGGCACTCTAAAGAATTTATGGAATATAAATATGACTAAAAAACTTCTATTTGTTTGTCTTGGCAATATTTGCCGATCGCCTGCGGCGGAAAATATTATGAATCATCTGATTGAGCAGGAAGGACTAGGCGATCGCTTTGTCTGTGATTCGGCAGGAACTGGTGGTTGGCATGTGGGCGCACCACCCGATCGACGGATGCGAGCAGCAGCCAAAGAACGCGGTTTAAATTTTGTTGGTTCAGCTAGACAGTTTGAGGCGATGGATCTACGGGAATTTGATTTGATTTTGGCGATGGACAAAGATAACTACCGCAATATCCTCGCACTCGATCCGCAGCGAAAATTTACTGATAAAGTAAAAATGATGTGTGACTACTGCGAAACTCACAATGATCAAGAAGTTCCCGATCCTTACTATGGCGGTGCAGATGGATTTAATTATGTGATCGATCTGTTATTAGATGCTTGCGGTGGTCTACTTAAATCTTTAAATAGTCGTTAATCTCTTGCCATGCTCTACTAATCCAACATCAACAGTGAAAAGGAGCAAAACATATGTCTACTTCAATGACAGAGACTGTAAATACTTCCAACAAAAAAGTCTGGACAGATGCAGCTTTTATGTCTCTTCCAGATGATGCATGTCATTATGAAATTGTGGACGGAGAACTATTTGTAATGGGCAATTCAGGGGCACTGCATGGATATATTTCTATCGTTTTGAGTTCGGCTTTGTTTGCAGTTGTGTCATCACAAAAGCTAGGGGTACTATTTGACTCGAGCACTGCTTTCAAAATGAAAAATGGCAACAAACGTGCTCCCGATATTTCTTTTTTTGCTAAAGAACGCTTGCAAGGAATTTCAGAACTTCCCACTAGCTTTTTAGAGGGTGCGCCAGATTTGGAGATCGAAATCCTATCTCCTGGTAATACGGTGGAAGAAATCAACACCAAAATCTTAGAATATTTTGAGAATGGAACTCGGTTAGTTTGGGTTGTCAATCCGATCCAACATTACGTTCTAGTCTATCGTTCCGCCCAAGAACCCGATCGCCTTCTAAAACGAGGTGATTTTCTAGATGGAGAGGATGTTATTAATGGGTTTACTTTCCCTATTACGGATCTATTTCAAGGATTATCTTTTTAGAAACCATTTAAGAACTGTCTAGATCCCCCTCAATCCCCCTTATAAAGGGGGAAGAATTTAATTCTCCCCCCTTTATAAGGGGGATTGAGGGGGATCTTTTAGAGCTTTGAACCGCAGAAAGTAATTCTTAAATGTATTCTTAGAAAAAAAGCTACAACATCTGGGTTTAATCTACATAAAATGGGCGATCGCGTTGAGTGTTAACTAAAAAAGCTTCCAGTTCTTCCCATTGTTTGTTCTCAACTAAACCAATCACTGCTTGCAAAGATTGCTGATAAGTATGGAGCGATCGCAATACTGCTGATTGATTGTATTCCGCCATTAGTCGCCCCAGTTCAGGGTTACCGCCACCTACGCGACTAGTATCACGGAAGCCTGAACTTGCTAAGCTTTGCGCTAATTTTAAAACGTGATCATCACCTTCTTGCTGACAGGATGCAATTAAACTAGCGCTAATCATTACAGGTGCATGGCTAATCATTGCCACAGCACGATCATGTTCTTCAGGACTACATTCATGGATATTCATGCCCACAGATTGCCAGAGCGATCGCACTTTCGCCACTGCTTCTAGATCGTTGCTAGGTGTAACCACACAAGGACGATTTTGAAATAGATTCCGTTCAGCGGCTGAGATCCCTTGAAAGGCAGTGCCAGCCATCGGATGACTACCCACAAATTGCTGATTAAATTGCTGACAGATTTTTGATGCAGGTTCCACGATCGCTGCTTTAACCGAGCCAACATCCGTAAAGATCATATGAGCGGGCAACTTTGGTGCAATTAATGCAATTGTGGAGAGAATTGAGGCGATCGGTGTGCAGATGACAACAATATCTGTTTGCGCAAGAATGCGATCGGGAATATTTTCAAGATTTATATCAGCAATATTTACAGCAGCGATCGCTTCTGCTTGTTTACAAGTTTCAGGATTGCGGCTAAGCCCCCATACATAATTTTGAGCTTGGTTATGATCTTGCGTTGAGGCGAGCAGATCTAAACCTAGCGAACCACCAATTAGTCCTAATCCGACGATACCAATGTTCATAAAATATATTTAGGGTAGCAAGTGCAAAGCATTTGCTACCCTATTTTGGTTAGAACTTGCGGAGGTCAATACCTGCTTCCTTAGCAAATGCTGATAACCCTTTCTTTTGCAAAGTCTTAATGGCTTTGGTGGAAATTTGTAATTTTACAAAACGCTTTCCTTCTTCCCACCAAATTCTTTTGTCTTGTAAGTTTACGTGTTGTAAGTGCTTATGACGCTTGTGTGAGAAAGAAATCGATACGGCATTATTGGCTTTTTTGCCTGTTAGTTGGCATACGCGACTCATAGTACTAATCTCCTATTTTTTCAGTCCAGCTAACCATATTACAACCTTTAACTATTCTTAAGCAATTAATTTTCACGGAAACTTGTAAACCCAAATAGTCATACAGCGCTTTGCGCTAAATCAAAACCCAGAAAAAATTTTGAAAGCGGCGCTAAGTGACGCTTTCAAAGTTTTTTCTGTACTACTTAAAGCTTCAACAGGCTATAAACTAAATCAAGGTTAATTTAACCTATGATTTTGGCAAAAATGAGTCTCAATGAAAATGAAGCTGATACAAGGGCAAAATTAATTGCTAAGTTATCCGTGCTGTGTTGTCGCAGTACTAAAGTAAAATACGAGAAAATACGAATTATGACTAACCTTACAAGAATTACTTTTAATCCGCAGATCATGGGTGGTCGCGCCTGTATTCGGGGCATGAGGATTACAGTGTCTTTGGTTTTAAATTTGCTGTCAAATGGGATGAGTGTTTCTGAGATTTTGGAATATTATCCATATTTGGAATCTGAAGACGTTTATGAGTGTTTGCGCTATGCTGCATTTTTGTCGGATGAAGAGTTATATCCTTTAGCTCCTTTGGCGATCGCATGAGGTTTTTAGGTGATATGGGTGTGTCGCCTGTCACGATTGGCAAGTTGCGACTAATGGGCTATGAGGCTGGGCATCTTGTGGAGGAGAGGTTAGAGCGTTTGCCTGATGCGGAAATCTGTATAAAAGCTAAGGCAGAAAACCGAATAATTTTAACTTTCGATTTGGACTTTGCGGAGCTATTAGCATTAAGTGGTGATGATTTGCCGAGCGTGGTACTTTTTAGATTAAAAAATGCTCATCCGAATATTGTCTTAGAGAAGCTTTTAAGTGTGCTGCCTGTGTGCGCTCCTGCGTTAGAGTCTGGGGCGATTGTAACTATTCAAGACAATCGCTATCGCCTGCGTCGTTTGCCAATTCAAGGATCTGATGAGTGAATATGACTGATAAAAATGGGAAACTACCTAAAGGTTGGAAGTGGATAAAATTAGGTGAAGTAAGCAATCTTCTGAGTGGAGGAACACGATCACGCAATAATTCCCAAAGTTTTATAGATGTGATTTCTTGGTTAAAAACACTGGCTGCAAAGATATTGAGTAAGACAATCAAAGCGATGAGGTCTGTAAATTATAAACTGGCTTAAGGTGTCGCAAAAATGAGTAGCAGTAGAATTTTCAACAGTGCAGAATTTTTTCAAGCAGTAGACGGCGAGCCTATTCGTTCAGTCGTTACTGAATCTCCAGATACAGTTGTTGTAGCTTGGTATATTAAGCCAAATCAGGAAATTGCGCCCCATCTTCATCCTCACGGGCAAGACACTTGGACTATTTTGCAAGGTAAAGGCAAATATTATTTAGATCAACAAGGTACAACCGCAGCGATCGCTGCAGGAGATATTGTTATTGCACCGACTGGCTCTGTACATGGCGTATTCAACGATGGCGATGAGCCGCTAGTTTTTATCTCAACAGTTTCTCCAGCTACCGCAGGATATCAATCTGTATTGCTCGAGGTATCGGTTTCCTAAAAACCCAAGAGACTGACTTGCTTTGCAAGCAAGTCAGTCTCTTGGGTTTTATTGTAATTTTCGGGGCATAAAAATAATGAAATGGTTAATGAAATATTTTCAAGAGATCAAACTTAATAAATTGATTTTATGGTGCTATTTAATTTGGTATTTAGTTGTCATCACTTTTTATTTTGATCCCACACCTAAAATATGGATCAATGCCATAGGAATCAGTGTAGTAATTGGCACTGCACTAGTGTTAAGCGTTTCTACAAGTGATAGCAAAGTAGATTATTGGCAAACTTTTCGACTGTATTTAATGCCATTCTGTGTGTCTAGCTTTTCATCATTGATTAAGGATCAAGGATTCATCGTAATTATTTCCCCCAAACCACAGGAAACAATATTAGCAATCTTAAGCTGCGGTATTTTCTTGTCGATTGTTGTAGTGATTAAATTCGCACATAGAGCGATTAGCCCAAAAAACAGCTAACTTGTAAGCTAAGCTCGTAAAACATATTGCTTTCCAGTTTTAATCCATGACCAATAATATACAAATCCCTGTTGTTGTCTCTGGGGCGACAGGCAAAATGGGACACGAAATTATTAAAGCGATCGCCCAAGCACCAGATATGTATCTTGTAGGAGCGATCGGTCGCAAACATATCGGTGAAGATATCGGTGAAGTGGTAGGTATTGGTGAATTAGAGATACCTGTGACCAATAATCTCGAAGTCGTGCTTGCCCAAGCTGCTCAAGAGTCGCAATTACCAGTAATGGTTGATGTTACACATCCCAGCATTATTTATGACAATATTCGCTCAGCGATCGCCTATGGGGTGCGTCCTGTAGTTGGTACTACGGGCTTAAGCGAACAACAAATTGCCGATCTCGCTATTTTCGCAGACAAGGCAAGTACAGGCTGTATCATTGCCCCAAACTTTTCTGTCGGCGTGATTTTGATGCAGCAGGCGGCGATCGCTGCCGCTAAATATTTCCAACATGTGGAAATCATCGAACTGCACCACAATCAAAAAGCTGATGCTCCCAGCGGTACGGCAATTAAAACTGCCCAAATGCTCTCAGAGCTAGGTCAATCTTTCAATCCTGCTCTTGTCGATGAAAAGGAACATCTCACTGGTGCGAGGGGCGCAACCTACGGCGAAAACATTCGCATTCACAGTGTGCGTGTACCAGGGCTAGTTGCACGTCAAGAAGTAATTTTTGGGGCGATGGGTGAAACTCTCAAAATTGAGCATAATGCTAGCGATCGCACCTGTTACATGGCAGGTATGTTGCTGTGTATCCGCAAAGTACTCGCCCTCAAATCATTAATTTATGGTTTAGAAAAGCTCCTCTAAATATTCCTCTAAATATGGTGACGCGGACACTTTTTGATCGGAAGATGGATTGCACAAAGATGTTAAAGCCTTGCTAAACAGCAAAAGTATCCCCATAGTTTTAAGAGCGATCGCTACCGTAAAGGCGATCGCTTTTTATTTGCAAATTTTAGTTCCATGTTTGAATTGTTCTAGTGGAAAGTGACGAAAACCTATGAAATGGACTGCGATCGTGGGAAGTTGGCGACATACCAATTTTGACATTGAGAACCAAGTTCGTGAAGAGACGCGATCGCTGCTTGCTTTTGGTAATGGGCTTGTCTCAGGCGGCGCTTTGGGTGTGGACTTCTTTGCCACTGATGAAGCATTGCAAGCTGATGTTGATGCTAGTCGATTAAAGATTATTATCCCGTCCATGCTGTCAACATACAGCGCTCACTATTTGCTACGTGCTAGTGAAGGTGTAATCACTCGTGGACAGGCGGAAACTTTGATATTGCAATTGGAAACTGTGAAGTCAATGGGTTGTTTGGTTGAAGGGACTGCTCAAATCATTGATAAAGAGTCATATTTTAATCGCATCACCCAAATCATTGATCTTGCCGATGAACTTGTTGCTTTTCATGTCAACAACACTGAGGGGACGCAAGACACGATTAATAAGGCTAGGAATAAAGGTATTAGGGTTAAGATTTTTAGCTATTCAATTGATTAGTTCGTACCCAATCCTAGATTAAAGTTGTTAAAATAAGATTTTCGTACAGATATCAAAAATGTTTGCTCTCGTTGACTGTAATTGCTTCTACGTTAGCTGCGAGCGAGTGTTTAACCCGTCGCTTGAGGGTAAGCCTGTAGTTGTGCTATCTAACAATGACGGCTGTATCGTAGCGCGATCGCCTGAAGCCAAAGCACTAGGTATTCCGATGGGTGCGCCTTATCACAAGCACAAGGTAACCTTGCAAAACGCAGGAGCGATCGCACTGTCATCAAACTACGAGCTTTACGGAGATATGAGCCATCGTGTTTATGATGTGCTTTTTGAATCTGTGCCAGAAGTCGAGATTTATTCGATTGATGAATGCTTCTTAGATTTATCGGGATTCGCACATTTGGGAACCGATGGACTGATGGAACTTTGCGCGAAATTGCGAGAGAAAGTTCTGAGATGGACTGGTATTCCTACAGGCGTTGGTATTGCCACAACCAAGGTTTTGTCCAAAGCTGCTAATCGATTTGCTAAGAAATCCGTCAGTGGTGTAGCAGAATTACTAACCGACGAGCTGCGCGATCGCGTACTGAGCAATCTCGAAGTCGAAGATATTTGGGGAATAAATCGACGTTTGGGGGTGAGACTGCGATCGCATGGTATTGCAACGGCTGCTCAGTTAAGAGATGCGAATGAATCATTAATCAAGCAAATCATGGGCATTGTCGGTGTCAGGATTATGTACGAGCTGCGCGGTTTATCATGCTTGCCATTGGAAGCGATCGCGCCACCGCAAAAGCATATGATTTGTTCGAGATCGTTTGGGAAGCCTTTGACTACTCTTGCCCAAATGCATGAAGCGATCGCCCACCATGCAGCAAGGGCGGCGGCAAAATTAAGACATAGGAAATTAAGAGCTGCGGTTCTAGGGGTATTTCTGACAACTAACCGATTCAAGCCTAATGAACTGCAATACAGCAATTCGGTTACAGTTTCTTTGCCGACGGCGACGAATAGTTCTCAAATATTGATTCGGTATGCCAAGCTCTGTATGACAAGTTTGTTTCGCGAAGGATTCAGTTATAAAAAATGTGGTGTTAGTCTGAACGATTTAAGCTCAGTTGATGCGGTGCAGTTGGATTTGCTATCACCCGCAGTTGATTCGCTTGATGAAAGGTTGATGTCTGTAATTGACTCGCTAAATAGGCGCTATGGAACTGGAACGATTCGGTTTGCCTGTGAGGGGATTAGGCAAGAGTGGAGAATGCGTAGCGATCTGCGATCGCCGAGATTTACAACAAACTGGGATGAATTACTGGTCGTGAAGAGTTAGGCAGATTGCAAAATCAGTTCATTAGGAATCGAAACCCAAACACTAAACTGGTTATCATTGGGCGCAATTAATACTGCCATGCCCAAATCTAAATCTCTTCTACATCCTGCGATCGCTTCATTTAGTGAGTTATAAGCTTTATCAACTACAAATGTTTTGCCTAGAAAGATAATCGCCTGTTCTGTGCCAACAACGGTATTGATGACAATCGAGCGAACTTGGTTTAGTGAATTGAGGATCATTGCTTTTGCCCTGTGAACGTTTTCTCTATGGGATTAGTATCGCGTTCTATCAAGGTTGGAAATGCGATCGCTAATCTATGCTTTTGTGATGTTGAATGTGGGAATATGCGATCGGGGTCACAATTAATGCTTGAAGAGACATTGCGATCACTGTCCTAGAGAAAGTTAATAGAGTTCTCAGAAAATGTCACGTAAACTAGAGGATTTAGTTTCAGATCTCTTGCCAAGATGTGATGTCGGATAAAAGTATTGAATGAGATAAAAGTCTATTTAAAGTTTAACTAAAGCCTGTTTAAAGTTCAATTAAATCCAGTTTAAAGTGTATTTAAAACATACTAAATTCAGCTTTTGCAATAGCAGCTTGTAGAGCGAGTAAGGCTTATATAAATACTATTTCCACTTATATAAATTCCAGGCACTGGTCGGTTAAGACGTGAGGCAGTGAAAGCCGCACAATGAAAGCAACTCCAGCATGGAAAGCGGTCGATGATATAACCCGATCGCCATAGCTGG
>Ga0172373_10008828_pt1 | contig 12693 bp, 9 predicted proteins | sample Lak10m_2_FD_114546 | JGI IMG/M metagenome (GOLD analysis project Ga0172373, IMG submission 114546) | Freshwater microbial communities from Kabuno Bay, South-Kivu, Congo - kab_092012_10m | ecosystem: Environmental > Aquatic > Freshwater > Lake | place: Democratic Republic of the Congo: South-Kivu... | reverse complement strand
TTTTGCGGATGCATTGAAGCGTCTGCCGAATTCAGCGGGTGTGCTGGCCGAGTATCTGCGTGTGCAGGGCAGCGAAGCTTCACGATTGTCTGGTACTGATCCTGATGGGGCTACTCGCATTTTGGCGTCAGCGCGATTACTGGCGGCCGAATCTGTTTTGAAGGAGCAGCCGGCGGTTAAGGCTGCGGTGGCGATGTATGCACCTCTGGAGCGTCGCATTGAATCTGCTCGACTGCAGCTGCAGATGATTGGCAAGCCGGCCCCGGCTCTGGATGTGGCAGCCACGGTTCACGGCAGCGCCGTGACCGCCGAAGCTCTGCAGGGCAAGGTTGTGCTGCTGGACTTTTGGGCTGTCTGGTGCGGCCCGTGTATTGCTACGTTCCCTCATCTGAACAGCATGTATGATGAGTTTCACAGTCGTGGTCTGGAGATCGTCGGGGTGACTCGACAGTATGGCTATCAGTGGAATTCCGAGACAAAGCGGGCATCGCGGGCGGAAGGTGAAGTGTCGCAGGAGGCAGAGCTGGCGATGCTTGAGGAATTCATGAAGCATCATGAACTGCGACACCCAACCATTGTGACTCCGCAGGAATCTGAGATGCAGAAGCAGTTTGGGGTGACCGGTATTCCGCATGCGGTGCTGATTGATCGTAAGGGGAACGTGCGGATGATCAAGGTGGGCTCGGGCGAAGCGAACGCGAAAGCGCTGCATGACATGGTGCAGACGCTCCTGGCGGAATGATTTTGGGTTCAGCAATTTGAGTTTGGTACGTATCTGCAGAAAGAATGGCGCAGCAGATGAGTGGACAGGCATTGTTGCCGCGGGGTTTTCGGGCGGCTGGTCATACTTGTGGGATTAAGGCCAGTGGTAAATCTGATCTGGCTTTGTTTGTAGCGGACAGTGCCTCATCTGCTGCCGGGGTATTTACCACGAATCGCGTCTGCGGTGCTCCGGTGATCGTTTCTCGACGTCGCGTGCCGAGCGGTTCGGCTCGTGCCGTGATCGTTAATTCCGGTAATTCGAACGCTGCCACCGGAGATCCTGGGATTTCTGATGCGGAGCGGATGACAGCGGAACTGGCGGCATTAATTGGCTGTCGGGCTGAAGACGTGCTGGTCTGTTCGACCGGAGTGATTGGTGTGCCGTTACCGATGCCGTTGCTGCTTGCCGGAATTCCGCAGGCTGTGGGAAAGCTGGCAGGCGATGAGCGGTCGCTGCTGGATGCTGCGACTGCGATGATGACTACAGACACGGTTCCGAAGCTGACGTCCGTGGATTTGCAGCTTAGCGGTGGAAGTGTGCGGATTTCGGGTGTGTGCAAGGGTGCGGCCATGATTGCTCCTAACATGGCAACGATGCTGGGAGTGGTCATGACGGATACCGTGCTGACTCCGGCGCAATGCACTGAGCTTCTGCGTGCGAGTGTGGAGGATACGTTCAACAGCATCAGTGTGGACGGCCACATGAGCACCAGTGATACTGTTTTGCTGCTGTCCAGCGGAGCTTCGGGTGTCAGCCCGGGTGCGGAGGATCTGGCTGTGCTGGCCAGTGGCATTGAGCAGGTGTGTCGGTATCTGGCAACCAGCATTATTCGGGATGCTGAGGGGGCCGATCATTTTATCACGGTGGACGTCGCGGGGATTATCAGTCGTGCGGCAGCTCGCCGGATGGCTCGAGCAATTGCCGACAGTGCTTTAGTGAAGACAGCGATTACGGGTGGTGACCCGAATTGGGGGCGGATTGTTTCAGCTGCGGGATACAGTGGCGTCGGTTTTGATCCGGCCTATCTTTCTCTGCAGATTAACGGGACAGAGGTTTATCGGGCGGGTACGCCGGCGAAGTTTGATGCTGCAGCGGTGTCGCGGGGGCTGAAATCGAACCGGGAAGTGCATCTGGAGCTGACTTTGCATGGTGGTCCGGAGTCTGGCAGCAGCAGTGCGCGTTTCTGGACTTCGGATTTGACAGCTGAGTATGTGCGTCTGAATTCTGAGTACACGACCTGACTGTTGTGGAGGGATGCGATGGTGGGTACGGGGCGTAATTCGCTGTTGCATCGGCTGTTTCTGATGCTTTTGCTGTTGCCGGCTGCTGGTGGCACTGCAGATGGTCAGCAGCGTTTCGAGCTGCAGCGAGAGGCGATGGTCCAGAAGTCTCTGGAGGCAGAGGGGATTCGCAATCCGCGTGTTCTGGAAGCGATGCGTAAGGTGCCTCGACATGAATTTGTGAGGACAGCGGATCGAGCTCGTTCGTATGAAGATACGGCACTGCCGATTGGAAATCAGCAGACGATATCGCCGCCATATGTGGTGGCCTATATGACGGAGGTGCTTGATCCGGGGCCGGAGGACAGGGTGCTTGAGATAGGAACCGGCAGTGGATATCAGGCGGCAGTATTGGGTGCGATCTGTCGCGACGTCTACACGATCGAGATTGTTCCTCAGCTGGCCAAGCAGGCAACGCGACGGCTGCAGGACCTGGGATATGAGAATGTGCATGTACGTGAGGGTGACGGCTACAAAGGCTGGGAGGAGCATGCGCCGTTTGATCGAATCATTGTAACGTGTTCCCCGGAGAGCATTCCGCAGCCGCTGATTGATCAGCTGAAGGAGGGCGGGCGGATGATCATTCCGATGGGCGAGCGTTACCAGCAGTCGTTTCATCTGTTGAAGAAAGAGAATGGGGAGCTGCAGGATGAGAAGCTGATTTCGACATTATTTGTTCCGATGACAGGCGAGTCAGAGGAGCAGCGTCGGGTGCAGCCGGATCCGGACCATCCGCAGATTGTGAATGGTGGTTTTGAGCGTGATGAGAATGGAGACGGTCGAGTGGACGGCTGGCATTATCAGCGGAATGCTCGTCTGGAAGCTGAAGGTGCTATGGAGGGTCAGCAGTATCTGCGATTTGAGAACGCCGACCCGGATTCGCTGTCGCAGGCATTGCAGGGAACAGCAGTCAATGGGCGACGTCTGGCGGGGCTGCGGTTGCAGTTCTGGATGAGGTGCACGGCTGTGGTGCCAGGGGCAGGTCCATCTGGTCAGGCCGCAGTTGTGGTTCATTTCTATGACGGGGTGCGGCGGGAAATTGGTGCTGTGGTGATTGGTCGCTGGCGTGGGACACTGGACTGGCAGGATGTGCGAACAGTGGTCCAGGTGCCAGCTGAGGCGAAGGAGATGATCTTTCGCATCGGTCTGAATGGTGCTCTGGGGCAGCTTGACCTGGATGATCTGAAGATTGTTCCGATACCGCGGTGATATTTGGCTGGACAGCGGATTTTGTCTGGGGTCAGGGCGATGAAGCGAATCAGTGCGAAGCGGTGTTTTGCGTTGGTGCTGGTTGTTTTGATGTTTTCGCCTGCGATGGCTCAGCAGGAATCCGGCGGTCAGGGCGAGGCAGGGGCTCCGGCGACTCCTGCTGCCAGCACTGATCCGGAAAACCCGTTTCCCAAAGCTGTAAAGGTGCCACCCGGCATGCTGGATGGTGGTGTTGAATGGTTTAACACATCGCAGCCATTGGATTTGTCTGAGCTGCGAGGGAAGGTTGTGCTGCTGGATTTCTGGACGTATTGCTGCATCAACTGCATGCATATTTTGCCGGATCTGAAGTTTTTGGAAGAGAAGTACGGAAACCAGCTGGTGGTGATTGGGGTGCATTCTGCGAAGTTTGATAACGAGAAAGATTCGCAGAATATTCGGAATGCTATGCTGCGGTATGAGATTGAGCATCCGGTTGTGAATGACAGTGAGATGCTGATTTGGCGCCGTTTTGGTACTCGCGCCTGGCCGACGGTGGCATTGATTGATCCGGAGGGTAATTACTGTGGTTCGCAGAGTGGGGAGGGCAACAGGGAGCTGCTGGACGGGGTGATTGGGCGACTTATTGAGTATCACCGTTTCAAGGGAACCCTGAACGAAAAGCCTCTGGCATTTTCGCAGGAGTCTGTAAAGGCGGCTGACACACCTCTGCGTTATCCCGGCAAGGTAAGTCTGGACAGTGAGGGCAATCGTGTGTTTATCACAGACAGCAACCATAACCGGATCGTCGTCGCCGGGCTGAATGGTGAGTTGCAGGCAGTGATTGGCAGCGGTGTTGCAGGTCGTCGGGACGGCAATTTTCAGGAGGCAGAGTTTTTTCGGCCACAGGGGACTTTGCTGGTGAATGGAATTTTGTATGTGGCTGACACGGAGAACCATCTGATTCGGGCGGTGAATCTGGCTGAGGGGCGAGTTTCGACTCTGGCGGGCACTGGTATTCAGGGGCAGCCGGGTCAGTCGCTGGACGGTGGGTTGCTGGAGGTGGCATTGAACAGTCCCTGGTCGATTGCTCATGCGAAGGGCACGCTGTTCATCGCGATGGCTGGGCCTCATCAGATTTGGTCGCATGTTATCGGCAGTGGTCGGCTGGAGGTTCATGCGGGCAGTGGTCGTGAGGATGTTGTCAACGGCCCTTTGCTGGAATCGGCGTTTGCACAGCCTTCTGAACTGGTTGCGGATGGTTCGGGAGCGTGGTTGTATGTGGTGGACAGTGAGGGGTCCGCTGTGCGACGTGTTTCGACAGACAGGGCTGGCAGTGCAGAAACGCTTGCAGGTACTTCAGAGTTGCCGCGTGGTCAGTCGCTGTTTGCATTTGGTTATCAGGACGGTGTGGGCGATGTGGCGAGGTTTCAGCATCCTCTGGGTATAGCTCTGCATGATCAGACACTGTTTATTGCGGATTCGTACAATCATCGTATTCGGCGGATTGATCTGAATGATAATGCGGTCACGACGTGGCAGGGAGATGGAACGGCAGGTAATGGGCTGCAGCCATTGCAGCTGAACGAACCTGGTGGTCTGGCCTGCTCGGGCGGGCGTTTGTTTATTGCTGATACGAATAACCATCGAATCGTGACTGTGGACCAGTCGACTGGCGGAGTGGCGGAATTTTCAGTGTCCGGCCTGAAGCCACCGGGACCGACTGCAAAGCGTGCTTTGCCGGATCTCAAGTCAGCGATTGATGTGTCACCTGTTCGTCTGGCTGCCACGCAGGGTTTGCAGACAGTCGTGAAGCTGCAAATCCCGGAGGGATGGAAGCGGAACGAAGATTTTCCTGTGACGTGGGCAGTCTTTGCGGAGAATGATCAGCTGGTCGTACCGGCGTCGGCGTTGTCAGTGCGGCAAGAGTGTGAGCTGTTGGGCGAGGGCAGTGACGTGCAATTCGTCATACCGCTTTCCGGACAGCCTGGTGAGGCTTCGCTGGTGGTGCAGGTTACGTGGGGTTATTGTGCGGCGGACGGGAAGGGGTTATGTCGTATGGCTTCAGCGGTGTGGAGGGTGCCGGTGCTGCTGAACACTGACGGTGGCGAAAGTCGACTGGACCTGCAATTCCCGGAGCTTGACATCAGGTGATTTGGTGACTTTGGCTGCAGCATCGGTAGTGATCTGCGGACGGCGGACCTGGGTGCAGTCTGGTGGAGCACCAGATCAGCAGTGGCACTGTAACAGCCCAGAGTGCCCCCAGCAGCATCAGGCTTGCGAGTTGTGGTTCGGCGATCTGCACGACTCCCATACGCTGTCCTCCCAGAAACGTAGCGGGGGCTCCGACGAATGTCAGGCTGGCAGCCAGCAGCGGGCGATGATAGAGCCAGCGGAGGCAGTTGGGGAAGGTGTTGGCAAACTGCGCCCACAGGACGGTCATCCAGGCGGGTGGCAAAACACCGAGCGGGCCGTGCGGAGTGAAGTTCAGGACGCCGGCGGCAATGAGGAGCGAGTCGACGAACAGTCCGGCGATGGCTGCGACAGCCATGAGCAGTAATTGTTGATTGCGACGCGGGTGCAGCCAAAGGTGGAGAATGATCAGCAGTGTTGTGCAGGCGATGCCGAGTTCGGGGTATCCGGCGGCGGCACCACCCATACAGGCCAGCCAGCCGGCCTCATAGAGCAGAAAATTCAGCAGGTTGGACATTGAGTAGTCCGCGGGTTGCTGGAGGAGTGCCTGGCGTGGGGCAGGTGGATCAGGATGTTTTCTTTGGCGGGGGATCTCGTTTGAGGGTGCCTTTTTGGATTTCCTCGACGACTTTTGCGAGGACGGCGGCATCTTTTGTTTTCATGACGTGTGCGATGCGAGTGGCTGGTATGAGCATGCGGGTCATCAGTTCTTCGGCGGATTCCCAGAGTTTTGCCTGTTTTTTGGGTGGTGCGAGGTAGAGGTTGGTGACGAGTTCAGCCAGTCGCTGTTCGTCCATTTGTTCGCGGTTGTCATAGTACCGCTGGATAACTTTCTGCTGGTAGGCTGTGTAATTGCGGTCGCTCATGGGAGTGTGGCCGGTGGGTGTTTGGCTGTGTGAGTGAAACTTGACTGGATGATGATGCCGGCGGAAGCCGTGGGGAGCGGTATTTGAGAGAAAGTTGGCGACAACTTCCAGTCCATTTTGGGGTGTGGAATCGATTGAAAATCGGGCTGAATTCGCGTGGGCGACGCGATTCGTCGCGGGAAATGCAGTAGGATTTGGGTCATGCGTGTCCGCGAAGGGGCGTGAACGGCGGTAATTCCAGTGTGTTTCTGACGGGCGGTATTCTGAAAATGTCTGACGGTGACAATATTTTTCGTGGTTGTATTCCGGCTTTGATGACTCCTTGTTCAGCTGCCGGTGAGCCTGATTTTGACGCCCTTGTCAGTACGGCGCGGCGGCTGGTTGGTGCGGGGATGCGTGGGGTGGTGTATTGTGGTTCCATGGGTGACTGGCCTTTGCTGACAGACGTTCAGCGGCAGGAGGGCGTGGCTCGTTTGTGTCGAGCGGGCGTGCCTGTTGTGGTGGGCACCGGGGCTCAGAATCCTGCGATAGCGGCGGCGCACGCCGCTCATGCTCGCAGGGCCGGCGCGGCCGGTTTGATGGTGATTCCGCGGGTCCTTTCGCGGGGAACATCAGCAGCGGCTCAGCGGCATCATTTTGCGGGCGTCCTGCAGGCGGCTGACGGTTTGCCGGCGGTGATTTACAACAGTCCTTACTACGGCTTTGAGACTCGAGCTGAGTTGTTTTTTGATTTGCGACGGGAATTTACCAATCTGGTGGGGTTCAAAGAGTTTGGCGGCGCAAAGTCGCTCAGCTATGCCGCTGAGCATATTACCAGTCGTGACGCTGCTTTGACCCTGATGGTGGGTGTCGACACGCAGGTGTTCCACGGCTATGTGAACTGCGGTGCCAGTGGTGCGATTACTGGTGTTGGCAACGCTCTGCCGAAGGAAGTGCTGCGGCTGGTGGAATTGTGTGGCAGGGCTGCTGGTGGCTGCGTGAAGTCACGGTTGCTGGCACAGCAGCTCAGCGAGGCACTGATGGTGCTTTCAACATATGACGAGGGGCCTGACCTTGTGCTTTACTACAAAGCACTGATGGTGCTGGAGGGGCATTCTGAGTATCAGCATCAAATCGGCGGTACAGACAGGCTGAGTGACAGTCAGTTGAATTTCCTGAAGGCTCAGTGGGGCCTGTTTCGTGCGTGGTGGTCGACGTGGGAGGGGGCCGTCTGATTTTTGGCTAGCTGGCGGCGGTTTGTTGTGGTGAGCCTGGTGGTTGGCGCGGGGTGGTGTGCAAGGAAGGAATTCCTGATGAGATCCTTACTGCTGGTACTGGCGTTGATGGCTGCAGGAGTATCGAACATGCTGGCGGATGATGGGATGTTTCCCATGAGCGAGCTGCCTCGAGTGAATCTGCGTGAGCGGGGAATTGAGCTGACTGCCGAGCAGTTGTTCAACCCGAGCGAGATCAGTCTGGTGGATGGGATTTGTCGTGTGAATGGCTGCACGGGTTCGTTTGTTTCCGATTCCGGGCTGATTATTACGAATCATCACTGTGCTTTCGACGCGATACAGAAAGCCAGCACAAGTGAGCGGGATTTACTGACGAACGGTTTTATTGCGGGCAGTCGTGCTGCAGAGATTCCGGCTCCTGATTATCAGGTTCGGATTACTGAGAACTACCGGGACATTTCTGCGGATGTTTTGTCAGTGGTGCGTGATGGGATGACATTTTTGGAGCGTACGAAGGCGATAGAAAAACGGCGTAAGGAACTGGAGCTTGAGGCTGAGAAGCAGCATCCGGGTTTGCGTGCGGAGGTTGCAGAGATGTTTGCTGGGCGCACGTACGTGTTGTTTTTGTACACGTACCTGAAGGATGTTCGTCTGGTGTTTGCACCACCTGTCTCGGTGGGAAATTTCGGAGGTGAAGCGGACAACTGGGAGTGGCCTCGGCACACGGGTGATTTTTCTTTCATGCGTGCCTATACGGCTCCTGATGGCAGCTCGGCGACCTGGTCAGAGCAGAACATCCCATATCGTCCCCGGCGATTCCTGCGGGTGCAGTCGGCGGGCGTTGACGAGGGTGATGCGGTGTTTTTGCTGGGGTATCCGGGGCGCACGGCGCGACATCGGACTGCCAGTTTTTTGCAGTATGAAAGTCGTGTCAGGCTGCCGCTGACAGTCGAGTTGTATCAGTGGCAGATTCGAGAGATGGATGAGGCTGGTGCTGCGGATCGATCGGTAGCGATACGGCATGCGTCGAGGACAAAGTCGCTGGCTAACGTTGAAAAGCGTTCACGAGGGCAATTGCAGGGGCTGCAGCGTGCGCAGATTATTGAGCGTCGTTTGCAGCAGGAGTCGGAGTTGCAGGCTTTTATTGACGCAGACGCAGAGTTGCGAAAGCAGTTTGGCACGGTGCTGGGGGATATCGCGGCGGTCTATGCAGAGATGGAATCCGCTGGATCTTTGGAGATACATTTGCAGCAGCTGCGTCAGGCGTGCCGAGCGTTGGCATTTGGTTTTGCGGTGGTGGATTCCGTGCATGAGCGAGCGAAGCCGGATCTGGAGCGAGAGTCTCCGTGGATGGACCGGAACTACTCGCAGTCGGTTCAGGAGCTGAAGGTTTCGCTGCGGGACTGGCATCCGCCGACAGATGAAGTGATGCTGGGTGGCATGCTGGCGAGGCTTAAGAATATTCCGGGGGCTCGTGACATTGCAGTCCCTGGCGGTCTGACAGAGAGCGAGCAGGCCTGTGAGCAGGCGGCAAAGCGTTTGATTGCGGGGACGAATCTGGGTGATGCAGCTTTCGTCGAGCGAGCGTTGGCTCAGACGGTAAAGCAGCTGAGTGAAAATCAGGACCCAGTACTGCAGCTGGTACTGTCGTTGTATCCCGAGTATCTGCGTTTGCGGGAGCTTGACAAGACTCGGGAAGGGCGACTCAGCCGGCTGTATGGCTCGTTGCTGGAGGTTAAGGAGCGATTTTTGCGGACTGGTTTTATTCCTGATGCGAACGGGACATTGAGATTCACCTCGGGTCATGTGCGTGCGTATTCGCCGACAGATGCGGTCGTCAGGACTCCTGTTTCGACGCTGCGTGGTGTGATTGAAAAGACGACCGGTCGCGATCCGTTTATTACTCCTGAGCCGGTGCTGCGTGCGTATCGTGAGGGTGATTTCGGGGGGTTTCTGCATCCGCGTCTGGGGCAGGTTCCGGTGGCAATTCTTTATGATACAGACACGACCGGCGGGAATTCGGGCAGTCCCGTTTTGAATGCGAAGGGGGAGCTGGTCGGGGTGAATTTTGATCGCTGCTTTGAAGCCACGATCAATGATTTTGCGTGGAACGCTGATTACAGTCGTTCGATTGGTGTGGACATTCGTTACGTGCTGTGGATTACAGGTCGGGTCTACGGAGCGACCGGGTTGCTGAAGGAGATGGGAGTTGTGGCAGCGGAATAATCGCTGGGTCAGGCGCAGGGGAATTCGTACCTGAAAAGTGTGAATTCGCTTATTTTATTTGTCCGTGTGAAGCGGCCTGCGTTGAGAGGGGGGCGGCATTTCGAATTGGCAGGCGATTGAGGCAGCAGGGGAGGGGGTGTGGCATGTCGACATCAGAGCCGAACGAACTGAGGCAGAATCAGGGGCAGCTTGAAATGCTGCTGGTGCTGATTGTTACGATTCTGACCGGCGGTTTTGTGCTGCTGTTTGGTTTTGTGATTGTGAATCCTCGTGAAGAAATCGTGGTGCTGCGTTTTGGCAAGTTTGTGACGACGCTGCGGCGGCAGGGGATTAGCTGGATTCATCCGGTGGGTCGTGCACTGCATCGCATACCGACTCGCGATATGACTCATGATATTCCGGTAACCACTGTTCTGGAGCGAAACGGAAATCCGATTCAGATCAGCGCGATTGTAGTTTATCGGGTAGAGGATTCGTGGAAGGCGGCTCTGGAGGTAGAGAGTTATCGCACGTTTATTGAGGATCAGGCCAGTGCTGTCATCAAGCGAGTGAGCGCTCAGTTTCCGTATGAGTCGGCGGACCACAGTGAGCCGTGTTTGAAGCTGGAAAATGACACGGTGAATCGGGCGTTTATTCAGGAGATGCAGGAAGCGGTGCAGGCGGCGGGTGTGCGTGTGCTGAACGTGCGAATGAACGACCTGACGTATGCCCCTGAGATTGCTCAGGCGATGCTGATGCGTCAGCAGGCGATGGCTCTGATAGATGCTCGCAAGACAATCGTGGAGGGGGCTGTAGAAATCGTAAGGGATGCAGTGCAGCGTCTAAGCAACGCAGAGTTGCACCTGAGCGATGAGCAGCGGGAGCAGCTCATCAGCAATCTGCTGGTGGTGATTTGCAGCGGCGAGAGAGCTCAGCCTGTGGTCCAGGTGCAGCCTTCGACTCAGCATCGAGGGCGTCACTGAGCGTAATGTGGTTTAGCGGCTTCGGGTGATCCACTGCAGCAGCAGTGTGTCACCCAGGTCGTGCGTGCCTGGCAGTGCTCGAAATTCCACGGCTCGATTGAAGAGCCAGCCCAATTCGAACGCGACCAGATCTCCGTCGTCATTCAGGGATTCTGTGCCGATGGCGATTCGATATTCGCGCACTGTGACCACATCTTGAGAGCTGTCTGGCATTTCGATGTCCCACGTACCACCTGCCAGTTGGCCACTGATGTAGCTGCGGGTGTCTGAGTCCCACGCATATTCGATTCGGGGGCGGGGAAAGATGAGATCCATGCGGAGTCCGCGTAGTGTGGTGCTGTGAAGTGAGAGTCCGAGGACAGGCAGCAATGAGTAGTCATCGCGATCCAGGAAATCGACTCCGAAGATCAAGTCCAGTTCCTGATTTGCATGCAGAGCTGTGACTGCGTGAGCGGGGAATCGCAGTCCTTCTCGTGCGCTGTCTTCAAAATCGGTATACAGGCCGATGCTGGTGGCGACGTCGTAGCTGAGGTATTCGCTGATGTCACCTCGTCTTTGGTAGTTGAGTGAGAGGTCATAGAGTCGTGGCGGCAGTGGTACGGTGGCGGGGCCGTTCAGCCAGTGGAGACTGAAGGCAAATTTTAGATCTCCGCCTTTTTGCGTGGCGGGCAGGTAATGAGATCCGAGCAGGCTGGTCCAGCCGAGTTCGTCAGTGGGTGTCCAGAGCAGGGAGGTTTCGTGTGCTCGGTAACTGCCCCATGGTTCTGAGGTGATGTCTTTGATATCGGTTGCTGACCGGAGTTTGAAGTTTCGGGGTGAAGATTTTTCTGGTTCGAGTGGTGCGGCGTCGCTGGATGCAGCGGGGGGCGCTGGTTGTGCTTCGAGACGGGTGATTCCGGAAATGTCAGAGCTGGCGTTGGCTGCAGGTTTGGCAGCGGGTGTGATCTGGTCATGGAACAGAGCAGCGGGCGGTGTTGTTTGGTAGACGGAAGTCGGTTCGCCGGATGGTGGTTCGCTGATGAATTCCTGCAAGGTCCCGAACTCTGCAGGTCCTGAGTCGGTGCTTGGGGAGGCTGCCACTACTGGGCAAGTGATTGCAAGGACGAGTGTGATGAGGTGTTGCAGACGTGGCATGACGACATCTCTGGGTGGGAAATTGTGTCAGTAACGCAATTTTAGTGAGATTTGGGCAGAGCGGTGAAGGTGAGTTTCAGGGCCGGAATGTGGTATGCTTGGCGAGTGTGAAACTGGCTGTCTGCGGTATTTCGCTGGTTCCCGGGTGCAACTGATGAGAAACGTCATAATTGTGCTGATTTTGCTGCAGGTGCTGCCGAGCAGCGTTTTTGCGCAGGAGGCTTTGACGGAGGCGTTTTTCGAGAATCGAATTCGTCCGATCCTGTCGGGGATCTGTTTCCGCTGTCATGGTGGTGAGCGGATTTCGGGTGGTTTGCGGGTGGATACAAGAAGTGCGTTGCTGGAGGGGGGTGATTCCGGACCGGCGATTGTTGCGGGGCAGCCAGAATCCAGTCTGTTGTTGCAGGCGATTGGCAGGCAGCCGGGTGTTTCAGCCATGCCTCCGGCAGTTGATCAGTCGCTGTCGCGACAGCAGGTTGAGGATTTTCGGAGCTGGATTGCTGCCGGCGCATTTTGGCCTGAGCGAGGGCAAGCTTTTGCGTCTGTGAAGCACTGGTCATTTCAGCCGCTGGTCACGGGGCCTGTGCCGCAGTCTGGCAGTGACTGGTGTGAGACTGAGGTTGATGCTTTTGTGCTGCGTGCGCTGACACAAGCGGGGCAGCAGCCGCGTGAGCGTGCTGATCGGCGTGCGTTGCTGCGTCGGCTGACGTTTGATCTGACGGGATTGCCACCCACAGTTGGGGAACTGGAGGCATTTGAGAGGGATTTGGATCCGGCAGCATTTGAGAGGGTAATTGAGCGGCTGCTGGCTACTCCGGCTTATGGTGAGAAATGGGGACGGCACTGGCTTGATGTTGTGCGTTATGC
>Ga0172373_10008827_pt1 | contig 12693 bp, 9 predicted proteins | sample Lak10m_2_FD_114546 | JGI IMG/M metagenome (GOLD analysis project Ga0172373, IMG submission 114546) | Freshwater microbial communities from Kabuno Bay, South-Kivu, Congo - kab_092012_10m | ecosystem: Environmental > Aquatic > Freshwater > Lake | place: Democratic Republic of the Congo: South-Kivu... | reverse complement strand
TGTCCATAGAATCGTGAATTGATGAGATTGTACAACTGCGGAACTTTGAACTTGTAATCATCTTCTGAATTCCCTGTGAATCCGCCTCTACCCAGTTTGACGGTCGGGTCATTTACAAGATACACTCCCGGACCATCCAGATCCTTCATACCAAGGGCGAAGAAATCCATGGAGTTGAGCGCGGGACCGTTGTGGCAGGTGTAACACTCGGCCTTACCGAAGAAGAGAATGGCGCCCTGCTTCTGTTTGGCCGTAAGTGCATTCGATTGGCCATTGAGCCATTTCTGAAATGGCGCCTCTGTTGCAAGCAATGTGCGTTCGTAAGCAGCAATAGCCAACCCTACATAAACGTTGCTCATTACCGTATCTGAACTCAGGTTGCCGAATGCTGCTTCATACAGGCTCTGGTAGCCACTGTTGAAAAGCGCTGCGGTCATATCCATGCGGTGCACGTGCAAACCGGCAATGGCCTGTGTTTCGGTGCCTTCATAACCAAGGAAGTTCCAAGCTTTGGGCGTAGCGGCACCCCAACTGCTTTCCGTTCCCACATTCAGGTGGGTGCCACCGAACTGACCGTTCCACAGAATATTGGTCTGGTAGGCGATATTGAGGGCCGATGGCGTTCTGATGGGCTGTAGGTCCACCTCGGTAATGTTGTAAGAAGAATTGGGGTAACGTCCTTCGCCATGCAAACCGAATCCGGAACCGCCTTCGCCCAAACCTTGTGGCAAACACGCCTGAAAGCCTCCATCCACATGATGGCAACTTGAACAGCTGTATGTGAAACGTCCTTCCTCGTGCTTCGGATGCACAGCCAGCCCTGTTTCGTGAAAAAGCAATTTGCCAAGTGCCACTTTGGCTTCGGTCAACGGATTATTGGGGTCCTGCGGAATGCCATCGAGTGACGTAGGGAACCTGTAATGGTCTTTGCCCACACCATTGGAGCTGTTGAGAAGCGCTTCTTCCAAAGCAGCGTCCAATGCATCCGGCTCATTAGTGTCGTCTGGAACCACATCCTCAGGCTGACAGCCACTAAGGGCGAAAAAACTCAGAAGCACAACAGGGAAACGGTACAACCCGTTTAGCGTTTTGGATTTCAAGCAGCGAGAGCATGTTTTATGTGATTCAGAGGCCTGCCACTGCTCAAGTTGAGCCATTGCAGACAGGTGACGGCCGCGAGCTTGTAGAGTGTTCGAGAGGCGAGTCCGGAGAATGATTTGGCGTAGTTCCGTTTCATCAGCATCTGGTCGCAGAGCTGTGAGAAAAGGGTCTCGATTCTTTTTCGGCACCTTGCAAAGACCATGGGGTATCTCCTGAAGCCCTGCTGATTCGACCTCATCGGGGTCTCCAGTCTGATCCCTTGTGTTGTGAAGAGGTCTGTCCGGCATTCAGAGCTGATGTAGCCCTTGTCTGCGAGAAGTGTGCAGTTGTTCAGGCCGCTGTGCCTCACATCGTCAAGGAACCTCACGTCATGGACACTGGCCGGAGTGATGTCCATGCTGTGCATCACACCTCTGACCGTGGTGACAAGATGCAGCTTGTAACCGAAGAAGTACTGCCTGTTCACGGCAGAATAGCCCTTGTCGGGAGCGGTCCGGTGATGCTCCCTGCACACCTTCGACCTGCCCGCCCGGCTGTTCCTGCACACTGGGACAGGCATGGAATCGACAAGGAAGACATCCTCACCCTCGCTCATCAGCCCAGAGAGATGTGCGGCCATCCGATGGGTGAAGCATGCCAGCCCTTTCCTCCTGGCGTTGAAGCGGGTCAGATGTATCAGGCGGGGGAAGCTGCCGGAGTAATCCGACCGTAGCTTCGACCAGAACAGATTCTCGCTGTCAATGCCCATCGCCTCCATGCACAGTGAGAGGGCCATCACATGGCTGTCAGGCATCTTGGGCATGTGCCTATAGCTGCGGACATTGCCATCCGCATTGAGCACATCTTTGAGAGACTCGCTTGTCAGTCTGAGGAATTTGTCGAAATTGGCCTTGAGGTCGTGCATCCTTGAGAGCTTTATGGTTATTGCCTCAAGATACTGATTATCAGTAATATGCACGACCTCTTTATTCAGCTTCAGTATTCAAGCAAAACGCTAAACGGGTGGTACAATTTATTCATACTGATCGGGTTGATTTGGGGCAATTGAAAGACAAATCAACGGAATAGGTTATCATTTATCGATGACCGACATCAGTTTTCAACAAAAGCAACCTTGGTTCACACCGTGCCGTTAGACCAACTGGCGGTACCATTTGAAACTCATGTGATAATGGTACCGTTACACGTGAACTCCCAACCCTAAGCCATGCAATCCACAGACGATGCCATTCGCAAAGCGGAAATTGACCGACTGAACGGTAAGGCATGGCAATTGCGCGACAGCGAGCCGCGGCAGGCCTATCTACTTGCCAAAGAAGCATTCGAAAAGTCGTTTGTGGCCAATTATTCAGATGGCACAGAGCAAGGAAGATACGCATTGGCCATCATAGCACTCGATCTGGACCTGCATGCCGAAGCATATGAGTACGCTTTTGCCGCAGCGGAGCACTACAAACGGGCATCGGATCCGGTGAAGGAAGCTGTGATGCAAAACGTGCTTGGTGGCGTTTACTACTACATAGGCGACAGCACCAACCGCCTGAAGTGCAACCTGCGTGGTTTGGAACTGTGCCGCATGGCGAACGACCACAGGGGGCTGCTACGTGCCATGAACAATACAGCAGACACATACACACGCATAGGCGATTACCAAAAGGCCATGCAATTGTTTGAGGAATGCTTGACGTTAGCAGACGATGCGAGCCCCAACATTCAGTGCATTGTGCTCAGCAACATGGGCGAAGTGAAAATGTTGAATACAGACAATTCCGCTGCACGAAAGCTCATTGAACGCAGTCAGTCCATCGGCAAGCGCGTGGATTACCGCGAGATAGTTGTATCGAATTACATCATGCTGGCAGAAATGGCCCTTGGTGAGAACCAAGTGGAATTGGCGGAGCAGACGCTGAATGATGCGATGAGTGAGGTAAACCATCGTATCTCGTTGAAAGACAGAGCTCAGATTCATCGATTGATGGCAGATGCTGCACAGCGGAGAAGTGACTTCCAAAAGGCATTTGAGCACCATAGACTCTTCCATAGACTCGAACAGGAATACTTGGACGGACAGAAGATGCGTGAAGTGCGGAGCATAGAGTTCAAGAACGAAATGAATGCGCTGCTGAACCAAGCCAACCATTTGGAAACCATGGTGGAGGAGCGCACCATACAACTTGAGAATACCCTTACCGCATTGCGAATACGTGAAATGGAGCGCGAGCACGACCTGGAAGTGGAGCAGGCCGTGAACCAATTCACGCAGAGCCTCTTTTTGCAGAATACGGTGGACGAGGTGCTTTGGGACCTTGCAAAGAACTGCATTTCGCGCCTTGATTTTGAGGATTGTGTCATTTATGCCGTGAGTGACGATGGCACCGAACTGATACAGAAGGCGGCTTACGGACCGAAGAATCCGATCGACCTCGACATCTACAACCCCATGACCATACCCATGGGCAAGGGCATTGTTGGAACCGTGGCCAGTTCGGGCAAATATGAATTGATAGAAGATACATCGGTTGATGACCGTTACATTGTAGATGACCAAGTGCGACTGTCCGAGATAGCTGTACCCATCATGTCTGAAGAACGCGTTATCGGTGTCATCGATTCGGAGCACCATCAGCGGGGTTTCTTTACAGAAAAGCATCTGCACGTGCTGCAGACCATTTCATCGTTGGTGGCCAATAGAATAGACCGCATACGTGCACTGGAACAACGGGAAAGCCTTCAGAATCAACTCATCGTTCAATTGCGAGAGAATGAACAGCTGCAAACACAGGTAACGCGTGAGTTGGAAGACAAGGTTGCAGAACGGACGGAAGAGATAGAAGAGGCGCGCCAACGCATTGAGAAACAGGCGCGCAACATCAGAGACAGCATCAACTACGCCAGTTACATTCAGTCGTCATTGTTGCCTTCGACCGAGGAAGTTGGAAGGTGTTTTAACGACAACTTTGTGCTTTACCTGCCACGAGATGTGGTATCGGGCGACTTCTATTGGACGGCCCAACAGCATGGTAGAAACTATTTGGCCGTGGCCGATTGCACAGGGCATGGCGTGCCAGGCGCATTGCTCAGCGTGCTTTGCATTGAAAAAATGCATCAGGCCCTGCTGAAAGTGGTCGAACCTGCTGATGTACTCGGTGAGGTGAACCGGGAAGTGCGCAAAGCGTTGCGACAGCATCAGCCGGAAGCCGTCCATGGTACAAGGGATGGAATGGATATTGCCCTTATTTCAGTCGATGAAGCTACTGGCAAACTGGCATTTGCCGGTGCAAAACGCCCCTTGTGCATGGTACGCAACGGAGAGCTGCAATTGGTAGAACCGAACCGCTACTCGATTGGAGGGCACAGCACAGATGACCTCCAATACGAACAATCGGAAATGATCTGCCAGAAAGGAGACGGCATGTATCTGTTCTCTGATGGTTTTACAGACCAGTTCGGGGGCAGTGATGGCAAGAAGTACACCTCCAAGCGTTTCAGAGAGTTGCTTGTTTCCCTCGCGTCATTGCCGTTGAAGCAACAGTCCATTGAGCTGCACAAACAGTTTCATGCTTGGCGCGGACACCATGAACAGATTGATGACGTGCTGGTGGTAGGTTTCAGAGTATGATCGCTACAATGTTGATGGTTTTAACATCTTTGCCAGTATGACAAGAAGCATTACGCATTCGGTAGTGGTATTCATCTGTGCGGTTTCGGTTTCCTTGGCGCAAGAGGCATCTACCTTTCACCAATCAGGCAATAGCAAACTGAGCATTGGCGATTTTGAAGGTGCCCTTACCGACCTGAACCGCGCCATAGAATTGGATGCAACGCTGATGACCGCCTATGTAGACCGTGCCGTGGTGCTACAGCAGATGGGCAACCTGCAAAAGGCTGTGCAAGACCTTGATGCTGCCATACGGTTGGATTCGACCTTTGCTTTGGCCTATTGCAACCGAGGCGTATTGTTGGAACAGCAGGGAATCCACACCGAAGCCCTTACCGACCTGAACCGTGCCCTGAAACTGGATGCCTATGATGCCGTTGCGGCACTCAACCGAGGCATCGTATATGCCCGCATCAAGGACGAAAAGGCTGCCTTAGCCGATTACAACCATGCCATCAGCCTCAATTTGAACTATGCTCGAGCATACTATCAACGCGGATTGCTTTATGCCTCACAGAACGAGATGGACAAAGCCTTGGCCGACCTGAACCATTGTATTGAACTGAACCCCAGCGATGCCGCTGCGCTGTGCGACAGAGCCGTTGCCCACGAACGAAAAGGTGATTACAAGGCTGCATTGGCCGATTTCGACCGTTCGGCAACGCTGGCACCATCAGACCACCGTACATTCAGAAACAGAGGAATTACACGCGAAAAGGCGGGCGATGTGGCTGGTGCCATTGACGATTACACCAAGGCCATTGAATTGTATCCAGACTACGGCATGGCGCATTTCGACCGTGGCGTGGCCCGCTACCGCAAAGGAGAGAAGGAGGCTGCCTGTGCCGACATTGCCAAAGCCGCTCAACTGAACTACGAGCAGGCGGTGTTCACACTGAAAGAGTTGTGTGATTAGGAGCTGCAAGCCGCAAGCTTGCAAGTCGCAAGTTCTCAAGATCAGATCATGGACATGGTATCGATCTGATAGAGTTTTCAATAAGTTTGTTAGAATCAAGTTCAACCCGAAATGCGCTGCCTTTCATCTGTGTACTCAGCTTTTTAGTATTAACGAGTTGTTCTGAGCGAAGCTATGCGCAGAAGGTTGATTCTACAGGTATTAGACCATCAATTGTCAGTCGCATTGAGATAGAGCCCATGGTTCAATTGCACATAACCAACCAAGCTTCTATGAGTTTTGGAGGGTCTGTGCAACTCGGTTGCAACTTAGGTTTTCTGAAAAACCGGTTACGCTTTGGATGTGATGCAGGTCATGGCATACATTCATACAAATATGATTACCGCCCTGTACTTCATGAATCTATTCATCTGATTGCAAAAGCAGTCAACATCGATGTTAATCTTGGAACTGATCTGTTGCCAAAAAACAGGATGGATCTCATCGTTAGCTCTGGCGTCAGAATGCTAATTCCAACAGGAGGAAACTACACGTTCAACTACGAAATTTGGCGGTCTTCGCAGCAAGGTGGGCCAGAATATACCTCAGTCACGTATTCTATGGACAAGAACACATTTATAGCAGTTCTGGCCAAGTGTGCCATTCGGTTCCCAATTGGGAAATTTTCCTCCCTCTGTTTTGCCTATCATTACAGCTATACGTTTGGTGGCCTGAATAATTATCCTAATTCACCACGAGATTTAATTGAAAACATCGGTTCACAGCACCACGTGGTGTTTGGTTATTGCCGGTATTTTGAATTGAAAGTAAAAGGCAAAAGCCTTTAGTGCTCACAACTCGCAACTCGTAGCTTGAAGCTTGCCAATCATTCTATCTCCTAATTCCTAACTCCTGTCTCCTCAATTCTACCACCTCATTTCGCCCGCATGCGGTTGTTCTTGGGGCTGTGCTCTATTTCGCATAGTCCCAAGGCTTCCATAAGGGGTGGCATGTACATGCCGAAACGGCCACGGAAGTTCTTTTTCAGTCCATACCAACCGCCAATAGGGTTATTGGCCGAACGGGCCCAATGTTCTACGGTGCCTTCGTTGGTATCCTGCTTCTCGTCCTTGCTGCCCATTTCCATCCAATCGCCATGCTGTTTCAGCATCTGATGCAGGTCGTTTATGGCGCAGGCATCGTAGTGCAGAATGGTGGTTCCCACCTTACAGACGATTATTTCGATGCCATCCTTGGTCTCCATCCACATTTCATAGTCGGAGGTGCCGGGCGGGGTCTTCAGTTTCCAAGGATTGTCTTTGGTGCTTTTCTCGTAGGTCATTAAAGTGTGCGTAGATGGTGCAAGATAATTGAAAAACCGCAGGCCATTGTTCGTTGAACAGGTGGCTTGCATGAGGCTGCGGAATGATGCGTATGAGATTAGCTTCAAGAACCTTATTGCGTGGCTGCAATGCAAGTATTGTTGATGGAATCAGATCGTTCAACTATTTGATAGGCTACACGCGGTCTTCGAACTAACCAATTGTTTACAACGGGCTACGCTTCTTTGATGCCCAATCGCCCACTTTTGTTTCGCTCAAGTGCGTCATCAAATGATTGGCTTTTCAAACGCTCTAAATACTGAATTACTACCTTGCCCGCATGCAGTCGTTGGCCGTATTTATAGAGGTGATTTTACCCTTGCCGTTGCAAGGCACTTTCACGTATCGGGTGCCGCGCGATCTGCAAGGGCATGCAGAGGTGGGAAGGCGAGTGGTTGTTCAGTTCGGTAAGAAAAAGCTCTACACGGGTATCATTTCGCAGGTCCACGATACCCCCCCAAAGGATTATCAGGCGAAATATGTTGACGATGTACTTGATGATCAACCTGTAGTTCTCAATTCGCAATTGCGTTTTTGGCAATGGATGCATCCGTACTACATGTGCCACTTGGGTGAAGTTGCGAATGCCGCCCTTCCAAGTGGCCTCAAACTTTCAAGCGAAAGCCGGCTCACGGTTCACCCCGATTACAGTGGCGAAACAGACGGACTCGAAGAGGATGAGTTGAACATTCTGGAGGCGTTGCAGAACAACACGTTCCTCACCATGGACGACCTTGCCACCATCCTACGCAGGCAGAACGTAATGCCGATGATACGCTCCATGGCCGAACGACAGTTGGTGGTGCAATACGAGGAGCTGCAAGAGAAATTCAAGCCCAAGCACGAAACGGTTTATCGCCTTTCGGATGAACTGAAAGACGATGCGGCCATGGAATCGGCTTTTGTTGATCTGAAGCGCGCTCCGAAGCAGCTAGAAGCCCTCATGCTTTTTCTTCATCTCATGAAGCGCTCATCAAAGGATGGCGAAACATTGCGTGCCGAAACGCTGCTGGCCGATGCACAGACCACCACGGATGCGCTCAGCAATCTGGTAAAACGCGGTTTTCTGCAAAAGGAAACGGTTGAGATAGCCCGCCTACACGACCAATCGGCTTGGGCAGAGCAGGGTGTATTGCTCAGCGATAGGCAACAGTTGGCCATGGCAGCCATTCAAGGCGAATTTGAAACCAAGGATGCCGTGTTGCTTCATGGCGTTACGGGCAGCGGAAAGACCGAGATCTACATCCGCATCATTGAACAGATACTTGAAGACGGCAAGCAGGTGCTATACATGCTGCCTGAGATCGCACTGACTGCACAGATCATCAATCGGTTGCAAGAGTATTTCGGAGAGCGTGTGGGGCTTTATCATTCGCGTATGAGCGACAACGAGCGGGTAGAGGTGTGGAAACGCCAGTTGAGCAATGAACCTTATGGAGTGGTTTTAGGGGCTCGTTCGGCCTTATTCCTTCCGTTCAAAAACCTTGGTTTGGCAATACTGGATGAGGAACATGAACACACCTTCAAACAGCACGATCCGGCACCGCGATATCATGCCCGCGATGCGGTAGCGTTTCTCTGCAAGCAGGAAGGCGCGAAGCTGCTGTTGGGCTCGGCCACGCCAAGCATTGCGGCTTACTACAATGGAACTCGTGGCCGCATCGGTCTGGTGCAATTGACCGAGCGTTTTGGAGGGGTGAAAATGCCACACATCGAAATATGTGACCTGCGCCACGAACGGAAGGAACAGACCATGAAGGGGCCGTTCTCATCTCAACTGCTACAGCGCATTTCCGAAACGGTGGCCCGAAGGCAACAGGTCATCATCTTCCAGAACAGACGGGGTTTTTCGAGCTACGTGCAATGCAATACTTGCGGTTGGGTGCCCGATTGCATCAACTGCGACATTTCGCTCACCTACCACAAGTACAGCCAGGATCTGCGTTGCCACTACTGCGGCCATTCAGACCGCGTGCCGCACGTTTGCCCCAAGTGTCAGAGCACCTACATCCGCACGCAAGGTTTCGGGACCGAGCAGATAGAAGAGGAGCTTTCCATTCATTTCCCGAATTCGGTGGTGGCCCGCATGGACCTCGATACCACCCGTGGAAAACATGCGTATCAGCGCATCATCAACGATTTTGAAGAACAGCGAATCGATATTCTTGTGGGTACGCAAATGGTGACCAAGGGACTCGATTTCGACCATGTTGGCCTAGTGGGGGTGCTCAATGCCGATTCATTGCTCAATTACCCCGATTTCCGAGCATTTGAACGTGCCTATCAACTAATGGCGCAGGTCAGTGGCCGTGCTGGCCGAAAGGGAAAGCGTGGTTTGGTGGTTGTTCAGACCAGCGAACCAACACACTTCATCATCGAAAAGGTGGTGCAGAACGACTATGAGGGCATGTACCACTCAGAATTGGTTCAGCGGAAACAGTATCGATATCCGCCTTTCATCCGTCTTATTGCCATTACCGTAAAGCACCGCGAACGCGACATGGTGGACCGTGCTGCCGATGCCTTGGCCAAGGCGCTGATGCCCGTGCCCGACAAGTTGGTTCTCGGACCCGAATATCCTATGGTTCAGCGCATTCGCAATCAATACAACAAGCAAATATTGATAAAATTGGGCGGTGGCGACATTGCATTGCGTAAGGCTCAGATATTCGACATCATTCAGCAGTTCAGGCAGGATAAAGAGTTCCGCTCCGTTCATTTTCAACCCGATGTCGATCCGGTGTGATCGGGCTTCAGCAGAAATAGAAGACCTCACCGGTCAGTTGCGCATTCAATTCGGCCTGCTCGTGAGGATTGGCCACTGAAACGATCACTTGTGGGTGATTAATGGTTGAGAGTGACTCAGGTGCCTGCATCACACTTCCGTAAATCTCCTTTCCGATCTTGTTGGGGTTGTTGCATATCCAATGGAATGCGATGCCGTGGCTGGAAAGCAGTTGTGCCAGCTTCTTGCCTTTTTCTCCTGCGCCCCAAAGAACAAGCGGCCGTTGCGGGTCGTGGTCCAGGCGCAAAAACCAGTTCAGTTTCAGTTCAAGAAACCGGTTGTCGGCATAATGCGGATGATTGCGCGATGTGCGCGCGGAATGGTCGCGCCAATGATGGAGCACTGCATTGCATGGAACCACAGCAAGTCCAGCCTCATAGAAGCGGAAACACAGGTCATAATCTTCGGGGTACGTTATCGGTTCGAAAGCCCCACAGCGGTCAAGGTCGTCACGATGTACCATCCAACAGGGCGATGGTATCACGCATTCTCTGTAAATGTCCGTGTAGTTGCTTCCCGTTGCGGTAAGTGCGTTCAGCCACTGTTCGTACTTGCGGTAGCCATCTCCCAATTTCCCTTCTGCGAAGTATGCCACTTGGCCAACGGCTACATTTCCCTGGCCAGCCGTTAGGATATTCTTCTTCAGAACTTCAAGTTTATTGGCAGTCATTCGGTCGTCAGCATCCATGCGTGTGATCAGCTTTCCGTGACTTGCCGTATATGCAGTTCGAAGTGCATCAATAATGCCGTTTCCGTTGTTTGAAAACACCTTGATGCGCTGATCAGTGCTTGCATGTTGATGCAGAATTTCAGCACTGCTGTCGGTTGAACCATCGTCAATGGCCAGCAGTTCCCAGTTACTCTCCGTTTGATCGATGATGGAACGGAGGCATTCGTCAAGAAACGGTGCCGCATTCTTCACGGGCATCAGCACGGAAATGAGCGGATCGGTGTTCAATGACGAACAACTTTCAGCGTTTCCGTTCCTTTTTCCGAGCGTAGCTCAATGAGGTAAACCCCGCTGTTCAGACCTTCAGGAGAAAGTGAGAAGATTCCGTTCGGTACTTCCTTCGAGATGATCGACCTTCCAGTAGCATCGAAAACGGATGCCGTAAATGCATGCCGGCTTTCGATATTAATAGATCCGATACTCGCAGCAAATGGTCCAGTTCCGCTTATCTGAAATGAACTTTCGATGTCACTCGTTTCATCAATTCCAACATTCCATGGCAGCAGTCCGCGGTCGTACATACGCTGACGGATCGGTGTGAAATGCGCACCATTGTAGAGCAACGTGTCGGCCTGAAGGAAAAGCATAGCTGCCTGTGGCATGGTCATATTCTCGCTGAAGCTGTACGCAGCCTGCAACATTATGGCATCGGTTGCCTCGCGACCAATATCGCCCCAGATCTGCATCAGCGTGGCCGACCAGATGTCTGCGTCCAAGTAGATGTTATTCTGAAGGTCTTCGGGGTAGTGGTCGCTACTTACGGAACTGCGGCCCAACCAGTATTCATTGTGGCCATCCCAGGTAAAAACATCTTCCCACCTGAAACTGCTGATGGCGCGTGAATAGCTGGAAGCAAAGTAATCGCCAACGGCTTCATCCAAGGTTTTGCGCTGCGTTCCGTTGTTGGTGTTCGGAGCAGCGGAATGCATGATGGCATGACCGTACTCATGAATGACCACATCGGCATCTTCGGCATCATCTACACCACCCTCGCCAAACTGCAAACGGGGTGGTGCAAAACCAGGGTTGAAGTTGGAATTATCACTTCCATTCAGTGCATGCGCATCGATGGCTATTGGGTAGTTTACAAGATCAGTGAACTCGAGATCTTGCATGTGCAACTGCATGGTAGTGATATGATAGTAGGCGTTCACATCTTCAAAACCATTTTGCGCCCGCGTAAAATTGAACTGTGGAGATAGGCTGTAAGCGGGAGCGATGTTTGGAAGGGAATAATCTTCAATAGAAGCGTATTCGTTCCGAAGGAAGAAAGTGTCGTTTTGAAATGTGACATTAATTTGAACTGGCGCCCTTTGGGCGTTCAATTCAGCAACGTCCTGATCGTTCTGATCTGAATAGGGCGCACCGTAATTCTGATTGGCGCTTGTCAACGGGTCAGGGTTGAAGACCCAAGCCGTTACGGTGCTGTCGGTTTCTGGTGGAGCGGCATACATCAGCAGATCGTTCTGATAGATGACCTTCACATCCTTGTCAAGCACCAGTTCGTAATATCTGTCAGTAGCTTCCGCAACCTCCAATCTGATGGCCGGTTCTAAGCCGAATTCACCCGGGAAATACACTTCCTCCAACGAATAATGATGCAGAATGCCATTGTCGGCACTTTCGTAGTGCACCATCAGTCCATCGTGATATGGTTGGTGGTTTGGGAATTGCGGGTCTATCTGGCTCGGAATTGGCCTTGTATGGCTGAACAGACTTAGCACGTTTCCCGCTTTGTCCGTGTTCACTTTCATGGTACCTCTGAAAACGGGTTTTCCGTTCAATGTCTGTCTGAACAGATAATGTTCTGCCTTTGGACTCGAAGTGTGCGACCAAAGAACTACGTCAGAATTTACATCCTTCAGATCGGGCAAGTTCTGTTTAAGGAAGTTCCGAATTTGTAGAGTGTCGGTCAACCTCACGGTCGGTCTCAGCATGACCGCATCCAGCTTGTCAATACGATGGTCAGAATCATTCAACGCCTCCCATTTCTGAGCCCAAATTGCCCAATGACAGAAAACGAATAGCAGGAGGAACGAAATTCGCATCACGCGAAGTTATGGATTCAATTGTTCGCTGACCAAAGCGTAGAGTCCGTCAAATGATGAAGCACGTCCAATGAAACGGTTGTTCGCATCAAGA
>Ga0172373_10008826_pt1 | contig 12694 bp, 9 predicted proteins | sample Lak10m_2_FD_114546 | JGI IMG/M metagenome (GOLD analysis project Ga0172373, IMG submission 114546) | Freshwater microbial communities from Kabuno Bay, South-Kivu, Congo - kab_092012_10m | ecosystem: Environmental > Aquatic > Freshwater > Lake | place: Democratic Republic of the Congo: South-Kivu... | reverse complement strand
TGATTTAATATTCATTTACTTTTGTATTTTTAATAGTATTGTAGTCGTATAATTACTATTTTAGCAATTTTTCTACTAGGAAAAAGTTTTTATGGCAAAGTTTTCGGACTATTTAATAAATTTAAGAAAATCAGGGCGACTTTCTTTTACAGTGGAGGAGGCTTCGAGGGATTTAAAGATCTCGAAATTTAACGCCTTAGCCTCAATATGCCGTGTAAAAAAGCGTGGAGAAATTATCAGTCCAGCAAAAGGTTTTTATGTAATAATCCCGCCTGAACATCAATTGCAAGGTTGTTTGCCAGCAACAGAACTAGTGCCAATTATAATGCAACATTTGCAAATAAATTATTATACAGGATTGCTTAGCTCTGCTATGTATCACGGAGCAACTCACCAAAAGCCAAATTCATTTCAGATAATTTCTGATAAGCAAATCAGAAAAGAGTTTAGATTTGGTGGGGTTGCCATCGATTTAATTTACAAAAAAAACCTTGAGAATTTGCCAATTCAAGAAATTGCAGTTGATAGCGGTTATTTAAAAATTTCCTCACCAGAATTAACCATTATGGATTTATTACTTTATCCAAAAAGAAGTGGCGGGCTTAATCATATAGCAACCGTTTTATCAGAGATTATTCCTTCAATTGATCTTAAAAAATTGATTGAACTAGCAAAAATTTCTAACCAAAAATTCTGGCTTCAAAAATTGGGTTATATCCTAGAAAAAATTGATGTCGAAAACCCTGATCAAAAGTTAGAAATTATTAATGGTCTGCAAAATTATCTATCTTTAGATAAAAAATTCGTTGCCAAAAACTTTGTTCCTTTGGCACCAGAAATTCCAATTAAAGGTTATCCAAGATGCAAGAAATGGATGATTATAGAAAACACTTCAATTGAGAGCGACTTATGATCCCAAGAATTTTTATCGAACAATGGCATCAAAATGCTCCGTGGCAAAACCTTGATATGGTTGAGCAAGATTTAATTATAAATAGAGCTTTGGTTAATCTTTATGAAAATCAAAAAGTTAGAGATATCCTGATTTTTCGGGGTGGAACCGCACTCAACAAAATTTATCTCAAACCCTCAGCGCGTTATAGTGAAGATTTAGATTTTGTGCAAACCAAAGCACAGCCAATTGGCGAAACAATAGATGCCATTAGAATTGCACTTAACTGGCTTGGTGAGCCAAACCGCCTTTTGACTGAGAGGTCAGCAAAATTGGTTTACAAATATACTTCCGTTAATGGCTTACCAATGAAGCTGAAAATTGAAATTAATACCACCGAGCATTTTCAGGTAATGGATATAAATAATGTAGCTTTTGGTTTTGAGTCACAGTGGTTTAGCGGTGAGAGTATAGTTGCGATTTACCAACTGGAAGAGTTGATGGCAACCAAGATAAGAGCCTTATATCAAAGGCGTAAAGGCAGAGACTTATTTGATCTATGGATTGTATTTAGTAAAAATTTAGCAAATATTGATGAGTGCTTAAAAATTTTCAAAAAATATTGCGATCACGGTGGGCTAAAAATTTCCAAAGATTTGTTTTTAAAAAACCTTGAGTTGAAACGCTTAAATAAAGACTTCCAACTCGATATGAATGTTTTGTTACCTCAAGGATTTCCCCTTACTTTCCCCTTTACTCTTCGCGAGCAGAGTAACTGGAATTTTGACGAGGCTTTTGAGTATGTAAAAAGTGAAATTATTAACCGAATTTAATCGTGTATGACAAATGAAGCAGATATGAATCGTCTAGTAATTTGTAATAAAAATACTCGAGGTAAGCATGTTATCTCTTTTCGAATTTTAAAAGAAGATTTAAAGATTTTGGTGAAGGATATTGTACAGCTCTTAGAATTAACTAAAAAAATTTTTGACAAAAAAATTAAAGATTTTAAATATGACTAAAATCAATGAAGCAAAAACAAGACAACAAATCATAGATAATCGTCTTTTGAAGGCGGGATGGGATGTTAACAATCCTTCGCAAGTAACTTCAGAGCTTAATATTTGGATAGGACTGCCAGATGGAATAACTGAGCCTCAGCATGAACACCAAGGATTCCAATATGCTGATTATGTTTTACTTGGTGACGATGGATATCCTTTAGCAGTTGTAGAAGCAAAAAAAACCTCAAAAGATGCAAGGGTTGGTCAAGAACAGGCTCGTCAATATGCTGAGAATATTCAGAAGAATTCAGGCAAAGATATGCCGTTCGTTTTTTACACCAATGGAAACGATATTTATTTTTGGGCTACAGAAAAATATCCGCCTCACAAAGTGTATGGTTTTCCTACAAAGAAAGACCTAGAAAGAATGTTGTTTTTGCAAAAAAATGAGAAGCCTCTTTCTGGCGAATTAATCAATAAAGACATTGCTGGTCGCCCATATCAGATTGAAGCGATTCGTTCAGTTTTTGAAAACCTAGAAAAAGGCAAAAGAAAATCTTTGTTGGTTATGGCAACTGGAACGGGAAAGACCAGAACTTGTGCCGCAATTATAGATTCCTTGACAAGAGCCAACAAGGTTCAAAAAGTTTTGTTTTTAGTAGATCGAATTGCACTCAGAAATCAGGCGTTAGATGCATTCAAAGAATATTTACCAAATTCTCCAGTATGGCCAAAAATCGGTGAGCATGAAATTACTACTGACAGAAGAATTTATTGTGCCACCTATCCAACAATGCTAAACATCATAGAAGAAAAAGATTGTCGTCTAAGTCCGCATTTTTTTGATATGATCGTTGCTGATGAAAGCCACAGGTCAATTTACAATGTTTACAAAAATATTTTTGATTATTTTGATGCGATAAAACTTGGTCTTACCGCAACGCCAAAAGATGCAGTTGAGCATAACACATTCGGTCTTTTTGGATGTGAAGATGGAATTCCTACTTACGCCTACAGTTATGAAGAAGCTATAAATAATAATCCGCCTTATTTATGTGATTATGAAGTTTTAAAAATTCAAACCAAATTTCAAAAAGAAGGAATCAGAAATAACAACATTAGCCTTGCTGAACAGAAAAAACTTATTGCCGATGGAAAAAATCCTGAAGAGCTAAATTACGAAGGAAGCGAGATAGAAAAAAGAGTAACCAACAAAGGAACTAACGCGCTCATAATTCAAGAATTCATGGAATCTTGCATCAAAGATGAGAGTGGAACTTTGCCAGGAAAAACCATCTTCTTTGCAATGACCATGAAACACGCAAGAAGATTGCAGGAAATTTTTGATGAGCTTTACCCAGAACATAAGGGAAATATAGCCAAGGTAATTGTTTCTGATGATTCCAGAGTTTATGGCAAAGGCGGTCTTTTAGATCAATTCATCAACAAAGATTTTCCACGCATTGCCATCAGCGTTGATATGCTTGATACGGGAATTGATGTTAGAGAGTTGGTAAATTTAGTTTTCGCTAAGCCAGTGTTTTCCTACACTAAATTTTGGCAGATGATTGGTCGTGGAACAAGATTGCTTGATCCTTCAAAAATGAAGCCTTGGTGCAAAGAAAAAGATAAATTCTTGATAATTGATTGCTGGGAAAATTTTGAATTTTTCAAAATGAATCCCGAAGGAAAAACTGAAAAGCCTTCTAAACCGCTTCCAGTTCGTTTATTTGAAACTAGGCTAGAAAAATTAAACATCGCTGAAGATCAGAAAAATAATCAAATTGCTTCAGAAACTATCCAAAAACTCAAAGAAGATATTGCTAAGTTGCCTCAAAACAATGTGGTGATTCTTGATGCCAAAAGCAAACTTGATAGGCTCGATGAGGCTTTTTGGCAAAGGTTAGATGAAAATAGAAAAATCTTCTTACAAAAAGAAATTGCGCCTTTAATGCGCGCCAGAACGGGTGAAGATTACAAGGCGATGAGTTTTGAATTAAGGGTAATTGCCTATTCTATCGCAAAATTGAAAAACGAAAATCAGCAAACCGAGCAAATCAAGAAGTCAGAAACTCTTGAAGAAGTTATCATCGAGATGGTTTCAGATTTGCCGTTATCGGTAAATATTGTCGCTGAAAAAAAAGATTTAATTGAAGAGATTTTGCACAATGGATATTTAGCAAAAGCTGGCGAGGAAGATTTGGAAAATATAATCCAAAAAATCGCTCCTTTGATGAAATATCGAGAAGAAGGAATCAAGCCCGATCAAGATTCTTTAGATCTTAGAGACATAACCAGCCAAAAAGAGTTCATTAAATTTGGTCCAGCAAATGAAAGAATTACCATTCAAAAATATCGTGAGAAAGTAGAAGCTCTGATCAAAAAACTAGAAGAAGAAAATGATATTCTAAAAAAGATCAAAGATGGAACTAAAATCACGCAAGACGAGGTAGAAGAACTTGCTAATAACCTCTTAAAATTTGACCCATACCCAACCGAAGAAAATCTGCAGAAAGCCTATGATGCTCGCAAAGTTAGGTTTCTGGATTTAATCAATTACATTATGGGAATTGGCGGATTAGTTACTTTTTCAGAAAAAGTTTCTGAAGCCTTCGCTGAATTTATCGCGGATAATAATAATCTCTCATCAAGCCAGATTCAATTTTTGATCGTGCTACGAGATTTTATTATTCAAAACGGTTCTTTAAGCAAAAAAGACCTCGTTAATGAGCCATTTACAAAGCTACATAATCGTGGCTTTTTAGGTCTTTTTGATCCTGCGATGCAAACAAAAATATTATTATTTACCAACAAAATTTTAGATTATGCTGAACTCCGCCCTTAAATCATCAATCAATCGTCTCTGGGATAAATTCTGGAGCGGTGGAATTTCAAACCCTCTTACTGCAATTGAGCAAATTTCTTACCTGCTTTTTATGAAGCGTTTAGACGAGCTTGATATTAAGAAAAAACAAGATGCTGATTTTACGGGCGAAACCTACAAATCAATTTTTGAAGGGGACAAAAATAATTTACGCTGGAGCCACTTTAAGCAGATGGAAGGTGGCGAAATGCTTGTCCACATGCAAACAAAAGTTTTTCCTTTTCTTAAAACTCTAGGCAATAAAAATTTAGACAAGGAAGAAAGCCTCAAAGAAAATAGTTTTGCCAAGCACATGGGTAATGCTGTTTTTATTATCTCAAAGCCATCTCTTTTAGTTGAAGCAGTTGGAATTATTGACGAAATTTTTGAAGAAATTGCCAAACAAGAATCAGCTGGTCAAGGCTTTCAAGACACGCAAGGTGATCTTTACGAATTTTTACTCTCAGAAATAACTAGTGCTGGCAAACTCGGACAATTCCGCACACCAAGGCACATCATTCAACTTATTTGCGAACTCGTTGATCCAAGACTTGGCGACACTATTTGCGATCCGGCTTGTGGAACTGGCGGATTTTTGCTTGGCGCATATCAACACATAATCACTGCCTTTACCAGCAAAGAACATCAAAAAACTGATGAAAATGGCTTAACCCGTGGTTCTTTAGGTGACAAACTAACCAATGAAAAGCAATGGAAAGCTTTAAAAGAAAAAAACTTTTATGGCTACGACATGGATGAAAGCATGGTGCGAATTGGTCTTATGAACTTAATGATGCATGACATTCCAACCCCAAATATTGAGCAAAAAGATACGCTTTCTAAAAAATACGACCAAGACAATTTCTTTGACTGCATCATAGCAAATCCGCCATTCAAAGGCAGTATTGATAAGGGCGACATTAACGAATCTTTGTCTCTTGCCACCACCAAAACCGAACTTCTCTTCATCGATAGAATTATTAAATCTCTAAAAATTGGTGGCAGAGCTGGCGTGATTGTGCCAGATGGAGTTCTTTTTGGCTCAAGCAATGCCCATAAACAAGCCCGCAAAATACTGCTTCAGACCTGCGAGTTGCAAGGCGTAATTTCTATGCCAAGCGGTGTATTTAAGCCTTATGCAGGGGTTAGCACTGCAATTCTAATTTTTGTAAAAGGTGGTGAAACCGACAAAGTTTGGTTTTATGATATGCAATCCGATGGATATACTTTGGATGACAAGCGTAGCAAGCTGAATGGTGGCGGTGATTTGCCAGATATTGTGGCAAAATGGAAAAACCGAAAAAATCAAATAGAAAACCAACGAAACAGCAAATTTTTCTACATCGATAAAAAAGAAATTGAAGAAGCTGATTTCGACCTAAGCATCAACCGCTACAAGCAAACAGATCATGAAGAGATCAATTACGAAGATCCAAAAATTATTTTAGCGAAAATTGAAGATTTGGAGCGAGAAATTGTTGCTGGTCTTAGCGATTTGAAGGGGTTGTGAATATGAAAATCGTTGAACTTGAAAAGGTAGCAAATTTTATCAATGGATATGCTTTTAAACCAACAGATTGGTGTTCCGATGGTTTGAAAATCATTAGAATACAAAACCTAACCAATGGTAATAAATCTTATAATAGAACCGTAAAAAAAGTTCCAGCAAAGTACTTGATCAAAAAAGGTGATATTCTTGTTTCATGGTCAGCGACATTAGATGTTTTTGAATGGAAAGATTCTGAAGAAGCTCTGTTAAATCAGCACATATTTAAAGTTGAACACGATCATAAAATAATTGATAAGAGCTATTTTAAATATGCATTAAGATCTTCAATTGAGAAGATGTCTCAATTCACTCATGGCTCTACAATGAAACACATTGTTAGAAAGGACTTTTTAAAACACAGCATACCACTTCCATCACTTGAAGACCAGAAACGCATCGTAAAAATTCTTGATGAAGCAAACGCCTTACGCCAAAAAAGAAGGCAAGCAATCACACTTCTAGATGATTATTTAAAATCAGTTTTTTTAGAGATGTTTGGTGATCCAGTAACAAATTCAAAATGTTGGGAGTCGCAATCTTTTGAAGATCTGGGAACTTTAGATAGAGGAAAATCAAAGCATAGACCAAGAAATGCGCCAGAATTGCTTGGAGGTTCGCATCCGCTAATTCAAACTGGTGATGTAGCTAATGCGAATTTATTTATTGAGGAGTATAGTTCTACCTATTCCGATTTTGGGCTAAAGCAAAGTAAAAAATGGCCTAAGGGTACTCTCTGCATAACAATTGCTGCCAATATTGCTAAAACAGGAATTTTAAATTTTGACGCATGTTTTCCTGATAGCGTGGTTGGGTTTGTTGCTAATACTAAAAAGACCAACAATAAATTTATCCATTTTTGGATGTCTTTTTTCCAAAAAATACTTGAGTCCAACGCTCCAGAATCGGCGCAAAAAAATATTAATCTTAAGATATTGAGATGTTTGAAAGTTATCAATCCGCCTCTTGATATGCAAAATAGATTTGCCGAAATAGTTGAGAAAACTGAATCTATCAAACAAAAAATGCTAATCCAATCCCAAGATTTGGAAAACAGCTTCCAAGCCTTGATGCAAAAGGCTTTTAGAGGTGAGTTATGATTGATAGAGCCAAAATAACCAAAATCTAAAAATGAAAAAAATAAAATTTGATTTTCAAAATTGCTACGGAATTAAAAAACTCTCGCAAGAGTTGACTTTTGAAAATAAAAGAACATTTGCCGTTTATGCCCCAAATGGAGTAATGAAAACTTCTTTTGCAAAAACATTAGATGATTATGCTAAAGATTTTGAAACAAAGGATTTGGCTTTTCCTGATCGAAATACAGTTCGCAATATTTTAGTAGATGACAAGCCTATTGATAAAAACAGTATTTTTGTAATTGAGTCTTATAATAAAGACTACAAATCAGAAAAAATATCCACTTTGTTGGCGAACAGCAAGTTAAAGCAAGACTATGAAGAAGTTCACAAAGAAATTGGTAAATCAATTACTAACCTAACCAAAAGGCTAAAACAATTATCTGGATTAACTGGTAGAAAAGATAGTATAGAAGATACAATATCAAACATTTTCAGAAAAGAATTTCTGGATTTTTTGCTAGAAAAAGAAGAGGAAATTACCAGAAGTTCGACACTCCCATTTCATGACATAAAATATCAAATTATATTTAACGATACAGTTAGTAAATTCTTAGAAAACCAAGAATTAAAAAAGGATATCAGCGACTATATTGAGAAATATAATGAGCTTACTGAAAAATCCCCATATCTAGGAAAAGAGTTTAAATTTCACCATGCTGAAGCTGTTCAAAAACAACTTGTATCAAATAACTTTTTTAAAGGTGGACATTCGGTTAATCTGTTTAATGAGGAGCTAAAAAATGGAGAAAAATATTCTAGCGATGAGGAATTAAATAATATCTTGCAGTCAGAAAAAAAGAAAATTTTCAGCAACGAAGAACTGCAAGGTAAGTTTGATAAAATTACTAATAAGCTATCAAACAAAGAATTAAAAGATTTCAGGGACTATTTAATTGAGAATAAAGAAATTTTGCCAGAACTCGCCGATCTTGATAATTTTTCCAAAAAAATATGGGTTTCGTATCTTGTGAATCAAAAAGAATTATTTCTTGATCTAGTCAACAAATACAAATCTGGTCAAAGTGAAATCAAAAAATTAGTAGAGTCTGCCAAATCTGAGAAAACTGACTGGGAAGATGTTATTAGAATTTTTAATTCTCGTTTTTCTCACCTTCCTTTTCTTCTAAAGATTAAGAATAAAGAAGATGTGATACTTAGAAGCGATGTGGAAACAATAGAATTTTTATTTAAAGATGATGCTGGTGAAAAATTATTCGATGAAAAAGAGGATCTGCTGAAAATTCTTAGTACTGGTGAACAAAGGGCTTTGTATATCTTAAATATAATTTTTGAAGTTGAAGCTCGTAAGAAAGAAGCTGGTGAAACCCTATTTATAATTGATGACATAGCCGATTCTTTCGACTACAAGAATAAATATGCGATTATTGAGTATCTCAAATCCATGTCAGAAATAAGTAATTTTTACATGATTATTTTAACTCATAATTTTGATTTTTTTAGGACCATAGAAAGCAGAAAAATTTCTACCTATAGTCAATGTCTTATCTCTATAAAAAATAATGAGGGTATAAAACTTATACCAATGAAGGGTCTTAAAAATCCATTTATTCATGACTGGAAAAACAATCTCAGTGATAAAAAGAAACTAATTGCCTCAATACCATTTGTTAGAAACCTTGTAGAGTATAAGGAGGGTTTCGATGATGCGAATGGGCACTACTTAACTCTAACATCTGTTTTACACTCAAAATCAAAAACCGAAGCTATTTTAGTTAAAGATATAAAAGACATTTTTGAAAAAAACTTAAGCAATATATCTTTTCCAATTGACTTTCTTCAAGAGTCCATAATGAGAGTAATATTTGCAGCAGCAGATGAATGTCTCACCGCAGATGAAGGTGTAAACTTGGAAAATAAAATCGTCCTTTCGATTGCTATCAGATTAAAGGCTGAAAATTTCATGAAATCAAAAATAACCAGTGAGCAGACTCTTATTAATATTGATAGCGACTCTAATCAAACTTGGAATTTGCTAAAAGCTTATGAGGAGGAATTTAATAACGAAAAAGATAATATCGAATTATTGAGGAGGGTTAATCTTATAACGCCAGAAAATATTCATATTAATTCCTTCATGTATGAACCAATATTAGATATGGGAGATGGTGAGTTAAGAGAATTATATAAATCTGTTAAAAATATCAAATAATAACCCAAGCGGATATTTTCAATAAAATTTAAAAAATTAATATTTAAAAACATTACTTATATAACTAACCTAAACAACTTTATCAAACTAACTAAACTTAATAAAATAACATAACTAATTAAACTTACTAAAATTATTTTTTCCAAAACTAGGTAATATAACTCACTTTATCTTACCTAGAATTTTTTAAATTAATTTGATTAAGTAACTAATCAATTTTATATTAGTTAAATAAATAATATAAAAAATAGTTATTATATTACTAATATTTAGAATATTAATAAAATAGATAATTAATTTAATTGACTTTATTTTAATAATAAGTGTAATATGAGTAAGCAGAAATTAATTTGAATAAAAACTTATAACATAAATTATAAATCATTGTTTTATATATATTATGTTGTTTGTTATTTTATCTAGTTAAATAAATTATAATCTAATAAAATATATTTATGGCAAAATTATTAATTGAAATTCCAGATAATCTTCATCGCTTAGTAAAAATTTTGGCATCAGCTAAAGGCGAAACAATGAAAACCACAATTATAAGATCAATGGAAAATCTTATTAAACAGGAAACAAATATTGAAAACATCACAAATTTCAGTAGCTCTTCGCAAGAAATTAATGGCATAATCAACAAAACTTCTACAAATAATTAATATTTGAAATGAGTAAGGAATTAGTCGAATTTAAGAATAACAAAATCGAAAATATTTCAATAGAACAAGAATTTATTGAGAATATTGCAGAAGAGTTTGTTTGGCTAGAGAATTTTACCTCTAAAGCTACTCAAAAAACTTATAAATCAACGGTTAAAAAATTTTGTGCGATGTTTGAAATCAAAAGTCTTGAACATTTGAGGTCAATAAATTCAATGCATATCATAAAATTTCGTGATGCAATGAAGGAAAATGGCGAAAAAAATTCAAGCATAAATAATCGTCTTGCGGGTTTATCTTCATTGTTTAAGCATTTGATTGAGAAACAAATAATCAAAGTAAATCCTGTTTATGGCGTTAAGGCGATGCAAAAAAACTATCGTAAAGTTTCGAGCAGGGCATTGAACAATCAAGAAGTTCAAGCGATTTTAAATCAACCTAACACCGAAACTTTGTTAGGATTAAGAGATAAAGCGATTCTTTCTATCCTCTTTAATGTTGGATCACGAGTCGGAACAATTTCAAATCTTAAAATCAAAGATATTTATGAAGAAGATGGTTATATGATTTTAGATATGCATTTAAAGGGCGATAAAAGAAACAAGATTGCAGTCAATTCGCATATTCAAGCCAATGTAAGAAATTATTTTATTAGATTAGGATATTTTGATGAAAACAATAAATTAAAACCTGAAATAAATCTTAATTTTCCAGTATTCCCAAGAATGAGTAAATATAATCCAAAACTAAATGATTTAACTAAGCCAATTTCCACAAAATCCATCTGGCAATTATGGAATAAATATGTTTTAAAAGCGGGAATTGAAAGAACTCGCCCACATTGTGCCCGTTCAACCTTTATCACCGAAGCTTTTAAAGCTGGGGGTGATTTACAACATATTCAAAAAACTGCTGGACACTCTGATCCAAGAACTACCGAAAGCTACAATCACAATACCACAGAACACAAAAACTCAGCAAGTTTTAAGGTAAGTTTTGGATAAAATTATTGATAATAATTTCAGGTTCTTACTCTTTAAATAATCTACTTGACAAATCAGTTTATTAAGTGTTTAATTTTAATCAATAGTGCCCGCCGACGCTTCTTGGTAAATCTAGCGCACCAGGGCGGGACAACCACTAAATCACCCACTTATAGAATCACATTAGTTTTTGATGACAAAATATCTCAAACCTTCGTTAAGCCTACCCCCTTGTTAGAATTTTAACAACAAAAAACATTTTAAAAGAGTTGTTCCAGCTTGACTACAAATTCCCCCTTGTTAGAATTTTTATGTCTGCGTTGCATTATCACTTTGTGTTCCAGCTTGACTACAAATTCCCCCTTGTTAGAATCTGAATCAAATCATTGTTTCCAATCCAACGGTTCCAGCTTGACTACAAATTCCCCCTTGTTAGAATCTTTTTAATTTGCTCTTCAATGATATTAAAGTTCCAGCTTGACTACAAATTCCCCCTTGTTAGAATTCGTTGGCGGTTTAGAACACGATAATTTGAGTTCCAGCTTGACTACAAATTCCCCCTTGTTAGAATACTTGCTTTTTCTAGTCTATTTTCTAATTCGTTCCAGCTTGACTACAAATTCCCCCTTGTTAGAATGGGCGTTTCAACGATTTTGACGACTTGAACGTTCCAGCTTGACTACAAATTCCCCCTTGTTAGAATTTCAAGGCGAAATGAATTGATACACTTGCGGTTCCAGCTTGACTACAAATTCCCCCTTGTTAGAATCAACTAAAGAGCTTGTTATGTTTGCAACAGGTTCCAGCTTGACTACAAATTCCCCCTTGTTAGAATTCAAGTCGTCAAAATCGTTGAAACGCCCGAGTTCCAGCTTGACTACAAATTCCCCCTTGTTAGAATAAATGACAGTGAGATGAAGAGCGAGATTTTGTTCCAGCTTGACTACAAATTCCCCCTTGTTAGAATTGCTCGAAGATTTTGCAAAGAATCAAAATGGTTCCAGCTTGACTACAAATTCCCCCTTGTTAGAATACATTAAAAAATAAAGTCTTGAATTAAAAAGTTCCAGCTTGACTACAAATTCCCCCTTGTTAGAATATAATTGTTTCCGACTCTTTAGAAACTACTGTTCCAGCTTGACTACAAATTCCCCCTTGTTAGAATTTAATCAAGACTTTTATTAACTTTAATTTAGTTCCAGCTTGACTACAAATTCCCCCTTGTTAGAATGCATATTTTAACAATCGATTTAGAGAGCGAGTTCCAGCTTGACTACAAATTCCCCCTTGTTAGAATAAACGCCCAATCGCATCGCAATAAGAGTCAGTTCCAGCTTGACTACAAATTCCCCCTTGTTAGAATCTTATCTAACTCTTGATAAATCCTTTTAACGTTCCAGCTTGACTACAAATTCCCCCTTGTTAGAAT
>Ga0172373_10008824_pt1 | contig 12696 bp, 5 predicted proteins | sample Lak10m_2_FD_114546 | JGI IMG/M metagenome (GOLD analysis project Ga0172373, IMG submission 114546) | Freshwater microbial communities from Kabuno Bay, South-Kivu, Congo - kab_092012_10m | ecosystem: Environmental > Aquatic > Freshwater > Lake | place: Democratic Republic of the Congo: South-Kivu... | reverse complement strand
TGATGTTTCTGGTTCCCATCTTAATTTTTCTGTTGTATTTAAAGAATTACTTTCATTACCATAAACTATAAATCCTGATTCAAATATATCTCTTCCTGTTCCTCCTTTAGTTATTGGAATAATTCCACTTAAAGTTTGAATAGTTAAATTAGTAATATTTCCACCATCTCCATATAAATATTCACTTCTTATATTTGATGTTATTAATGTTGATGTTTCTGTTTCCCATCTTAATTTCTCTGTTGTATTTAAAGAATTACTTTCATTACCATAAACTATAAATCCTGATTCAAATATATCTCTTCCTGTACCTCCTTTAGTTATTGGAATAATACCTGTTAAATTAGAAATAGTAAGATTAGTAATATTAGAACCATCACCATAGAAATATTCACTTCTTAAATTTGATGTTATTAAAGATGATGTTTCTGGTTCCCATCTTAATTTTTCTGTTGTATTTAAAGAATTACTTTCATTACCATAAACTATAAATCCTGATTCAAATAAATTTCTTCCAGTACCTCCTTTATAAATGGGAATAATACCAGTTAAATTAGAAATAGTAAGATTAGTAATATTAGAACCATCACCATAGAAATATTCACTTCTTAAATTTGATGTTATTAAAGATGATGAATTAGAATCCCATCTTAATTTTTCTGTTGTATTTAAAGAATTACTTTCATTACCATAAATAATAAAACCTGATTCAAATAAATTTCTACCAGTACCTCCTTTATAAATGGGAATAATACCAGTTAAATTAGAAATAGTGAGATTAGTAATATTAGAACCATCACCATAGAAATAAGAACTTATATTATTGGAAGAGATAATAGTACCTTGATTAATATCAAGAGTTTTATTAAAATTACTCCAAATGAGATTACTATTAACATTAATAGAATTACTATTAAAACCGAATAATATTTGACCTTCATTAATATTAGTAATACCTAAACCACCTTTATTTAAATAAATAGTATCATAAATACTATTAGGATGAATAAAGAAACGAGAAGTATTAGAGAAATTTTCTAAGAAATTAATATTACTTAATGAGATATTACAAGTAATAAGATTTGAATTTTGGAAATCCCATCTTAAATTAGAATAACTATTAATATTACTTTGATTACTATTTGCACCAATTAAAAGCCATCCATCATTAAAAGTTGCAATTCCAGTTCCACCTTTATAAATAGGAACAACAGTAGTAAAATTATTAACATCAATATTACTAATATTAATACCTTTAACATAAATATCGGAAGAAACTCTTAGAGAACCATTCATATATAAATTAGAATTATTATTGGACCAATATAAATTACTACTAGTTTGAAATTTATTAGAAGAATAATATAATAATGAATTTTCTTTATGAATTCTTTCACCAGTACCACCATTACTAGTATCTATAACATCAATATAATGTGAATTATAAATAAAAGGTACATTAATAATAGGAGGATTACTAGTAATAATAAAAGTTGCATTATTACTAAAAACCAATCTACTTAATCTATTAATCCATTGAAGATTACTGGAAAGAATAATAGGACTTTGACCATTACCAACAAGAAAAGAATTAGAAGTTAAATTACTGAGACTAGTTCCACCGAAAGGAACAGTAAAATGATGACTTTTTGGGAAATAAATATCATCAGTATGTTTATCATTAATATAAATATTTTTAATAAGAAGATTACAACAATCAATATTACTATTAATATAGAGAGTATTATTACTATCAAGCCAGAAGAAATTATCATTATTATAATAGCGATTATTACTGGTATAAATGATACCTTTATTATTAAAACTTAATATATTGGATTGAGAAATATTAGTTAAATATGAACCTGAACCGAAATAATAGGGTGAATAGATATTAGAATTAAAATATGAATATAGATAAGAATTTAGATTATCATTAGTTAATAGGAAATTTGTTTTTTCTTTAAGAAAATTGAAATAATTATTGGTAATTTGAATAGTATCAATAATAGAATCACTTAATTTTCGTAAATAACTGATTACACAATTAAAACCTTCATAATCTAAAGAAATGGAATAATTATTAATATTAGGAATTAAATCAATATCAGGGATTAATAATTGAGAATTCCAAGAATTATTAACTTTATTTAATTTATAAATAAAAATGGATTTAGTATTACCTAAATAAAGGACATTACCAGATTTAGAAATTTTACCTCTAAAATTACTATAATTAAAATTATCTTCTTTTCTGAAAAAGATAAAAGAAGGTTCTTTATTATAAAAATTAATATTAATATTTCCAATTATAGTAGAAGAAATAATATCTAAATTAAAATTAAAATCATATATATAATTATAACCATTATAAGTAGTTATAAATATTTTAGATGCATCTCCAGAAATAGAAACAGAAGTAACAGTTGAATTTATATTATTAAAACCATTAAAATTAGGAGTAAATTTTAATAAATATACTTGTAAATCTTTAATAATATAAAAATTAAAATAATTAAAATTTTGAATTAGAGTACCTGAAGTTGTACTATAAATAAAATTTAAAACTATAATTGAACCATCATCATTACTATCAATAGTTAAATTATTATAACTAAAAGAATTATTTATAAATTGATTAGTAGTATAAGAAGATGTAAATGAACTATGAAAAATACCATAAATACTAAAATCTATTAATTTTATAATATTTGTATTTAAATTTTTAATATAAATCAAATCAGTATAATTATTAATAGTAGATATTAAAATAGAACCATCACCAGAACAATTAATATTTCTACCAATTTGATAATAATTATTATTGATAGAATTATAAAGAGTTTCTTTTTGATTTAATTTAATTAAATTATTATTATTATCAAATGTATATTTATAAATACCACCAATAATTTCATTAGTATTTAGATTTCTTTCTTTATATGCACCTATAAATATTGAATATCCATCTTTTGAAATTGCAATACCTTCACCAAATCCAGAATTAATATTACTATTATCATTAATTCTATATGTTTTCCAATTAGAATTAATAAATTTAAATATTTCAATATTATTATTATTATTATTATTGAAATTTAAATCTAAATTGAAAAATGAATTTATTATTGTATCTCCATTTTGATTTATTATTATTGGATTTATATATGTTGTCCCTGTTCCTGTACTATTTATATTTGATGTAAATGAACTTAATATTGTTAAATTTGATGTATATTTTGTATCACTTGTTATAAAACTACCATCAAATAAATGAAGACTACCTTGAGGATTTTTATTATTTATACCAAAAACACCATTATAATAAACATTTCTTTCTTTATTAATAATAATAGGTTTATAATCTTTTGTTATTAAATTTCCATTAATATAAACATCATCATCAAATATTGCATTTCCATCAATATGAAGTCTTGATTTAGGATTTGCAATACCTATACCAACATTACCTAATGTATAAAAAATATCATTATTATTTTTATTCCATGATTGAAGATTTGAATTTAATGATGATGATCCAGAATTTTCCATTAATATACCATTATTATAAATTGCTCCATTAATTATATTAATATTACCAGAAACAATAAGAGAATAATTACTATTATTACTATTTATATTAGATGAACCTATACTAATAAAATTTTCAACAATTAGACTATTTCTAGGTATTTGATTATCAAAATTTGCACCACCTATAATAATACTTCCTTTTGATTTTATTGATGTTCCATAAAATTCTGAAGGTAATATTAAAGTTTTTATATTATTATTATTTCTATTATCATAATCAAATATTAAAATATCATTATAATATGTTAATAAAAATATATCATTATTATTTATACAATAATCAATTAAATTTTTATATTTTTCAATTTTATATATTATTATTGAATTAAATAATTTATTTATTGTTCCAAATATATATCCACTACCCTCATTATCTATTACTAATGATGAATTATTATTTGCTCTTATTTTTATTATCGGTTTTATTATTGATGTTATTAATAATGCTTCTGTCGCATTATTTGCCTCATTTATATATCCCTTCTTATATGTTGATGTATTTATATTTATATATCCACATGACCAAACTCCTCCATTTGATGTTAATATTAATGTATGACTATCTCCACATGAAAAATCTCTAATTATTAATGGTATTTCTTGTGGTGGATTTATAAATGTTATTAATGTATATATTGTACCATTAAAATGATATAAAGAATTAGAAGAAGTGAGAACGATATAAGAGTTATCAAAATATGTATCAATTTTAATAATATCATTTCGGAGGGTATTAATAGTAGAAATAAGAGTAGTAAGATTATAAGAAACAATTTGAGAATTTTGATTAATATAATAGATGATTCTATTGAGGGGTTGAGATGGATTATTATTATTAATTGCAAAATCTTTTAAAATAAAATTGGGAGGAAATTCAATATAACTTTGAATTGAATTTTCATTAATAAAAAGTGTATTATTATAATAATATGCATATGAATTATATTTAGCTTTAAAAATAGAATAATTAAAATTAGAAGATATTATTGAATAAACTTTAGAATTTATATTATAAGAATATAAATAATTATTATTTGTTATAAAAAATACATGAGTATTATTAATAAAACAATTACGAATATAATAAGGTGTATCATTATATAATCTTATTTTTCCTTTAATATCAAAAACACTATCTTTATTAGGATTTGATGTTAATGAATCATAATTAAGTAAATTAATATTAGAAGTAATTAAAGAAGGAATAATTAAAGAATTAGAAGTAATAGAAGTAATCATATCATTATTAACAATATTAATAAGATTAGAAGTTGTATTAATATCAAAATAAATATTAGATGAGAATATTATTTTTTTAGTAGGATTATTAATATTAATATCAAAACAATCATTAATTTCAATAACATTAGATATTATTGATTTAAGTGATATATTACTAAAAATAAGATCAACATTACTATTAATATTAATAATATTATTGGAAGAATTTAATTGATTAATAAAAAGATCATTATTAATAGAAATAGAATTATTATTTGCGATTAAATTGGAACCAATAATAAGAGAAGATAAAGAAGTAATACCATTAACTTTTAATTTAATATTAGAATCAATAAATTCATTAAAATTATTATTAATAATAACTGTTTCTTTTTCACAATAAACATCAATTATTTTATTTTTTCCATTTTCTATAACAAAAGAAGGTGTATTTATCATTAAATCATTTTTTACTAAATGAAAATTATATTTTGGTATTGTTGAACCTATTCCAAATCTACCATCTTCTATTATTGAATCTCCATTTTTTATATGAAGTTTTGCTAAAGCTTGTGCAACTCCTATACCAATAGCATTACATGTTAAACTTAAATTATTACTGAATGTAGGAATATATGCACTATTAATTTTATTATTATTATCAAGAACAACTAAATTAGAAGGAAAATCAGTTGCATTTAATTTACCAGTAACAAAAATATCATTATTAAAAATAGTACCTTCAGAATTTATTGTTATTTTATTTGTTGAATTATCAAAATAAATACCATAATTATTATTATTAAAAATAATTTCAGGAACAGATAATTTTTGATAGGAGATATTATTTTCTCCAGAAAAATCAAATAATTTAATATTATCTTTAGTTATAGTTAAATTATTATCAAAAATTGATAATTTATAATTATCATATACACTCATTTTCTATTATTATTATTATTTATTTTTAATTACTTTAAGTAAATCTTCTAATTCACTTTTATTCTGTTTTAATCTATTCCATTCTTCAAAAATTTCAGTTTGTATTTCTTTTGGTTTCTTTCTTAAATTCTTATCTTTCTTTTCATTTTCACTCTTTAATTTATTATTATAATAATGATAAAAGTAATTATAATCTGTCATCTTTTTCTCTGTTTGATTTTTTATTGGTATTTGTTTATGATTTAAAGAATTATCAATAGATTCATTTGAATCTTTAATATCATAATTTTCTTTAATTTGAAATTTATCATCAATTAATGTTTCTTCATGTGTAATTTTAGGCATACCAGATTTTCTAAACCATACTTTCTTACCATTTTTAAATTGAACTACCCACATTTCATTATCAACACCTTTAAGTTCATAATTAATATCATAACCAACAGCAGATAAACCAAGACCTTTAGGAGATTGTTCTTTTTTAGTATAAGTTTCAGTGGGAATATTAGAACATTGAAAATTATTATTATTAATTTTTTTCATTATAGTTTAATAATAATAATAATAAAATAAAAATCATTTTTTATTTGTATTTATTTTTTTTATTTTTTTTAAAAAAATGATTTTAATTATCATAATTAATTTTATTAATTATTATGGGTAATTTTGGAATCGTTCTAGATAATAAATTTGATGAACTTATTAATAAACAAAAAAATAATAATATTATTACTATTGAAAATTTAATTGATCTTAAATCTTGTATTAGAAATGCATATTATAATGATAATAATAATGATAATAAAATTATTAAATTTTATTTAAATGAAATTGATTTCAAAATTTAATCATCATCATAACCACCATCTACAAAATCACCTCCACCATCACTAAATTCTTCTTCTTCATTTTCAATATCTAAATCTTCTTCTTCTTCATCTTCTTCTTCATCATTTTCTACTTCATCATCTTCTTCTAAAATTATTTTTTTAACTTCATCTGTATCAATATCTTCTTCTTCTTTTTCTTCTTCTTCCTCATTATCTATTATATCTTCTTGATCTTCATCAATAATTTCTTCAACTTCTACTTCATCACCTTCAATATCTTCACCTAAAAGATCATTTTTAATAATTTCATCTTTATTTTTAATAGCTTTACCAATAATAGAGATATGTTTATCATATAATTGATATTTTTTACCACATACTTCAATTTTAATTTCTTGATTAATTGCAATAGTATCTAAATTTAATTCACTTTGAATACCTGCTGAAATCTTTGGAACAATTATTTCTAATATTTGTCTATTACCTTCATAACCACCTTCACATAATAAACCTAATGAATTTTTAGCTTTAACTTTACATTTAATAATAGAACCTTGAATAGGATTACAAATTTCAGCGATACAATAAATATCAAAAATGATATTACCATTAAAATGTTGACTTTTAATAGTACCAATACTTCTTTTAACTATTTTAATGGAATTATTTTTAATATAACCATATTTAGAACAAACATTTTCATATCTATCTTTAAGTTTTTTAAGAATAATTTTTTCAAAATCTAAATTTAATTCATTAGGTTTTAAAGTAATAGAACATCTAAATTTAATAGGAATAAATAATTCAACAGACATTCTTTTCTATTATTAATATTAATATTTATTATAATTAAATCATTTTTTTTTATTATATATAATTAAAGTATTCTTTAATTTCTTTATTCTTTATTTTTATTGTTTTCTTCAAAAAAGAAAAAATGATTATCTTTTTATTATATATAATAAATAGGTGAATATATAAAATTATTAAAATGGAATTATCACAAGATGAATTAATCTTTAAGTTAATTGATGAACTAAAAAAGATAACACCAGAACAAGAAGTGATAATTAAATTTAATAATAATACTGATTGGACTGAAAGTGAATTTAATAATTTTATTAGTATGATGAGAAATAATTATAATGAAACAATAGAAGATGAATGTTTAGAGATATCAAATGATAATAATTATTTAATAATAAATAAGATTGGATCAATTATTAATTATTGTAATACGAATAGTAATAATCCATCAAATTCATATTGGGAAAGTAGAATAATAAATAAGACTGATAATATAAATGATTTATTTGATATTAATCTTGAATTTATAACATTAACAAAAAATAAAATAGAATCAATAAAAGATTTTGATAAAATTGAAAAAAAATTTAAATTTATTAAAAAATTTAATTATGATCTTAAAGATGGTATTATTGCTTCTGGACTTATTATTAAATCTTCAAATAAAACTTTTAAATCATTAAAAGAAAGTAGAGTTTTAGTTTCTAAACAGAAATATGAATTTCAAATAAAAGTTAATGATACTAAAAATATTCTTTCTGATATTATCATTATTATTAAATCTTTATTCTTAAGTAATATAATTCTTACTAAAAAACAACAAAAAGATGTTATTACTAATTATGATTCTTTAGTTAGAAAAGATATTCAAATTCCATCTTATATTAAAGATATTATTTTATTAACTCCTAAACCAGTTACATTAGAACAAAAAAATTTAGTTAATCCAGATGATTATGGAGCAATTAGTATTTTAAGAAATTATACAGTTACTGAAAAAGCAGATGGTGAAAGAATATTAATGTATATTGATGATAAAGGAGAATGTTTTCTTATAAATAGTTCTTTAAAAATAGAAGGAACAGGAATAATTGCAAAAAAAGAAGCATATAATTCATTAATAGATGGAGAATATATTAATTGTAATAAAAGAACAGATATAATTAAAAAGAATTTATTTGCTGCATTTGATATTTATTATTTAAATGGAAATTCTTTAACATCTCTTCCTTTAATTGGTGAAAAATCTAGATATAATGAATTAATGAAAACTAAACTTTTATTAGATATTAATAAAAGTGAAATTCAATATATCATTAAATCTCATCTTGTTTCTAATGATATTATTAAAGATTGTAAAGAAATTTTAGATAATCCTAAAAATTATCCATATGATATTGATGGTTTAATATTTACTCCTGCAAAATTAGCAGTTTATAGTTATTATCCAACATTACCAGGAATAATAACAGCTAATCAAGGATGGGATAGAGTATTTAAATGGAAACCACCTGAACAAAATACAATCGATTTCTTAATTAAATATGCAGGAGATATAAAGAAAAATGGAATAAAATATAAGAAAATTGGTTTATATGTTGGATTTAATCCTATAACAACTAAAGATATAACAATAGATGAAGGATTAAAACTAAGATATGATAAGAATTATAGTAGAGAACAATATATAAAACAAAAAGAAATGACTAAAAATAAAGAAGATTTTATACCAACATTATTTAAACCTATGATTTATTATCATAATGATGTTGAATATGCATTTATTAAAATTGATATTAATGGTGATTTAAGAGCAGAAAATAATGATAAAATAGAGAATGATAGTATAATAGAATTTAGATATAATATTGAAAATAAGGAATGGATACCAATAAGAGTTCGAGAAGATAAAACTAGAATATTTAAGAAAGGAATATTTAGTAAAACTGCAAATTCATTACCAGTAGCAATTAATATTTGGCGTTCTATTCATAATCCTATTTCTAAAGAATTAATAATAGGATCAACAAAACTTAAATTAAGAGATAATGATGAAGATATTGAAGGTAAAGCACTTGAAGCAGATGATATATATTATTCAAGAGGGATACCAAGAAGATCATTATTATCTTTTAATATGATAACATTTCATAATATTGGAATTAATGAGAAATTATATTTAAAATCTAAAAATAAAGAAAATTTACTTGAATTAGCTTGTGGACAAGCAAGTGATTTATCTAGATGGATGAATGCAGGATTTAAATTTGTATTAGGATTAGATTTAGCAAAAGATAATATTTATAAACCTAATGATGGAGCTTATGCACGTATAATAAAAGAATATGGAAAATTTAATAAAAATAAGGGAATAGAAAAAGGATATTTCTTTAATAGTGCATTTGCAGTTGCAGATTGTGGTATTAATATTAAAAATGGAAATGCAGGAATTGATGAAGAAAGTAAAGAATTATTAAAAATTATAATGAATAAAAATTCTAAAAATTTAAAACCTCATTATAAATATATTGCTGGTAAAGGTGCTGATGGTTTTGATATGATTACATGTATGTTTGCAATTCATTATTTCTTTAAATCACAAGAAATATTAGAGGGATTTTTAAGAAATGTAAGTGAAAATTTAAAGAAAAATGGTATATTTATATGTACATTTATGGATGGTGAAAGTGTAATAGCTGAATTAAATTCTAGTGAAACTGGAATAATAGAAGGAAAAAAAGAATTAGATGGGAATAATTATAATTTATGGGCTATTATTAAAAGATTTGATAATGATGATAATGATTATAATAAAAAAGTTGATATATTTATTGAAAATACTCAAAGATTAATTCCTGAATATCTAGTTAATTTCACTTTCTTATGTAAAAAAGCTAAAGAATTTGGTTTAGAAATTAATGAAACAGAATTATATTCTACTTCTTTTAATACTCTTAAGAAAAATATTCCTGAGGAAGAAGAAAAACAATCATCTTTAGATAAAATCTTATTAGAATTAGATAAAGATGATATACAAAAAAAATTCAGTTTCTTTAATAGATGGGCTATATTTAAAAAAATAGTTTAATATTAATATTCATAAATAATTGAAGAATTTCATTTGGAATATTATATTCTTTACTTTGTGAAATATGTGTAATTATCTTTTTTATATTTTTTATATTATTTGAATGACATAAATAATTATATATCTCCTTCTGTGTTATAATTCCTTTTGTATATATTGTTATCTGTTTTTGTCTCAATTGAGCTAAATTAAATCTCATCACCGGATTTAATGTCTTATCAATATCTAAATTAATTTTAAATCTCTTATATTTCGGATAATAATTTGTTGTTGATATATATAAATTATATATTATCTCTGTCATTACCATAAATATATTATTAATATCATTATATGCAGTTAATAATTCATTAATATTAATATCTGTCTTATTTATTAAAAATTCCTGAATATATTCATTAATATTATAATTTGGTTTCTGTAACATATACACATAAAATAAATTATACCAAATATTATAATTATTCGCATTTACTTCCTCATAATGATGAATCTTCTCATTTGAAATCTTATATAATTTCCCATTCTCATTCTTTATTATTATTGAACTCTCATTCATATTTACATATTTAATCGCCTCCTCCGGATTTACAAATTTATATGAATATCTAATACCTATCGATTCTAATGGTTTATTATCTAAATTCTCCTCTGTTAATGTAATTCTATTTTTTGTATTAATATGATACAAATATTTATAATTTTCACCTAATTCCTTTGTATAATCTATTATATGAATATTTTCATGATGTATTAATACAAATTCATATGAAAATAATGGACTTAATGTAGATGTAAATAAATTTCTTAATGTTGTTGAAATATTTGGATCATCTATATCCACTCTATTCTTAAATAATTCATATAATACCTCATTTAACATATATCCATGTGCCTTTGTTGGATGTGAAAATTTAGATCCATTTATATCTGGACAACAACTTGATCCAAAATACCATTTATTATTATGATAATATACACTAATTAATGTTCCATCCATTGCTAAATAACTCTTATCTGTTGGTTTATAATAATTACTAATATAATCTTCAATTTTAATTCTAATTGGTATCGAATTTGCATAACTAATTACTACATTATTTCCAATACTTCTCGTAAAATCAAGTACTACACTTCTACATTCATCATATAATTCCTTAAATGTTTCATTACTATCACTCTTATATGAATTATGAATTAAACATAAATTTGGTTCATTCTTAAATTTCTTTATTTTTAATGAAGGCCATAATTGTTTTTCCTTTAAAATTTCTAATAATATTGTTGAATATTCCTTATTATTCACTCCCATATATTCATTATATTTATTATATGTCTCTTCTATCAATTTATATAATGTTAATGTCATCTTTTTCAATTAAAAATAAATAAACTTTTTATTATTATTATCATAATAATCTTTATATAGATTTTTATGATAATAATAATAACTTTTTATTATGATAATAATAATTTTTATATAGATTTTTAAATAATTGTTTTTAATTCTTCTTCAAAAACAATAGGAGGAGTTAAATAAGTATCATTTGATTTATCTATTAATTCTATTTTTGGAATAAAATTTTCTAAATAATTAATACCATCTAAATTTATTGTTTTATCTTTTATTATTTCTTTATCCTTTTCCTTATTTTTCTCTAATGGAACTTTTATTAATAAATTTTTTGATTTAAGATCTGTTCTTACTTGTTTAATTAATTCTATTGATATCTCTTTTGTCTTATGTATAACATTTAATTCATTCTGATTCCAATTATTTGATATCGATTTCTTATAATTATGTATTATTGCTATTGAACATCCATATATTAAACCTATTCTCTGTGGTTTTAATGATTTCTTATAATTATTACAAAAAAGCCAATAATATGAATGTATTATATTCTCATGTTGAAATAATATCTCTATAAAACCCCATAAAAAATATATTGGATCACATTCATTCGAATTTAATTTCGTCTGTATCGAATATCTCTTTCTTATTATATAATCAAAACAATTCTTAAATTTTATCGATAATAAATCTATTCCATCCTTATTATCACTTTCTATATCCTCTATTACTCTTATTATTCTTATAAATGAACTTATTATCTTTAATGATAATAAATATGCATCACTATCTGGTGGTGGTATTATCATCTCAAATTTCATTATTCCATTTGTACTCAATTTTCCATCATAATTAAATAC
>Ga0172373_10008823_pt1 | contig 12697 bp, 12 predicted proteins | sample Lak10m_2_FD_114546 | JGI IMG/M metagenome (GOLD analysis project Ga0172373, IMG submission 114546) | Freshwater microbial communities from Kabuno Bay, South-Kivu, Congo - kab_092012_10m | ecosystem: Environmental > Aquatic > Freshwater > Lake | place: Democratic Republic of the Congo... | reverse complement strand
TGGTCGCGCTGTTCAATGCGCTGCTCGGTCTCAATCATCGCCTTGAGCCCGATGCTGACCCAGAGGATCGCCTGTATCACTTCGCCCAGTTCGCTTTATGAACTAGCACCAACGGTTAGTAGGCATTCCCATCCATGTCATCGGCAGCACAGTCCCTGCAATCGGCAGATTCCACACATGCAACCAGCCCTGCATCTGCCCGATTTGCGTCTGCTGCGTCAACAGCATGTCCAGCGCGATCCCCTTCAGAACGCTGTCCGAACCCTGATTATAGACCAGCAGCGCCATCTCAATCGCCTGATTGTGATGCACGATCATATCGCGGGCGAAACCGGTTTCCGGCGATGGTTCGCTGACGGGGGCTGCCCGTGCCCCCTGCCAGACCAGCACAGCCAGCGCCCCTAGTAACCCGCCGATCAGCAACATAAGCAGCCCGCGCAAAGCCTGCGCGGGAGTCGTGAAAATAGGGTTTTGTTCCATCATCGTGCGCTAACGCTGCCCAATCTGCGCCAACGTGCGCGTTTCGCCCCCGTTGCAGGTCGCGCCCATCTCCGGCGTGGATTTGCCCTGTTCGTACTTCTGTAGGAACTGCGCCAAACGCGGATCGTCCGCCCGTTCCAGCGGCAGTTGATACCCCCACGCCGTCAAAATGATCGGGCTGGAGATGCCGGGATACGGGCTGAGCAGGCGGTGGGTACTCTGCACCGTAATCGTCTGGAGAATCGCCACCTGATCCGCCGGAAGATCGGGTTGATAGGTAATCCACACCGCGCCATGCTCCAGCGAATGCACCGCATGTTCGTTAGCAATCGGCTCAGTATATACGCCGCACTGCTGCCACACCGGATGGTGCAACCCGCCCGCAGGCGGAATCTGCTCATAGGTCACGGGCGTGGTCACATGCCCCGGCGCGGGGACGTTGATGATCTGCACGCCGTCAATCTGCCGGTTAAGCGCGTCCCCATTCTGTGCTGTAACCACCACAATGACACCCAGAATCGCCAGAATCGCCAGCACACTGCCGCCGATGAACATACGATCAGTCGTCAGCCAACCCGGCGCGGCTTTCTGACCAGATGCAGGCCGGACAGATCGCTTGGTTTCCTTATCAGAAGCCATTCTTATGTTCCCCATTAAGCCGATAAAACGAGTCTCCGCATCATGCCATCACTATCTGAGAACCAGTTATCAGATTCCTGAAGAAAAGCTAATGCTCCCCGAAATGAGATTCAGACAATCTTCAGACTGGCCTTAACGCCACTTTAGCCATCTGACGTAAGATCAGCACACATCCAGTGCAATGTGCAGGAGGCTACAGCATGTCGAGTATCTTGATTGTGGACGATAACCAGAAAGTGATTGACATGCTGCGCCGCACCCTGTTGTATGAAGGCTACGAGGTTTTGGTGGCAATGGACGGGCAGCAAGCCCTGTCACAAGCGCAAACCCACCGCCCGGATGTGATCGTCCTCGACTGGCTGATGCCCGGTCTGGACGGGCTGGAAGTCGCCCGCCGCGTCAGCCGCGCCGACCATATCCCCATCATCATGCTCACCGCCAAAGACGCGCTGGAAGACCGCGTGATGGGCTTGGACAGCGGCGCGGATGATTACCTCATCAAGCCGTTCGAGCCGGAAGAACTGCTGGCCCGCATCCGGGCGCTGCTACGGCGTTCGCAACCGGACGAAGAAGATCGGATGCTGACCTACGACGATCTTTCGCTCAATCCGGTCACGCGGCAGGTACGGCGCGGCGAGCAGGTCATCCTTCTCAGCCCGAAGGAATACGATCTACTGCTGTATTTCATGCGTTACCCACGCCGCGTGCATACCCGCGAACGCATTCTCGAAGTGGTGTGGGGCTACCCCTTCACCGGCGACTCGAACGTGCTGGAAGTGCATATCGGTCATCTGCGGAGTAAACTAGAAACGGGTGACAAATCCCGCCTGATTCAGACCATACGCGGTGTGGGTTACGCGCTGCGGTTGGAGGAATAGACTGCCAGAGGGTGTTTCTTATGTCCATTCGTTCACGTCTCACACTCTTTTACGGCAGCATACTGGCGCTCAGTTTGATGGGGTTCGGCGTGCTGCTGTATATCACGATGGAACATTCCACCCGTTCCTTCATGGAATCGACGCTGGCCGCCGAAATGCGCCGCCTCGTCCAAACCGACCCGTTCGCACTGGGCTATTTCCAGTGGCCTGCCGATAATGTCGGCAACCGGCAAAATTACTGGCAAGCCTGCGATGCCAAAGGAAATGTAGTCGGGCGCACCGACAATCTCGACGGTCATGCGCTGCCCCTCAGCAATGGCGGCCTCGGTCAGTTGCAAAGCGGTCAGCCGGTCTACGAAATCGCGTGGGTACAGGATACGCCGCTGCTGGTGTACAGCCAACCGTTGATCGCGGACGGGCAGACCATCGGAATCTTGCAGGTGGCACGTTCGATTGTAGACCAGCAGCAGGCGTTAAACACCCTGCGCACCGGCCTGATTCTGGGTGGGCTGGTCACGCTGGTAATCGCCGTCGCGGGGGTCTGGTTCGTCGCAGGTGCGTCACTGCGCCCGATTGACCACCTGACGCGCACCGCACAGGTCATCGGTACAGAACGCAATTTCCAGCGGCGCGTGACCTATGACGGCCCGCAGGACGAAGTGGGCCGCCTTGCGACCACCTTCAACAGTATGCTGGGGGCGCTGGACGCGGCCTATCAGAAGGTGGCGCAGGCGTTGGATGCACAGCGGTCATTTCTGGCAGACGCTTCGCACGAACTCCGCACGCCGCTGACCACCCTGCGCGGCAATCTGGCGCTGCTCCAGCGTGACCCGCCGATTTCCGAAAGTGACCGTCAGGCCGTACTTTCCGACAGCGTTTCGGAAAGTGAGCGCATGATCCGGTTGGTCAAAGATTTGATGACCCTCGCCCGCGCCGAACACAGCAGCACCCTCGATCTGGATGATGTGGCGCTACCCTCGCTTATCGGAGAAGTGCAGCGGCAATTCGCCGCCCTGCCCCTAAAGCAAAACTTCACCGTGAGCGCCGTGCCGGATGTGAACGCGCTAGGCCGCCGCGACATGCTCAAACAGGTGCTGCTCATCCTACTGGATAACGCCTTCAAGTTCACGCCAACCGGCGGTCAGGTCGAGCTAAAAGTGGATGTCGAAACGGCGCAGATCGCCCTGCATGTGCGCGATACCGGCATGGGCATCCCGGAGGACAAACTGCCCCTCATCTTCCAACGTTTCTACCGCGCCGACCCCGCCCGACATGGCGAAGGCTACGGGCTGGGACTGACGATTGCCAGAGCCTTGATCGAAAAGCAGGGCGGGACGATTGCAGTACAGAGCCGCGTGGGGGAAGGTAGCGTGTTCACTATCACTGTGCGCCGCGCTCCGGTCAGCGCCACGCCGAACGGCTACCTACCCGCCAGAGCGCACCTACCCACACTGGAAACGCACCCCGTCGCCAAATAAAAAAACACCCTTCGCGGACAATCCCGCAAAGGGTGTTCTATCACTTCGTCCTAACGACCTCGCCTACATGAACTCGGTCATCAGATTAGCCAGCGTTTCCTTACTGGGACGCAGCTTTTCTTCGGGCAGGTGCGCCAGCGGGGCTTCCACCAGACGCAGCGTATCCGCCAGTGTAGGACGCGGTTCTTCGTAGTACAGCAGACCGGTAATGAACAACTGCTCCATCTGCGCGTTCTCCAGCAGCGTCAGCGCACCGATGCGGCTGCGCGGATCGTGATCGCGGCCCGCCTGCTTCAAGCGCACGAACGAGCCATCGTGCATCCGAACGCTGATGACTTCGCCTTCGGGATAATCTTCGATGGCAATTTCTTCACGATCCGGCACCCAACCTTCGGGGATGAGTTCGATCTCGTGCAGCGGAATTTCGTTGGCCTTGCCGTAGTCGTAGCTCTTGTTCGAGGTGGGCGTGTTGTTGAAGGTCACGCACGGGCTGATGATGTCCACCACCGCCGTCCCCTTGTGCGCCAGCGCCGCCCGCAGGAGCGTCTGCACCTGCTTGCTGTTGCCGGAGAAGCTGCGGGCCACGAAGGTCGCGCCGCCCATGATGGCTTCCATGCACAGGTCAATTGCGGGTAGTTCGTTCTTGCCGTAGTAGCGCAGGGTTTGCCCCGCATCCGAGGTGGCAGAGAACTGGCCTTTGGTCAGGCCGTACACGCCGTTGTTCTCGATGATGTAGACCATCGGCACATTGCGGCGCATGACGTGTTTGAACTGTCCCATGCCGATGCTGCCGGAGTCGCCGTCGCCACTCACACCGATGGCGATCAGGTCACGGTTCGCCAACGTCGCGCCTGTCGCCACCGAGGGCATACGACCATGCACCGAGTTGAACGCATGCGCCCGTCCGAGGAAGTAAGCCGGAGTCTTGCTGGAGCAGCCGATGCCACTCAGCTTGATGAGCTTGTGCTGATCCAGCCCCATGTCGTAAGTGGTGCTGATGATCTGATTGCTGATCGAATCGTGACCGCAACCGGGGCAGAGTGTACTTTTCGTACCTTTGTAGTCTTCGCGGGTCAAGCCCAGCGCATTTGTCTTGGTAGGTGCTTTCGGAGGCATCTTATTTCCCCTCGTGTTTCTTGATGTTTTCCACAACCCATGCAGCCGTCATCGGCAGGCCGTCGCCCAGCGGCAGCGAAACCATGTGCTGCGTGCTTTCGCTGGTTTCCAGCCGGATAATCTGCGCCAGTTGCCCGTCGAAATTGTTCTCCGGGAGATAGACGCGCTCGTACTTGCGAATGAATTCCATCACGCTTTCGGACAGCGGCAGCGCACGCACGCGCATATAGTCCGTCGCAATCCCTTCGGCGGCCAGACGGTCACGCGCTTCGAGGATGGCAGGATCATTCGAGCCAAACGACAGGATGCCGACCTTCGCACCGGGCATGGTCTTGACCACCGGCTGCGGGAGCGTCTTGCGCGAGTTGTTGATCTTGCGCTCAATGCGGCGCAGATTACCCGTCCAATCTTCGGGGCGTTCGCTGTAGCCAGCCTTCTCGTTATGACCCGTGCCGCGTGTGAAATAGGCGGCGCGAGGATGGTCAATGCCGGGGATGGTGCGGTACGGAATACCGTCGCCATCGTAATCCTTATAGCGCCACCACTCGCCCTTCTCTTCGATGAACTGGGTCAGGGTTTCGAGGTTGAGCGTCTTGCCGCGATGAATCGGCTCATCGGGATACACAAACGGCTCGGACACCCAGTTGTTCATGCCCAGATCGAGGTCGCTCATCACGAATACCGGAGTCTGGCAGACTTCAGCCACATCCAACGCCCGCCAACCGAACTCGAAACATTCCGCCACGCTGCCGGGAAGGAGCGTAATCTGGCGGGTATCGCCATGACCGAGGAAGTGGATGAACAGCAGATCGCCCTGACTGGTGCGCGTGGGCATACCGGTGCTGGGGCCGATGCGCGTCACATCCCAGATCACGCACGGGATTTCGGCGTAATAGGCCAAACCCGTGAACTCCGCCATCAGACTGATGCCGGGGCCGCTGGTGGCCGTCATTGAACGTGCGCCCGCCCACCCTGCACCAACAATCGTGCCGATGGCGGCGATTTCGTCTTCGGCCTGCATGATGCCTACCGTGTTCAGCCCCGTCTCCGGGTCTTTACGCAGCGCCTGATGATCGAACATGGCATCAATCAGGCTGGTCGAAGGAGTGATCGGATACCAGCCCACCACCTGCACGCCGCCGAACAGCGTGCCGATACCCGCCGCTTCGTTGCCCGTAATCACGATCTTGCCAGTGTTGCCACCCGGCATCGGCTCATACGAGAAGCCGTCCTGCTTGACCATGTTGGCAACCGACCAGTCGTAGGCGCGTTGCACCATGTCAAAGTTGATCTTAGCGGGTTTTTCCTTGCCACTGAAATTGGTCAACAGCGCCTGCCAGATGATGTCCATCGGAATGCTGAACAGGTGCGCCACCGCGCCCACATAGACCATGTTCGCCACGCGCTCGCGCAGTTCTGACGCAATCCCGGCTTCCTTCACCATCGCGTCAACCGGAATTTCGTAGTAGTAAATGTCCTCGCGGCTGTGCGTCCAGTGCCATTCCTGCGGGACGATGGCAACGCCGCCTGCGGGCAATTTCTGAATATCCTCGGCAGCGGTATCCTGATTAAAGACCACCGCCACTTCCGAGCTAGAAGGGCGGGCGGTATAGCCATCCTTGCTGGCGCGAATGGTATACCACGTCGGCAAGCCTTTAATATTGGAAGGGAACAGGTTCTTCCCGTTCACCGGAATGCCCATCTTAAACAGCGACAGCACCAGCACATTGTTCGATGTCTGGCTGCCCGTGCCGTTGCGAGTGGCGGCGGTGAGCGTGAAGTCATTCACGATCTTCTTGCCCGAATATGAAGTTTTTGATTCTAGTTCTTTATCCATGACACCCATTGTAAGTCCTTTACGCAGTCTTCTGCGCCACTCCTAGAGTTATTCGGTGACTTTATTTTCGACCAGTGCTGCTGCATGATCTACATCCTGCATACGGGGCTGATGATGCAGCAGCCGCGTATGTTCAATAAACGCCTTCTGAGCCGCGTCGAAGTCACCACTGCAAATCGCGTCCAGAATGCGTTCATGGTAGTCCCAAACCTGCTGATGGTAGCTCAAATCCGCGTAACGATTGAGTTCAACCGCCGCATACGCTTCCCAGTACACTTCCAGCAAACCGAGGACAAAAGGATTATCGAGATGTCGAAAGACGGTGAGGTGAAAAGCGCGGTGTTCTTCAAAGGGGATGCGAATGCGCTGTCCGCTGAGTTTGGAACGCGCCGCAACCAGATAGCCGCGCATCTCGTTCTTGTCTTCCAGCGTGAGCAGTTCGCAGGCTTCGTGCCAGAAGCTCATTTCGAGGTGCGTTCGCAGGGCGCTGAAATACTCGAAGTAGCGCACATCCCGCGCCAGCGCATAGAACAGGCTGAGATGCACCGCCGGCGCGAAGCTGTACTCTTTCAGGCGCATACCCGTCTTGGAGCGCACATCCACCAGCCCCAGCGCCCGCGCCACTTCCAGTTCTTCGCGCACTTTGCTGGCGCTCACGCCCAACCGCGACTCGTCCTGAAGCTCGCTGATGGTGGGCAGGCGCGCGCCCGGCTCGAATTGCTCTTGAATGATGTAGTTGAGCAGATCAGAGTCCAGACGAATATCCGCCACGCCGTTCAACCCGTCTTCACACGCAGCGGCAGTTCACCGATTAAACCACCGCATCCATATTCATCTGATGAATCCTATGGATTATATTCGTCGAGTGTAGCATGATTTGTGAAAACTGTCTATAGGCGTGGACGTTTATTTAGTGCGTTTTCATCAATCCCAGTTGATTTTCGACGGCCTGCCGAATCTGCTCAAAATCGGACGGGTTGTGCTGGAAATCAACACCATCAATGCGGACGCGCAGCACCGGGCAAGATGTCCAGCCATCAATCCAGCGGTCATACAGGCGGTTCAAACGCGCCAGATAATCTGCCGAGATATTGCGTTCGTAATCGCGCCCCCGGCGGCGGATGTGTTCCTCCAGTTGTTCCACGCTGCACTCTAGGTAAATCATCAAATCCGGCGGCGGCACAAAAGCGCGAATGGCATCATACAGGCGACGATAGGCATCATAATCGCGCCCGGTCATATTCCCCTGCTCATACAGGTTGCGGGCGAAAATCTCCGCATCCTCGTACACGGTGCGATCTTGCACCACGCTGCCGGGATGCGCCAATAACTGGTGATGATGCTCCAGCCTCTTGCCGAGGAAAAACACCTGCGAGTGGAAACTCCACCGCTGCATATCCTGATAAAAATCGGATAGATAGGGGTTTTCGGCATTGGCCTCATAAAACGGCTCCCAGCTGAAAACGTGGCTTAACATCCCCGTCAGCGTGCTTTTTCCCGCGCCGATATTGCCGGCGATGGCGACGAAGTAAGTCGGTTGTGATTGCTCGATCATGGAGAGGTTGCGCTCAACTTTCAATGTCTATGCAGGGCGACAAACTGAACACACGTTCGCATTTTCGCATATCGCAGACTTCAGCGCAAGCGGGTGCTGGCGCGTAACTGTTCGCTTTCGGCGGCGCTCAGGTCGCGCCATTCGCCCGGTTGCAGCCCTTCGAGCGTGATCGTGCCAATCGCACAGCGCACCAAGCGCAGCGTGGGATGCCCCACCGCCGCCGTCATCCGCCGCACCTGCCGGTTGCGCCCTTCGGTCAGCGTCAACGCCAACCATCCATCCGGCACGGTCTTGCGGAAGCGCACCGGCGGATCACGCGGAGGCAAATCGGGCGGTTGTATCGGACGCACCTGCGCGGGGCGCGTCCAACCATCGTTCAACTCCACGCCCGCCCGCAGGCGTTCCAGCGCGGCCTCGTCCGGTATGCGCTCCACCTGCACCCAGTAGGTGCGCGGATGCTCAAAACGCGGGTCGGTCAGGCGGGTTTTCAGCCGCGCCGAGTCGGTCAGCAGCAGCAAGCCTTCGCTGTCCAGATCAAGCCGGCCCGCAGCATATACGCCGCTGACCGGGATGTAATCCGCCAGAGTCGGCCTGCCCTGTGCGTCCGTGAACTGCGTCAGAACGCCGTAAGGCTTCCAGAACTTTAGGATGCGCTCGGCAGCAGCCACTTAGACCAATTCCACATCTTCGCGCACCACACCCGCCCGTTCGTGGCGAGCCGTTAGTTGCACGAAGCCCTTGTGCGGCGCATAGATCACCCATGCCACTTTAGCGCGGTCACTGGTCACACCAATATCCGCCCACGACAGCAGCGACGAACCCATGTTGCTGCGTCCTTCCAACTGACTGATTTCCTCGCGTTGCTTGCCCGAAACCAGCGTTGCACCCGGCGGCAATTCGATCTCTGCCACCACGCCGCGCACCACTTTGCGATCCAGCGCCCGCTTGCTGCCGTAGCTGGGCAGCCAACCCGTGTTGTGAACGACCATCTGCACTCGGTAATGATCGTTGCCCAACGGGGTCATCTGGACGCTGTGCAGTTCCAGACGGGGTGAAATCAGATTCTTCCAGATCAGCCATTCGGCAAAGCGCGAAATCTCGTTTTCGAGCAAATGCGGCGGCGGATTGCGCCATGCGTACTGATAATTCCACCCGCCCAGTTCTACCCGCCCCAACTGGGGATGATCGAACGGATACCAGTTCACGTAGCCGTGTCCGGCCAGCGCCTCGTCGCTCCACTTGAGCAGCTTGAAATCATCTTCCAGCGGGTGTTCGCGGAACCACTCGATGAACTTGAACTTCTCGATGCCGGCCTGCCGCTGCGGACTCCAGATTTCCACCGTCCACGCATACGTGCCGAAGTGGTCATACACCCAATCATCGAACACGCCGGTGATCGTCTCTTTGGGGTGATAGCGGAACTCGTGATAGACCGAGGCCGCCGGATAACCTGTAATCTCCGTCCCCTTCTCCCCGATCTTCTGGAACGTCCACAAATCCTCTGCCGGGAAGTGTTCGTCGTTGTGCGTGCCATAAGGCCGCAGCAGCACGCCACTGTGGGTGTGGAATGTGACCGCCCCATGAATATTCAGGTGGGTGGCGATGAAATGCACCACCGCACGAATTTCTGGCTCACTGGTAGGGTACGGCCCCGCCCCACTCTGTTCGGACTCCTGCCGCCATTCCAGCGGGAAGTTGCGGTTGAAATCGAGTCCCTGTTTGCGGTTGGGAATCTCAATGGTCACGCCATCGTAATTCTTGAGCGTGCCTTCGGGCAGCACACGGAAGTAGCGCCCGCCCACCTCGGTAGGATCGCGGCGGATGAGCAACCGCGGCTCGTCGGGATACTCTTTCCAGCCGCCGTTCGGGTCTTCAATCCGCATTTGCAACACGCGACCATCGCCATCAGCATCGGTTTCTGTCAAGCCGCTGAGGGCATCTTCATCATAGGGATACGGGCGCGTGCCGGAACGAATAATCACCGGCTTATCTGCCAGCGCCCATTCCGCACCGTCGGGGTTGATGCGCGGGCAAATGTAGAACGCACGGGTATCGAGGCAGCGCGTGATCTCCGGGTCTTTCATGTACTGGCTGGTGAGTGTGTGCAGCAGATGCAAGCAGGCGGTGGAGGCCGACACCTCCGAAGCGTGAATGTTGCCATCCACCCACAGCGCAGGTTTCTCACTGGCAGAACCGGTGGCTTCGTTCGTCACCGTCACCAACCAGATGTCGCGCCCCTCATGGCTCTTGCCGATGCTGCTGACCTGAATCAGGCCGGGGTATTCTTCATCATACGCCATCAACAGGCGCGTCAGTTCGTCATACCGATAGTACCGATCAAAACGAATCTCAGGCATGGTGCTACCCTTTATTCATATTCATAGGCAAACGCTCAACGACGCAGTTTCGCCAACCGTTCGGAAGCCTGCCGCAGCGTATCGTCCCCTTTGCAGAAGGCGAACCGCGCCTGCTTGGAGGCGATATGACGGTGTTCCTCGCAGTAGAACGGCGATGGTGGGATGCAGGCCACACCGATGTTCTTGATGAGATGGGCGGTGAATTCCACATCATTCCCGTCGAACACATCGGAGAAATCCGCCATGACGAAATACGTGCCTTCGGGCTGTTTGGCTTTCAGACCAGCCGCATTCAGACCGACCATCAGAATATCGCGCTTGGCGGTGTACATGGATTGCAGGTCTTCGTAGTACGTCCCCGGCAGCCCCATCGCAAACGCGCCCGCAATCTGCGACGGATGATGCACGGCAAAGGCGATGAACTGATGGGCACGCATCACGCCCGTCACCAATTCCGGCGCACCATACACCCAGCCTAACTTCCAGCCCGTCACGCTATAGCTCTTGCCGAGGCTGCTCACCGTCACCGTGCGCTCGAACATGCCGGGGAGCGAAGCAATCGGAACGTGCTGCGCCGTACCAAACACCAGATGCTCGTACACCTCGTCGGAGATCACGATCACATCATGCTCGATGCATAAATCTGCCACCACCTGCATCTCGGCACGGGTGAACACTCGTCCGGTGGGGTTCTGTGGCGAATTCCACAGGAGTGCCTTAGTACGCGGAGTGAACGCCCGCCGCAATTCGTCTGGGTCGAGAGTCCACTCCGGCGGGTGCAGCGGCACAAAAACGGGCTTCGCGCCGGCCATCAAGATATTCGGCACATAACTATCAAAATAGGGTTCGATGACAATGACCTCATCACCCGGATCAACCAGCCCCATAATGCTGGCAAACACTGCTTCCGTCGCGCCGGGGGTTGCCACTACACCGCGATTCGGGTCAATCTCCATGCCATAGAACTTAGCGGCATGATTAGCCACAGCTTGCCGGAAATCCGGCGCACCGATTCCCGGCGGGTACTGGTTGTACTGCTGACCGCCCTGCAACGCTTTGACCGCCGCGTTAATCAGGTCGGGGGGGCCGTCAAAATCAGGTCGCCCCTGCCCTAGATTGACCGCGCCATGCTCGGCAGCCAGATTATTGATCTCGCTGAAAATAGTGGTCCCAAAGGGTGCAACTCGGTTCGCAAAGGTGGGCATCGGGCTATCATCCTGTTCTGCTGAGGCACTTATGATGGGCGCATTTTTTCGCGGGCTGCGGTGGCTAACGCATCCACACGTTCGTTCTGTTCATGTCCGGCATGACCACGCACCCACTTCCACACGATCTTATGGCGTTGCGTGGCGGCATGCAGTCGTTCCCACAAGTCTTGATTCAGCACCGGCGTTTTGGCGGCGGTTTTCCAACCATTCCGCACCCAGTTCGCCATCCACTGCGTAATCCCGTTTTTGACGTACTGACTATCGGTATGGAACTCCACCTCGCACGGCGTTTTGAGCGCCTCCAACGCCATAATCGCCGCAGTCAGTTCCATGCGGTTGTTGCTCGTCCGGGGTTCACCACCGCTGAGTTCGCGCACTTCAGCGCCCCAGATCAAGAGCGCAGCCCATCCGCCAGCGCCGGGATTCGGCTTCGCGCCGCCATCGGTATAAATAATCACTTTGGAAAGGTTGTCCATAGGCGAATTATCCTCAATAACCCGTCATGTGACAAACACAACGGTCAGTCCAATCCGAATCAGAAAAGCACGATGAAGGTTCAATCGTGCCTTTCCATCTTACACTGCCAGCGCCCCGTGTGACCGGGGCGACCAGCCAATTCTAGTGCAGGTTACGCAGCACCGTGTGGAGGATGCCACCGTTACGGTAGTATTCCAGTTCCACCGGCGTGTTGATCTTCGCCGTCACCGTAAACTGCTTGCTGCTGCCATCTTCAGCCGTCGCCACCACCGTCAATTCCTGACCGGGTTGGAGAGCTTCCAGACCGAGGATGTCGAAGGTTTCTTTACCCGTCAGGCCGAGCGTATCCCAGCCCTCGCCCGCCTTGAACACCAGCGGCAGCACACCCATCATAACCAGATTGCTGCGGTGAATGCGCTCAAAGCTCTTGGCGATGACGGCCTTCACACCCAGCAGGTACGTACCTTTGGCCGCCCAGTCACGGCTGGAACCCATGCCGTAGTCCACGCCCGCGAGGATGACCAGCGGGGTCTTGTCCGCCACATACTGCATGGCCGCATCGTAGATGGGCATCACCTTGCCGCTGCCGAAATGCAGCGTGATGCCGCCTTCGGTTCCCGGCACAAGGTTGTTGCGCAGGCGGATGTTGGCAAACGTGCCGCGCATCATCAC
>Ga0172373_10008819_pt1 | contig 12700 bp, 14 predicted proteins | sample Lak10m_2_FD_114546 | JGI IMG/M metagenome (GOLD analysis project Ga0172373, IMG submission 114546) | Freshwater microbial communities from Kabuno Bay, South-Kivu, Congo - kab_092012_10m | ecosystem: Environmental > Aquatic > Freshwater > Lake | place: Democratic Republic of the Congo... | reverse complement strand
CGACGAGGGTGTGCTCGACGAACTGCGTGCCTACAACCCGCTCATCCCCGAGCCCGGCCAACTGTGCGCCACGGTTTTCATCGAACTCACGTCGGACGCAGCGATGCGCGAGTGGCTGCCCAAGCTGGTGGGCATCGAACGCTCGTTCCGCATCCGTCTCGCCAACGGTCGCGAGGTCGCTCCGGTCACCGACGAGCAACACGACGCAACCCTGACGCGCGAAAACGTGACGGCTGCCGTCCATTACATCCGCTTCGAGTTCGGCCCCGACGACTTGGCTGCATTCGGCGAGGGTCCAGTTCAGCTGCTCTGCACCCACCCGAACTACCTCGAGGCGGCCGAACTGGCCCCCTTCACGGTGGCCGAACTGGCCGCGGATTTGGGTCTTTAGCCACAAAAAGAGATTTGCGCCGCCCCTCGGGGTGGTTTTATTGTCCTCTCCACGGTGAGACATCGGTCACGTTTCGGGGGGAACGTGACCGATGCCCACCAACTACACGGGTGACGTGCACTGGGGGGGCAGAACGTGACAATCACCGACATTTCGTGGCGGCAGCGGGGGGCCTGTCAGGGTCTCGACCCGGCGGTGTTCTTCCCAGACGAGGGCGACGAAATTGCGGCGTCGGTGGCGATTTCCGTGTGCGGTACGTGCGACGTGCGGATCGCCTGTCTGGAGCACGCTCTCGCATCGCGCGAAAAAGAGGGTGTTTGGGGTGGCACGACCGAGCGTGAGCGCCGTCGCATCATCCGTCAGCGCCGACGCACCGCGTAATTAGCGGTAGCAAACATTCCCGTGCACGCGAGACTGTTCGCGTGACATCTTCGCATCCTCGCCCGCTTGCCGACTTCGGCGGATGGCCGACAGTTCTCGGAACGCTCATCGCACGTCGTGATCTCGAGCCCGAGGTTGCCGAGGCTGCGATCACGGAAATCCTCGAGGGTTCGGCAACGCCATCGCAAATGACGGCGTTCATTGTCGCATTGCGCGCCAAGGGCGAGACAGCAGCCGAGCTTGCAGGAATGTTGCGCGCCGTGCGTACGGCCGGCCAGCGCGTCGATCTGCCGGCAGATGTGGCGGGCCGTGCCATCGACATCGTCGGCACCGGTGGTGACATGTCGCAGTCATTCAACGTGTCGACTCTCACCGCGTTCGTGGTTGCCGGCGCGGGGGTTCCCGTGTGCAAGCACGGCAATCGTGCTGCATCATCGAAGTGCGGCGCGGCCGACCTGTTGGAAGAGTTGGGTGTCGCGGCGGAACTCGACCCCGTTGGAGTAGCCGACTGCATCGCCGAGGCAAACATGGGCTTTTGTCTCGCCGCACGCTTCCATCCTGCGTTCCGCTACACGGGCCCGTCGCGGCGCGAAATCGGTATCTCGACCGCGTTCAATCTCCTCGGTCCCATGGCGAACCCGGCGCCGATTTCGTCGATGCTCGTCGGCGTCGCCGTGCCGTGGATGATGCGGCCGATGATCGAGGCTCTCGGTTCGCGCGGCGTGCGGTCGGCGTGGGTCGTGCACGGACACGGTGCAGTCGATGAGATCACGCTCGGCGGGCCGTGCCAAGTGATGGCGCTCCAGGCGGGCGAGATCACCGAGTTCACCGTCGACGCATCCGACATTGGTTTTGCGGATGCCCCCCTCGAGGCCATCAGGGGCGGAGATGCCAAGGAGAACGCTGCGATCGCGCGACGCATCCTTACGGGCGAAGCGGGGCCGATGCGCAACACGGTCGTTTTCAATGCTGCGGCTGCACTGCACGTTGCGGGTGTTGCGGCCGACCTGCGCGCCGGGCGTGCGCTTGCCGAGGCATCGATCGACGGTGGTGCCGCCGCCTCGGTGCTCGACAGGCTTGTCGTCGCAAGTGATCGTGCGGCAAAACGTCTCGAGCAGTAGAAGTCATCGAAGCAGTCGGCGGCAGAACATGACGATCGTTCGCGTGCCGGGTAGTTCCGCCAATTTGGGACCGGGATTTGATGGGCTCGGCATGGCGCTTTCCCTTTACGCCGACGTTGGCGTGGTTGGCGTCGACGCCATTCCCGAACGCGGCAAGGTCGCCGACGTACATCATCCCGCGACGATTGCTTTCCGCGATGCCGGCGGAAGTGGCAACGTGTGGGTACGCAGTGAAATTCCGATGGGCCGCGGACTCGGCTTCAGCGGGGCGGTGCGTGTCGGCGGTGCGATGCTCGGCGTTCTTCGGGCGCATGAGGCCACGGTGTTGGACGCATCGATGACCCAGGCAGTGATCGACGTGACGGCCCGGCGCGAGGGCCACGCCGACAACGTTGCAGCGTCGTTGTTGGGCGGTGTCATCGCAACGAACGGCTATCGCGCGGTGAAGGTGCCACTCGATGACCGGCTCATCGGTCAATTGTCCGTGGTCGTGTGGATTCCCGACTTCACCACCTCGACATCCGAGTCGCGCGCAAAGATGCCGCAGTCGGTGCCGTTCGGCGATGCGGTGTTCAACCTCACCCACACCGCGCTACTCGTTGCGGCTCTCGCTGCGGGCGACATCGATGCATTGGGCGAGGCAATGAACGACCGTCTGCACCAGGACCTGCGGCTGGCAAAGGCCGATCCGAGCCGTGAGGCGATGGTGACAATGGTCGATGCGGGGGCCGTGTCGGCGTGGCTCAGCGGTTCGGGGCCCACGGTGGCGTGCTTCGTACGATCGAGCGACGCCGACCGCGTGGCGGACGCATTGCCCACGAATGGTCGTGCGCGGGTCGTTTCCATCGACCACCGAGGGGCGCACGTCGTCAACGTGTGACACCCCGTTGTCACGCTGTGTTCATGACGACAAACGAGTCCCTCACCATCGATTGCGACACCTGCTGCATGCGTGACACCGATGCCTGCGGCGACTGCGTGGTCAGTTTTCTGATCGGACGCAACCCCGACGAGGCCGTCGTTCTCAGCCTCGACGAGGCCCGCGCCGTGAAGTTGCTCGCAAACGCGGGAATGGTGCCTACGCTTCGGCACCGTGCCGTCTGACGCGCAGTCCCGTACCGAAACGGCGCTCCACGACTACGCCCGCCACGTTTGCGACGTTGGCACGCGCGCGGGTCTTCATCGGGTCGGCATCGCCCCGGCAGGTCGATTCGAGCGTGCCCGACAAGCCATTGACGACCGCAACGCCCGCGGCTTGTCAGACACGATGCAGTTCACCTTTCGCAATCCTGCGCGGTCGACCGACCCGTCGACGATCGTGCGAGGTGCGCGGTCAATCATCGTCGGCGCGGTTGCGTACCACGAGCCTGAGCCGGGTCACTCTTCCAATTCGCAGGCACCGACGGCTCGTGTCGCGCGATACGCATGGCGTGACAACTACGCGGCCTTGCGCAGCGCGCTCGGAGCAGTCGCCGAAGAGCTGAAGTCGGTCGGTCACCGTGCCGTGGTCGTGGCCGACGAGAACGCACTCGTCGACCGCGAGGCCGCTTACCTCGCCGGTCTTGGTTGGTACGGCAAGAACGCCAACCTGTTGCTCGTCGATGCGGGTAGCTGGTTCGTGCTCGGGGGAGTGGTGACGGATGCAGTACTGCCCACATCGACGCCCGCTGCCGACGGATGTGGAACGTGTCGACGCTGCCTCGACGGATGTCCGACCGGCGCAATCATCGAGCCCGGTGTCATCGATGCTGCGCGGTGTCTGGCGTGGGTCATCCAGAAGCCGGGAATCGTCGATCGGGGCCTGCGCGAGGCCATCGACGACCGCATCTATGGTTGCGACGACTGTCAGGAAGTGTGTCCGCCCTCGACGCGATCGGTGCGTGTGTCGTTGACCCGCCGTGGCGACGGCTCGCAGATCACGGCAACGGTCGACCCCATCGCAATTCTGTCGATGACTGACGGTGAGATCATGTCGCGGTTCGGTCGTTGGTACGTCCACGATCGCGAGGCGAGGTGGGTGCGGCGCAATGCACTCATCGTGTTGGGCAACCGGGCACGGCCCGACGATGCCGCCGCCCGCGATGCGATTGCGCGGAGCCTTGTCGACGACGACCCGTTCGTGCGGGCGCACGCGGTGTGGGCTGCTGCGCGCGTCGGCCATGGCGACCTTGTGCCCGCCGACGACCCCAGCGATGTGGTTCGCGACGAATTGCGACATCTACCCGCACCGCGTGGGTAACACTGGAGTCGCATGTCGGGCCGTCACCTCCTCGTCACCAATGACTTTCCGCCGAAAGTCGGCGGCATCCAGTCGTTGCTGTGGGAATGGTGGCGTCGTCTGCCCTCCGACCAATTCGCGGTGCTGACGAGTCCCTACAAGGGGGCACGCGAGTGGGACGAGCAGCAGCCGTTTCGGGTCGAGCGTGTGCGTGAGTCGGTGTTGCTGCCGCATCCGCTGATGGTGAAACGCATCAACGAACTCGCCCGCGACTTCGGGGCCGAGTTCGTGGTACTCGACCCGGCCGTACCGCTCGGCATCATCGGCCCCAATCTGGATCTGCCGTATGCCGTCGTGTTGCACGGCGCCGAGGTCACGGTTCCCGGTCGGTTGCCCGGCTCGCAACAAGTGCTCGGCCGTGTCCTGCGTCGTGCGAGCCATTGCATTGCCGCCGGTAACTATCCCGCACGTGAAGCCGAACGTGCGGCCGGCCGGGCATTACCGACGACCGTCGTGGCTCCGGGTGTCGACACCGAACGGTTCCGCGTGCTCGACGAATCTTCGCGTCGTGGTGCGCGCGAACGTTTCGGTATCCCGCCCGACGCGGAGTTGATCGTTGGTGTCAGTCGGCTCGTGCCGCGCAAGGGCTTCGACACCGCCATCGCGGCAGTCGCGCGAATGGCGCGCGCCCGACCGAACCTGGAACTCGTCATTGCCGGCGCGGGTCGCGACGAGGGCCGTCTCGCCCGGCTCGCGCGCGACCGTGGTGCACCCGTGCGCTTTCTCGGCAGAGTGTCGTTCGAAGATCTTCCGTTGCTCTACGGGTGTGCCGACGTGTTTGCGATGCTGTGCCGCGATCGCTGGTTGGGCCTCGAACAAGAGGGATTCGGCATCGTTTTCCTCGAGGCTGCGGCGTGCGGTGTACCGCAAGTGGCCGGCGCCAGCGGTGGAGCGGCCGACGCGGTCGACGATGGGGTGACGGGCATCGTGGTCGACGACCCCGACAACGTCGACGAGGTCGTGGTTGCCTTCGAGCGCCTTCTCGACGACGAAGCGGTGCGCCGCACAATGGGGGCCGCCGCACGTCGACGCGCCGAGGCAGAGTTCTCGTACGAGGTGCTCGCCGAAAAACTGTGGAATACGCTTCGCGCGTTGCCATGAGTTCTCCACAGCGCATCAGCGCCTCGCCAATCGTGCGTTTCAACCTTGTCGCGTCGTTGTTCTTCGCCGTGGTCGCGGTCGTCAGTGCGGTCGTCTTCGACGACGTGTTTCGTGTCGTCATCGTCGTCGTGTCGCTGACGCTTTTCGCGGTGGGTGTAGCCACCTTTCTCATTGGCTTCTTCGCCGCTGTGCAACGCAGTCGTGAAAGCGAGATTTCCGTCTCGCAACTGTTTTTTCTGACGGGTGAAGTGGCGTCGCGCGACGTGAAGGTGCCGATGCTGGCCGCGCTCGCGGTGCAAACCGTGGTGGGTATCGCAACGGCGATTGCCCGACCGAGCACGGACGGCAAGACCGGAAGCGTCCTGGCTTTTGGTGTGCTGGTGCCGATGCTCGGCCTCGGCCTGAATGGCCTGTGGGCGAGCCGCCACGGCGTGTTCGCCGAGCGCGAACAGCCCGGCGAAGGCGACGATTCCGCCACGCACCTAGACGAATAAGCCGTGCGCCCGTGCTGCCGTGCGCCACAATGGGGGCATGGCCGATACCGCCAAGCAAACGACCGTCATCGCTGCGTCACCCGAACGCTGTTTTCAGGTTGCGACCGAATTCGAGCGCTACCCCGAGTGGGCCAAGGATCTGAAAGAGGCGGTGGTTCTCGAACGCGATGCGCAGGGGCGCGGCACCAAGGTCGAATTCCGCGCGTCGGCGCTGGGGCGCAGCACGCACTACACGCTTGGTTACACCTACGGTGATTCGCCGCTCACCATCGCCTGGCGACTCGTCGACGGAGACATCATGCGCACGCTCGACGGCGACTACATGTTCGAGCCCGTTTCCAACGGCACGCTCGTCACCTACGACCTTTCGATCGACCTGGTGATCCCGTTGCCGGGCTTCGTGAAGCGCCGCGCGGAGAATCGCATTCTGCACACGCTCACCGAGTTGAAGTCGCGCTGCGAAGCCTGATCGCCGCGCTCGGGCGACTTTGGTGAAACGACCCTGATGAGACAGCCCTCATGAGACGGTTGGGTATCGATATCGGGGGAACCAAGACGCTGTGCGTTGTCGTTGACGATGTCGAGGGCGAGGCGCGAGTCGTCGACGAACGTCGCGTTGCAACCGATGCGGACGGTGATGCGGTTGCCGCGGTGGTGACTCTGGCGCGTGGGTTCGACGACATCGCTTCCGTGGGCTTGGGCATCGCTGCGCTGGTCACGCGTGACGGCACGGCCGTGACGACGACGCATCTGCCTGGTGTGCGTGACGTACCACTTCGCGCCGTCCTGTCGGAACGGTTGGGCGTCCCCGTGGTCGTCGACAACGACGGGACGTGTGCCGCGGTGGCCGAGTGGCGACTCGGCGCGGCAAGTGGGTACGACGAGGTTTTGGCGGTCACCATCGGCACGGGCATCGGTGGCGGCACGATCGTCGGTGGTCGCGTGGCCCGCGGCGCGAATGGTTTCGCCGCGGAGTACGGCCACATGGTGGTCGAACGCGGTGGTGCCGCCTGTCCGTGCGGGCGTCACGGATGCTGGGAGGCCTACGTATCGGGGCGCGGTCTCGCGCGCATCGCCGGAGCAACAAGTTCAGAGGCGGTGCTCGAGGCCCATGGCCGTGGCGACGAAGCCGCAGTGCGCGCGCTCGATGAGTTCGCCGATTGGGCTGCGCTCGGTCTGCACAACCTCGTCAACATCTTCGACCCCGCGTGCATCGTGCTCGGTGGGGGCCTCGGTGCGCGCAGTGAAGTTGTCGCTGCGATCACGAAACGTTTCAACGACGTCGAGCAGAGCCATGTCGGCCGCGCAATGCCGGTGATCACCGCGGCAACGCTGGGCGAACGCGCGGGCGCCATCGGTGCCGCCTTCGTCGGTGCCGGCGACTGATACGTCTGCCGCTAGGGACAGTTCGGAGTCACCCGACGTACGCCTTCGCGCCACTGCGCGTGCGCGATGTCGGCAAAGATCTTCAATTCGAGGTTCGGCTCGAAGCAACGGTCGATGCGCCGCGAAGCGGCTGCGGCCTCGGGGCTGTCCCACACCCCTTCGGCGAGCCCGGCCAACAGTGCGGCACCAACGGCGGTCGTTTCCCGGTCGACGGGTCGTTCCACGACGATGCCCAGCTGGTCGGCCTGAATCTGCATCAGACGATCGTTTCCGGCGGCTCCGCCATCGACGCGCAGTGTGCGGATGGGAATGCCCGTTGCTGCGGTCATGGCCTCGACAACGTCGCGCGTTTGAAACGCCATTGCCTCGAGCGTGGCGAGAGCGAGGTGGCCGGCAGTTGTCCCACGGGTGATGCCGAAGATGGCTCCGCGCGCGTCGGCATCCCACCAGGGGCTGCCGAGACCGGTGAGCGCGGGCACGAAAACAACGCCTCCCGTATCTGCAACCTGTGCGGCCAGGGTTTCGATGTCGCTCGACTCGCGAATGATGCCCAACCCATCGCGCAGCCATTGCACTGCGGCGCCGGTGACGAAGATCGAACCCTCGACGGCGTACGTCGTTTGACCCGCAATTCGCCATGCGACTGTGGTGAGCATTCCCTCGCTCGGAGCCGGGCATCGCGTTCCGGCGTTCATGAGAACGAAGCTGCCGGTGCCGTAGGTGTTCTTTGCATCTCCCTCGGCGAAACACGCCTGACCAAAGAGTGCCGCCTGTTGGTCGCCTGCAACACCTGAAATCGGAATCCCCGACGGCACGCCATCGACCGACGTGACACCAAAGCGGCCGCTCGAGTCGCGCACCTCGGGTAGCGAAGTCAGCGGCACGCCGAGGAGATCGCAAATCTCCCGGCTCCATTCATGGGCAGTGATGTCCCACAGCAAGGTGCGGCTGGCATTCGACTCGTCGGTGGCGAACACTGCGCCGTTGGTCAGCTTCCACAGCAACCAACTGTCGATCGTGCCGAAGGCGAGTGTCGGCGAGGGCTTCACGCCGTTGTGCAGCATCCACTCGATCTTCGTGCCGCTGAAGTACGGGTCGAGTACGAGTCCCGTGGTGGCGCGCACTGTTGAAAGATGCGGAGCGAGTTCGAGACAGCGCTGGGCCGTGCGCCTGTCCTGCCAAACAATGGCACGGCCGAACGTCTTGCCGGTGGAACGATCCCAGGCAACGATGGTCTCGCGCTGGTTGGTGATGCCGATAGCCGCCGGCAGGGTGCCGACGCGGCCGACGACGTCGGCGAGGGTCCTGCGTGTGACGTTCCAGATTTCCTCGGCGTCGTGCTCGACAAGGCCCGGGGCGGGGAAGTGCTGCGTGAACTCGAGATACGACGCGACGGTCTCGCGGCCGTCTGGAAACACCGCGCGGCTGCGAACACCCGTGGTGCCCGCATCGATCGCGACGACATAGGTCATCGGCTCAGAGTAGTTGTCGGGTCAGGAGGCCTGTTTGTCGAGTCGATAGCCAAGGCCGCGCACCGTGACGACATGGCGGGGGTTTGCGGGGTCGGGCTCGATCTTCGTGCGCAGGCGTCTGATGTGCACGTCGACCAGCCGTCCGTCCCCGAAATATCCGAAGCCCCACACGCGGTCGAGCAACAGTTCGCGGCTGAACACCTTGTCGGGGGTGGCCGCGAGTTCGCAAAGAAGACGGAACTCCGTCTTCGTCAGATTCACTTCGACGCCGGCGCGCAGAACCCGACCCTCGTCGGGACGAATGTCGAGATCGCCGACGACGTGCTGGGCCGACCTGGTGTGTTTGCCCACTCGTCGCAGCAATGCGCGAATGCGCGCGCACAGTTCATTCGTGTCGACGGGCTTGGTCATGTAATCGTCGGCACCGGCTTCGAGTCCGTGGATGATGTTCTCGATGTCGCCACGCGCCGAGACGATGATGATCGGGACGTCGCTGATGGCGCGCAGGTGGCGACAAAGTTCCAGTCCATCGATGCCGGGAAGCATCACGTCGACGAGCACCACGTCGGGTGCAACGTCGCGGAAATTGGCGAGCGCGTCTTCGGCGGATTGGGCTTCGGCAACGCTGCAGCCCCGCGCTTCGAGTCCGTCTCGAACCGTTGCGCGGATGCGCGGGTCGTCTTCGACCAACAGCGCACGAGTGACCCCTGACGGCTCCATCGCGGGAGAGAATAATTCAGGGATGTAGTTGCCACCGACAAATGCTCGGTAAGTCACGGTCTTTATGTCAAAAGAATGCTCTTTATTTGTGGAAATAGCACTGGATTCGCCGCCAACACCGCCAGGGTGGTGGGTCCGTCGGTGGCCTCGACGCGGGCGCCGGCCTCGGAGGCTATGAGCGACCCGGCTGCGAGGTCCCACGGGTAGAGGTGCTCTTCGAAGTAGGCGTCATATCTGCCGCAGGCGACGAAGCAGAGATCGAGCGAAGCCGAACCGAGTCGTCGCACGTCACGGATCTTGTCGATGAACCGTGGGAAGCGGTTCGCCTGGACGATGCGGTTTGCGGGCGAGTAGTTGAATCCGGTGCCCACGAGCGCGCGTGTCGGGTCGGTGACATCGCTGCATGCGATGCGGTGGCCGTTCAGGAACGCGCCGCGACCGCGTATCGCGGTGAAGGTTTCACGCAGCGCCGGCGCATAGACGGCGCCGCACAGTTCGCCGTCGGCATCGTGGATACCGATCGACACGGTCCACATGGGAAGGTCGTAGAGAAAGTTCGTCGTGCCGTCGATCGGGTCGACGAACCACGTGATGCCCGACGTGCCGTCGTGGTTCCCGCCCTCTTCTCCGACGATCGAATCGTCAGGTCGCAGGCGCCGCACCGTCGCGACGATCTCGCGTTCCGTGGCGCGGTCGTATTCGGTGACCATGTCGGTTGGCGTTGACTTCGTCTCGACGTTGCGCAAGCCGAGGCGGCGTCCGGCCAGGGCCGTGTCGCCGACGCGCGTGGCGAGCGTTGTCGCGAGGGTGAGAAGTTCGCCGGCGAGGTCGTTGGTCATCGGCGATCCTGCAACTCGCGCCATTCGCCAAGTGCACGGAGAACGAGAATCGAGACAATGGCGGTGCCGCCCGCCGTGACCACGGCCCCGACGAAGAGGCCGAGTCCGAGGGGCGTTGCGCAATCGCCCGTGCATTGCACGTCGACCAGGCCGTAGCCGATGAGTCCACCTGCGAGTCCGCCAAGCACGACTGCGGCATAGGCGGCGATACGCGCACCGCGCGAGGGGAGTGCGGACAGCGGTCGGGAGTTTGCGTCCGTCTCGGGATTCACGGCCACATCGTAGGCTCGGTACCGACGATGAACCCTCAGCGAACGATTCTTCACGTCGACATGGACATGTTCTACGTGGCGGTCGAGCTGCGGGACGATCCCGGCCTGCGCGGCCTTCCTGTCGTTGTCGGCGGCGATGGATCGAGGGGTGTCGTTGCGGCTGCGTCGTACGAGGCAAGAAAGTTCGGTGTCTTCAGCGCGATGTCGTCGTCTCAGGCTCGAAGGTTGTGTCCGAACGCCGTGTTCCTGCCCGGCCGCCCCGCCGTCTATCGCGAAGTGAGCAATCAGGTACACGCGATCTTTCGTTCGTATACGCCGCTCGTCGAGGGCATCGCCCTCGACGAGGCCTTTCTCGACGTGAGTGGTGCGCTGCGAAAATACGGTTCGGCGGTTGTGATTGCCGATGACATTCGTGCTCGTGTCGCGCGTGAGGTTGGCATCACGTGCAGTGTTGGCGTCGCCGCAAACAAGTTCGTTGCAAAGATTGCATCCAAAGCAGCAAAGCCACGGGTGACGGGTGCCTCCATCGACCCGGGCGAGGGTGTCGTCGTGGTCGAACCCGGCCGTGAAGTCGAGTTCTTGCATCCGCTTCCGGTGCGGGCTTTGTGGGGTGTGGGGCCGGCGACGCATGCACGTCTCGACCGCATCGGCGTGAAGACCGTCGGCGATCTGGCCACGATCGGCGTCGAGCACCTCGTCACAGCCCTCGGTGACGCAACCGGGCGACACCTGTTCGAACTCTCATGGGGCCGCGACGAACGTGGCGTCGAGTCCGAGCGCGACGCAAAGTCGATCGGCCACGAAGAAACGTTCATGGACGACATTGCCGACGTCGAGGAGTTGCGTCGTCACCTCGTGCGGCTGTGCGAAGCAGTGGCGACCCGTGTGCGCGCCAACGGCACGCGGGCGAGGACGCTCACGTTGAAGATCAAGTTCTCGAACTTTCGGTCGATCACGCGCAGCATCACCGTCGACACCGCCCGGTCGAGCGGTCCCGGTTTCGTCGACGCTCTTGCACCGTTGTTGGATGCAATCGAAGTCCACCAGGGGGTGCGACTGCTCGGGGTGTCGGCATCGCAGTTCGAGGATGCCGATGGTCCTGCAGGGCCCGTTCAGGCGTCGCTATTCGATGAACCGGCCGACGGGCGCGTCGATGAAGCAACGTGGGCGAATGCAAGCGGTGTCATGGATGAGATCCGTCGAAAGTTCGGGGGCGATGCGATTCGTACCGTGTCGGCCCTTCGCGACGTCGAGGATCTGGGCGAAATCGGTGAAAATCCGTGGGGACCTTCGTCCTCAGCGGGTAACACGCCGTGAAGTCGGGTGCTACGCGTTGAGGATTGTCCGCGGACCTGCGAGACTAAGGACGTGCCATTGTCAGACGACGAGCAGAGGATCCTCCGGCAGATCGAGGAGCAGTTGCAGACCGACCAGCGTTTCGCGCAGTTGGCCTCGCCTGCGGGTCTCTACCGTCAGTCTGCACGCTCGGTCCGCTGGGCCGTCCTCGGGGTGATCCTTGGTCTCGTGCTGACGGTCGTCGCGCTGCAGGTGCACTTTTTGCTTGCCTTCGTCGGGTTTCTCGTGATGTTGGGTTGCGCCCTCGTGATCGAGCGCCAGCTGCGCGCCATCGGCAAGGTGGGTGTCCAGGACATCGCTGCGTCACTGCGCAACAGCAAGATTGGCTCGGCGCGCATTCGCGATCGCTTCTCGCGCGACTAAGTTGCGGGCATGCAGCCCGTCTACCCACCCGAAGCAGACTCCTACCGCGCGACCGTTCGCCAGTTCCTTGCCGACAACCTGCCGGCCGACTGGGCGGGCATCGGCACCCTCGAGGGCGAGGCACTCGAGCATTTCGTCACCGATTGGCGCGTCGTGCTACACAAGAACGGCTATCTCGCACCCGACTGGCCGAAGGAATACGGCGGTGCGGGGCTCTCGTCGCTCGAGATGGTCGTGCTCAACGAAGAGTTCGCGCGTGCGGGCGTTCCGACGGGCGGCCCGAACGACGTGTTCGGAATCCAGATGCTCGGTAACACGATTCTCCGTTGGGGAACCGAAGAACAAAAGAAGCACTACATCCCGCGCATCCTCTCGGGTGACGACGTGTGGTGTCAGGGCTACAGCGAACCGAACGCGGGTTCTGACCTCAGCAACCTCGGCCTCAAGGCACAGCTCGACGGCGACCAGTGGATTCTGAACGGCCAGAAGATTTGGACGTCGGCGGGCCACCTTGCCGACCACATCT